>Ga0255048_10000925_pt1 | contig 21538 bp, 19 predicted proteins | sample JV7_2_2_MG_FD_183619 | JGI IMG/M metagenome (GOLD analysis project Ga0255048, IMG submission 183619) | Seawater microbial communities from Jervis Inlet, British Columbia, Canada - JV7_2_2 | ecosystem: Environmental > Aquatic > Marine > Inlet | place: Canada: British Columbia | collected 2016-10-06
TGAGTAGGCCGGGGCCGGGCGAAGTGGCTGGGCACGTCTATCGCGGAGGCGGACGGGAATCGAACCCGCCAAGGAGCTTTCGCCCCTTCACTGGTTTTGAAGACCAGGGAGCCCACCAGGCACTCAGACGCCTCCCAGTGAGGGTGGAAGGGTACTCCGACCCGGACAGCCTCGACCACGGATGGCGGACGGTGGGACCGCCAGCAGCGGTTAACGTTCCCGCCATGCGCGCCCTTGCTGAAGCTCAAAGTCAGGTGCTCGACACGGTTAGCGCTCTTCCTGCCGTCGCGATTCCGCTCGCCGATTGTTTGGGGCTGGTACTGGCCGAAGACGTAGTGGCCGGCCACGACATTCCCCCATTCGACAACTCGGCGATGGACGGATACGCGGTCAAAGCGGCCGACGTGATGAGCGTTCCCGTCAGCCTTCCCGTTGTAGAAGATGTTCCGGCGGGCACGGCACCGACAGTCGAGGTCGAAGCCGGGCAGGCCATCAAGATCATGACCGGAGCTCCCCTCCCGACCGGAGCCGACACCATCATCCGGGTGGAAGACACCACTCCCGGCGACGGCCTGGTGACAATCACCACCGGCGCCGCCATCGGGACCTCGGTCCGGCGGGCGGGCGGCGACATCGCCGAAGGCAGCACCGTCGTGCGAGCCGGAACCCGGCTGGGCCCCAACCACCTCGGCGTTCTCGCTTCGGTGGGGGCCGCCGCTCCGCCGGTATTCCGCCGCCCACGCGTAGCGGTGGTTTCAACCGGCGACGAGCTGGTGCCTTATGACACTGCGGAGCTCCGACCCGGGCAGATCCGGGGAACCAATGGCCTCGTGCTCGTCAGCGTCCTCGAAGAGCTGGGGGCGACCGTCGTCGACCTCGGCATCGTGGGCGACGACGCGAGAGAGCTGAAGTCGGCACTTGCCAGGGGAGCAGCCGAAGCCGATGCCGTGGTGACTTCGGGCGGTGTCTCAATGGGAGAGTACGACCTGGTGAAGGCCGTCCTGACCGAGCTGGGCGGAATCGAGTTCTGGCAGGTGGCCATGCAGCCCGGCAAGCCGTTCGCCTTCGGCATGATCGACGGCACTCCCCTGTTCGGGCTGCCAGGCAACCCGGTTTCGGTCTTCGTTGCCTTCGAACAGTTCGTGCGCCCCGCCCTCCTTCACATGATGGGCTCCCCCCGCTTGTTCCGACACCGCCTGACGGGAGTCCTGGATGAGGAAGTGGAGACCAACCCGGAAAAGACGGTATTTCTGCGAGTGACGGTGGACTGGCACGGCGCGGTGGCTCATGCCCGGCCGAGCGGCGGCCAGGACTCCAACGTGCTGTCGGCACTGGCTTCGGCAGATGCACTGGCCGTAATCCCGGTCGGCACCGGCCGTGTCGGAGCAGGGTCGAGGGTCGACCTCGAGATGTTCCGCTACCCAGAAGATCATGGCCTATCCAGCCGGTGAGCCTATTCTGACCGCTCACGGCAAGGACAGGCATGGCGGCTAGTTCGTTCGCAGAATTCATCACCTCCCGGCGACGGGAACTGGAACTCACCCTCGGCGATGTCGCCGAAAGGGTCGGTGTCTCAACCATCACCGTCTCGAACTGGTCGAGCGGTGAGACCAAGCCGAAGCCGGAAAACCTGGTGGCTCTGGCCAACCTGCTCGAAGTTCCGGCCGATGACCTGGCTTCCATGGCCGGTGTCTCCATTAAGTCTGCCCCCGAGAAGGCCGTCAACCTCATGCCGCCGATGGCGGCCGCAAAGGAGCCCGACACCGAATCCGATGAGCTGGAGGAGGAGCCGGCCGATACCACCGGGCCGGTCGCCGCATTGCGAGGTCCCGACGAGGCACCCGAGCCCGAACCCGAAGAACCGGCCGCCGAAGAGCCCACCCAAACCGAACCTCCTGCCATCAGCCAGGCGGTTGTCGAAGCCGCCGAGGAGTTGGAGCCCGAACCCGAAGAACCGGCCGCCGAGGAGCCCGCTGAAATCGAACCAGGGGAAACGACGCCGGAAGTCGCTGAAGCTGCAGAAATACCGATCCCTGAGCCCGACCTCCCCGATACCGGCGACGCTCCCGACGCCATCGACAGCGAGTTGGCCGAACTGATTGATGAAGCCGCCGCCGCACCCGAAGCCGAGCCCGAGTTGGTGGCAGCCGTCGTCGCCCCCGAACCTGCCAAAGCCGAACCCGCCAAGCGCAAGGCGGTGGTGCGACGTCCCCGCCGGCCGGCGCCGGCCGAACGACCGGTGACGGCGCTGCCGCTCACCTACGTCGAGGACCCCAAGCAGTTGACCCGCTACCGGATCCGGTGGGCGTTGACGATTGTGATATTGGCGATCATGTTCTTCGTGCTGTTGTGGGCCAGCAAGGAGCTATTGAGCGCCCTCAGCGAGGTCAAGCAGGCAGTGACCCCGGGCGGAATCGGGACCAGCTAACTCTCGGGTCTCAGAACTCGATCCCGTACAGGCCGGTGATGTTCGATCGCAACGTCTGCTCGTTCATCGCCCCCGGGTTCACCGTCAAGAGCGTTCCGTTCTCGTCATAGAAGGCAGTCAGCGGCATTGCCCCCGGACGCATCCCCAGCGCCTGGGCCAGATCGTTGCCGCCGAACCCAGATCCGATGTCGCGGGCCAACGGCCACCAATCCACGCCGTGACGTTCCGGCATGAACAGTGGATTCCCGTTTTCGGCCGAAGCCACCCCGACGAAGTTGACCCGGTCGCTCAACTCGGCCGAGATGGTTGCGAAGTGAGGCAGCTCTCGATCGCACTCGACACACCACGAGGCGAAGAAGTTCACGATGGTCGGCTTACCCTGAAAGTCCGCCAGTGCCACCCTCTCGCTGTGCTCAGCAGTTGGGCCCATTGCCGGCAGATCCCAGTTCTCGGCTTCAGCCGTCCCCGAACGGCCTCCCCCGCTTGTTATCGCCAATAGGACGATGACCAGAAAGACCGCCCCCAGCGAGCCCCAGATGACATAGCTCTGACGGCGCTGTTTCTTCCTGGCAGCCTCGGCCCGGACGCCGGCTCGCTCGGCCTTCCTCTGACCGGGTACCGGCGCCCGACCTTTGACGGTCGCCTGCTGCTTGGTGATCTTCTTGGACATGCAATCTCCTTATCCGAGCAATACCAGTTCCTCGAGACCGACGGCCCGCAGCCCGTTTTGTAGCTGCACCGTCACCCAGGTCAGTTGGTTGAAAACGAGGAGGACCCCAAAGAAAGCCAGCGACACCCCCGAGGCCAGCGTGATCCCTCGCAGGTGACGCTTGAAGAAACCGAAGGCTGAGGTGAGACGGCCGAACAGCAAACCCGTGATCAAGAAAGGCAAGCCGAGACCCAGCGAATAGACGGCCAACAGCAACGCTCCTTCAGCGGCCCGATCCTGCACCGCCGCCAGCGCCAGCACCGAGGTGAGCACGGGCCCGATGCACGGTGTCCAGCCGAGCCCGAACGCCACTCCGGCGACCGGTGATGCGAACGGGCCGAAGCGGTCGAGCTTGGGGTGGAAGCGCTTCTCCTGATAGAGCCAGGGAGCGTTGGCCCACAGCGAGCCGAGCAAGTAGAAGGCCATCACCAGCACCATCAGTCCCGAGATCCGGACCAGCAGTGCCTGGTTGTCGACGATCACACTGCCGAGGGAGGTGGCACCAACCCCCAGAAGCACGAAGACGACTGAGAAACCGAGAATGAACAGGCCTGTGTCGCGAACAATGCGGAGGGACTGGCCTTCGCGGGCATCGGAGGTGATGTCGAGTCCGGTGATGACCGTGAGGTAGCCGGGAACGATCGGCAGCACGCACGGCGATGCGAACGAGATGAAGCCCGCCCCGAAGGCAGCGAACAGAGATACGTTCTCGACGATGGTCGATCTCCCGGAGACTCAGAAGATCAACGCTCCTCTACGGAAGACGTCGGCCGGAGTGTCGGATCTACGACCTTCCGGGTTACTCGAGAATTCTGTCGTCCGCTTCCCTCAGCCGCGCCACCAGCGTGCGCATGACTGCTTTGGCAACCCGCGGGATCTCCAGCAGCTGCTCGAAGTCCTTCTTGTGGACGACCAGAACGGCCGAATCCGTCTCGGCCACCACATTGGCGCTGCGAGGCATACCGTCAATGAGCGACATCTCGCCGAACACGTCGCCTTTCTTGCGGGTGGCGATCTTGCGATTGTGGCGCCTCACCACGAACGTGCCATCGAGACACACATACACCTCGCCACCGACTGCCCCCTGGCGGGTCAGGTAGGCGCCGGCCGGCACCTCGACCTCCTCGGTCCGGTGGGCCAACTCACCGAGCACGGCCCGGCTCAACCCGGCCAGCAGCGGCACCTGTTGCAGCGCGGTGATCCGTTGGTTCTGATTCGTCAATCGCAATTCGCCTGCTCCCTCTATCTCAGGTGAGGCATCCTACAACCACCGTCTGTCAGTCACCCGGGTCGGTCCGTCTCCTCCAACGCCGGAAGGACGGCGTGGCTATCCCTCCTGTGAGGGGCCACCGCGCAGCAACCGGGCGGGGAGGCTGATGATCGCTCCGATCAGGTCGAACACGCCCTTCAGCGTGACGCCAACCAGGCGCAGCGGAAGCGACAAGAGCCACACCAGCGGCCATAGCAACAGGGCGAGGATGGCCAGAGGCAATGACAGCACGGCCAACAGCAGCCAGAGGAGGAGGGTGAGCATTCTTGGGTCCTTTGCGATCCGATGCCCCATCATCTCCCACCAGCCACCGGTTGTCATCCCCCGCGCGAGGGAACCGCTCAGGCGTGTTCGGCCTTGGGGGGGCGGCCCATGAGTTCGGTCAGCATTTGGCTGACAGGCTGACCGCCGAGCACCCGGTGAACCTGGGTCGCGATGGGCATCTCGACGTCGTGCTTGGCGGCAAGCTCAACCACCACCGGCGTGGTCTTGACCCCCTCGGCCACCATGTTCATCTCGGCAATGATCTCGTCCAGCATTCGGCCCTGCCCGAGGGCAATGCCGACACGGTGGTTGCGTGACAGCGGGCTGATACAGGTGGCAATGAGGTCGCCCATCCCGGCCAGGCCGGCGAAGGTAGCGGGGTTGCCGCCCATTGCCCGGCCCAGGCGGCTCAACTCGGCCAGGGCCCGGGTAATGAGGGTCGCCATCGAGTTGTCGCCGTAATCGAGGCCGTGGGCCATGCCGGCCGCCAGCGCCATGACGTTCTTCAGCGCGCCCGCCATTTCGCACCCGATCACATCGGTGTTCGAGTAGACCCGCAAGGAGGGGGTCATGAAGACCGACTGCAGGACGGTAGCGATCTTCTCATCGGGTACCGAGATGACCGAAGCGGCCGGCTGGCCGTCCATGACCTCACGAGCCAGGTTGGGGCCGGTGAGCACCCCGATACCCGACGGGTCGTGGCCGGGGAGGACGTCGCCAATGACCTGGGTCATCCGCATGTGAGTCCCGGCTTCTAGTCCTTTAGTGAGACTGATGATGGGCATCGTCTCATCAACGTCTCGACTTGCCTCCTCCAGGACCTGGCGGAAGCCGTGGGAGGGAACACCCATCACAACGACGTCGGCACCATCGAGAGCCTCGCCGAGATCGTCGGTCGCGCGCAGCCCCGGCGGGAGAGTGAACCCGGCCAGATAGTCATCGTTGGTCCCGTCGCGGTTGATCGCATCGGCCAACTCCTGGCGTCTGGCCCACAAGGTGACGTCTGCGGCCTCGCTGGCGACAGCGGCCACCGTGGTTCCCCAGCTGCCTGCTCCGATGACGGCGACTCTCATAACCGCGATAGTAGATGGCGGCGCCTCGCGAAATAAATGGCTAGCCCGGACTTGGCACACTTTGGCGGGCTTGGCAACCTACGCGCGAATGACCGAGGGGACATCGCATCAATGCTGAATGAGGAAAACCGGGCCCTGCTGGTGGTCCCTTACGCGGCGCCACCCCCGCCGCGCCACCACCTGGTCGCCGCCGGTATCAGCGCATTCGCTGGCATAGTGGGCCTGCTCGGCCTCTTCATGGCCGAGTACTCGACCACAACGACGGTGTGGTTGTCACTGGTGGCCGTAATCGGCCTGGCAGCCGGGGCCGGATTCCTGGTGGCCGGCTTGACGGCCAGGCGCCGCTTCCGTACCGAGATGGAGCCGGCCACGATGCCGGTGCCGGTGGAGCCGGCCGGGCAGCCGTCCCAATCGATCGAGGCTCGCTAGGTCGAGACAGGAAGAGGCCTCAATTTCCAAATGGGAACTTGGCGGCCGGCCCTCGCTACGTAATCGCGATACGACGGGTAGAACGCGGCGAAGTCCTCCAGGTAGCCGTCCCACTGGTCGTCGTCGACCACTGCCGCCCGTACGACGAGGGTCGTCCTCCCCACCCGGACCGAGCAGTGCGGATCCACCCTCAGGTTCCGGGACCAGTCGGGCTCGCTTCGTCCGTAGTTGGTGGCAATGACCACATATCCGTCGTCCTCCAGGTAATAGAGAGGCGCTTCGTGCGGCTCCCCGGTCTTGAGCCCGGTGCTGGTGAGCAAGAGAGTGGGGAAGGGGGTGACATACCAGCCCCGGATGTGGAGCAGCAGCTTGTCTATTCGCGGCAGGACGCCCATGGCAAAGGGTCGGAACCAGGGGCGGTCGCCGATCCAGCGGGTTAGTGATCGGTATAGGCGCATCGGGCGAGACTACCCGGCCGCCTCCGCCGCCAGACGAACGACGTCCTCCGCACATCCCCACGACAGCGACCAGCCGTTCCCACCGTGCCCGTAGTTGTGGATGATCCCCGCAGTTCCCGGCACCGCCTCGTGCTCGAGACGGACCCGGGCCCGTCCCGGACGCAAGCCGACCTTCACCCCCACCACCTCAGCCGAGGCAAGCGCCGGTTCCAGCCGGGCGGTCCGGGCCAGGATGTCGGCAGTTACTTCCTCACTGGCAGTGCGATCCCATACCCCGGGACGACGGGTTCCACCCAGCACGCTTTCATTGCCATGCGGCATGACGTAGCAATACCCGAGCGGCCCCCCGTCAACCATGGTGACACGCTCGATCGGCCGGCTGCGCACTCGCACCACCTGACCGCGGACGGGAGACACTCCGACATCGGCGGCCAGCTCTCCGGCCCCGACCCCGGTGCAATTCACGACCAGCCGGTCCGCTCCCGCCAGCTCGACGAACGAGCCGATGATGTCGAATTCGACCACGCCGCCCAGGTCAGTGAACGTCCTCTCGAGGTACTGAAGGTGGGGGACGACGTCGATGACGGCCGTTTGCTGGACAAAGCCGCCTTGGTAGCCGGCAATCAGATCTGGAGACTCACAACGCCTGAACCCGCGATCAGGATCGGCCCACCACGGGTCGGGCTCGGGAGCGACGGTAAGCACCCTCATGTCGAGGAGGCGGATACCCGCCAGCCCGGCCCGGGCGGCGTCGGTAAACACCTGTTGCGAATGTCGGCCCCAGGCGGCCTCGGGCGCGTCGGCCGAATCGCCGTACGGATACCAGATGGCTCCGGCCACCGAGGAGGCGACCGTCTGGGAGGGAGGGAGGGCGGCGACGATGTTGGCGTCGAACCCGGCCCGGCGCAATCGAATGGCGGAGGTGAGACCGATGACACCGGCCCCCACCACGGTGATCTCCATTTCTCAAAGCTACAACCGGGACGGAGGTGATCGCTGGTACGCTCGCCGGCGTGACCACTGCCACGGTTCCCAAGCTCCGAGAGGCCATCAAGCGCAAAGCGCCCGGCCTGCATGTCGAGCGGGAGATGTGGGAGGCGGGCCTCGAGATCGTCGTAGGGGTGGACGAGGTCGGCCGCGGGGCATGGGCCGGACCGATCAGCGTCGGCGCCGCCGTCGTTCCCAAGGAGCGACGAATCTACAAAGTGCGTGACTCCAAGATGCTGCGAGAGCAAGAGCGGGAGGCACTGTTCGACCGGATCGCCGACTGGGTGGAGACCTGGGCGGTCGGCCACGCCTCTCACTGGGAGTGTGACCGCTACGGCATGTCGGAGGCGCAGAAAATCGCGGCCCGTCGCGCCATCGGTGGCCTGGGCCTTGACCCAGATATCGCCATCATCGACGGCAACTGGGATTTCGTCGGCGATGCGGTCCGGGGCGGGCGAACCCGCAGGATCGTCAAGGCCGACGCCGTCTGCCTGTCGGTGGCTGCGGCTTCGATCCTGGCCAAGGTGACCAGAGACCGCTTCATGCGGCGCATGGCCGTCCGCTTCCCCGGCTACAACTTCGAGAACAACAAGGGGTACAACGGACCGCGACACGTCGCAGGCCTGGCCGGTCTGGGGCCCAGCCCGATCCACCGCAAGAGCTGGGCATTCATGGACACCATCCCGGAGATCACCGAGCCGCGCTACCGCCGGCCCGGACCTCAAGGGCGCCTTTTCGAGTAGCAGAAGTGAAGCGTCTCACACTGGCCTCAGTCATCGTGGCCATGGGGCTGACCGCTTGCTCGACGATGGACGAGGTCACCGTGGTCCATGCCTGCGGAGTGCCCGTCACCGTCACAGTGACTCACCTGGCAGGCGGCTCCGGCCCGCCCGAGGGCTATGTGAAGACAGTGCCGACCGGCACCCCCACTTTGGTCGCCGGGCTCATCAACCTGGGCGGGGACGATCTGCTCCTGATCGACGCCGGCCCAACCGTCTGGGAGTTGCTGCTGTCCGGCAGCCAACTGCGAGACCTGGACGGTCCTGTCACCATCCCGCCCGAGGCCTGCCCGGCCGGTTGACCCAGGGGTTCAATGGCAACCGTTAACCGGTTTAGCCCAATCTTTCGCGCCCAGGGGTCCATCGTTTCCGCGACCCCGGGGGTCGGTTCTATGTTGAGTGGCACCTCCCCGGACCCGCACTTCCCAGCGCGACAGTGCTTTCTTTCGCGTTTCGTGTCACATGCGTGTAATACGCTTGACGTAACTACACCGCTGTGATTAACATCGCGGGTCCATCCCAAGATGATGTGGTAGCTCGCCAACCGCACCACTACATCTTGTGGTTCAGGGCAAGGTGGGCTACTGCCCTGGATTGAGGAAACGGGCCGCCAACGGCCTGAAAAGCAGGCCGTAAGGGCCGAACAAAGGCCGCCAGTACATAGGCCATTGAGGCCGGCAGAGAACTCTGGAAGACCACAACCGAGGAGCAATAGATGACAGATGCGGCAGCGAGGAACGGCATGAGGATCCCCCGTCGATTCACCCGGGCCGGCGAGGACCCCTTTGACACCATCGAATGGGAGCGCCGCGACTCCCGCATCACCAACCCGGATGGCTCCGTGGTTTTCGAGATGATCGGTGCCGAGGTGCCCTCCGATTGGTCGCAGGTCGCCACCGACATCATTGTTTCCAAGTACTTCCGCAAAGCCGGCGTTCCCCAGGTCGATGACGAGGGAGATCCCATCCTCGACGACGACGGCAACCAGGTCCTCGGGCCCGAGCACTCCGCCCGTCAGACCATCGGCCGCCTGGCAGCCACCTGGCGTTCCTGGGGTGAGGACGCTGGCTACTTCGCCTCGACCGACGATGCCCAGGCTTTCCACGACGAGCTGGCCTACATGCTGGTCCATCAGATCGGCTCGCCGAATTCACCCCAGTGGTTCAACACCGGCCTCAACCACGCCTACGGCCTGACCGGGCCGGCCCAGGGTTTCTGGTTCGTAGATCCCGACACCGAGGAGCCGGTGCTCTCCGATGACTCCTACACCCGCCCCTCCCCGCACGCCTGCTTCATCCAGGCCGTTGAGGATGACCTCGTCAACGAAGGCGGGATCATGGACCTGTGGTTGCGCGAGGCGCGGCTGTTCAAATTCGGCTCGGGCACCGGCACCAACTTCTCCCGCATCCGGGGCGAGGGCGAGCCGCTTTCGGGTGGAGGCCGGTCGTCCGGCATCATGTCCTTTCTCAAGATCGGCGACCGGGCTGCCGGCGCCATCAAGTCGGGCGGCACTACCCGCCGGGCCGCCAAGATGGTCATCCTCGACCTCGACCATCCCGACATCGAAGAATTCATCAGCTGGAAGATGGAAGAGGAGAACAAGGTCAGGGCGCTGATCGCTGCCGGTTATCCCTCCGACTTCAACGGCGAGGCATATCAGACCGTCTCGGGCCAGAATTCCAACAACTCTGTGCGAGTCCCCCACTCCTTCATCAACGCCGTCGTCAATGACGAGATGTGGGCACTGACCGCACGCAAGAACGGCGAGGTAGTAAGGAAGGTCAAGGCCCGCGACCTGTGGCGCCAGATCTCCGAAGCCGCCTGGTCGTGCGCCGATCCCGGTGTTCAGTTCGACACCACCATCAACGAGTGGCACACGTCACCGGCCGAGGGGCAGATCCGGGCCAGCAACCCGTGCTCGGAGTACATGTTCCTCGACAACACCGCCTGCAACCTCGCCAGCCTCAACCTGGTCAAGTTCTACGACGACGAAGAGCAGGCCTTCGACATCGACGCCTATCTGCACGCCATCCGGCTGTGGACGATCGTGCTGGAGGTCTCGGTGACCATGGCGCAGTTCCCCTCCCGGGAAATCGCCGAAGGCTCGTATGACTACCGCACACTGGGCCTGGGATACGCCAATCTCGGATCACTGCTGATGCGGACCGGGATTCCGTACGACTCAGAGGAGGGCCGGGCGATTGCCGGCACCCTCACTGCCATCCTGACCGGCCACTCCTATGCCACCTCGGCTGAGATGGCCTCGGTGCTCGGGCCGTTCGCCAAGTACGAGATGAACCGCGACTCGATGTTGCGAGTGATCCGCAACCATCGCCAGGCGACTTACAACGCCGACCGCGACGATTACGAGGGCGTAAGCCACTTCGTGATGGGCATCGACGCCGATCTGGCCCCGGCCGATCTGCTCCAGACCGCCCAGCTGGTCTGGGACAACGCTCTCAACCTCGGTGAGCAACACGGCTTCAGGAACGCCCAGGCCACAGTGCTGGCTCCCACCGGAACTATCGGCTTGCAGATGGACTGCGACACCACCGGGGTCGAGCCCGACTTCGCTCTGGTCAAGTTCAAGAAGCTGGCGGGAGGCGGCTATTTCAAGATCGCCAACCAATCGATCGCCCCGGCATTGCGCCACCTTGGCTACAAGGGCGAGCAGATCGAAGAGATCGTGGATTATGTGGTCGGTACGATGACCTTGCTGGGCGCTCCGGGCGTCAACCGGGCCAGCCTCACCTCGAAGGGCTTCAGGCCCGACGACCTGCGCCGGGTGGAGGGGACTCTGCCGGGCGTGTTCGAGCTCAAGCACGCCTTCAACGTGTTTGTGCTTGGCGAGGAGACGATGCAGCGGCTCGGATTCTCTGAGGAGCAGTACACCTCGTTCGAGTTCGACATGCTGCGCGAGCTCGGCTTCTCCAACGACGATGTCCGGTCGGCCAACGATGAGATCTGCGGTCGCCAGACCATCGAAGGGGCCCCGTTCCTGCGCGACGAGCATCTGCCCGTGTTCGACACCGCCAACCGCAACGGCAAGTACGGCGAGCGGTTCATCCACCACAACGGCCACATCAAAATGATGGCGGCGGCCCAGCCGTTCATCTCGGGTGCCATCTCCAAGACCATCAACATGCCCAACGAGGTGACGGTCGAGGAAATCGAGGACAGCTACAAGCTTTCTGCCGAGTTGGGCCTCAAGGCGATGGCGCTGTACCGGGACGGTTCTAAGGCCTCCCAGCCCCTGTCGGCCACCAGCGACGAGGGCGAGCATCCTGACAACGAGTTGGAAGGCCTGCCCGCGGCGCTGGAGGACGAAGCTCGGATCGTGACCGGGACGGCCCCGGCCGCCTACTTCGCACCGGGGGTCTCTCCGACCATGGCTTACCAGGGCATGTCGCGTCCTCGCTTCCTGCTGCCGGCCCGCCGCAGCGGTTTCACCCAAGAAGCTCGCGTGGGCGGCCACAAGCTGTTCGTGCGCACCGGTGAGTACGAGGACGGAACCCTCGGCGAGCTGTTTATCGACCTGGCCAAGGAAGGCGCCACCCTACGCGGAGTGCTCTCCTGCTTCGCCATTGCGGTGAGCAAGGGCCTCCAGTACGGGGTCCCACTCGAGGAGTTCGTGGACACGTTCACCTTCCAGACCTTCGAGCCCCGCGGCATGGTGGAAGGCCATCCGAATATCAAGATGGCCAATTCCATCGTCGACTACGTGTTCCGGGCCCTCGGGATGGATTACCTGGGGCGGACCGATCTGGTCCAGGTACCGCCGACCGAGACCAGGGCCCTCCCCGAGCCACCCAAGGGTCTGGCCACTCAGACCGGACAGCAGCTCGGCCTGGAGGAGTCGAAGATGGAGGACGACATCGACGTCCAAAAGCGGGCCGCAGCTTTCGTCGACGCCGAAGTCGTGGACATCACCGACTCCTCCCCCAACGCGGCGGCAACGCCGGTAGCGGCACCGACAACCAGGACACCATCCAATGGCACCAGCGCTGGCGCCACCAACGGGCAGGAAGCAGCCCGGGCCACGGCCGCGATGGCCGGCGATGCGCAGACCAGCTCCGTGCAGGCTGCTCTCGCATCCAACATGGGTGACGCACCTTTGTGCGACACCTGCGGCCACATAACGGTCCGCAACGGCTCGTGCTACCGCTGCATGAACTGCGGCGACAGCAAGGGCTGCAGCTAACCGCCCACCCGCGCCCTTTTCAGTGCTTTCTGACTGACGGGCACCGGTAGCAGAAGGGGATCCCGGAAACGGGGTCCCCTTCCCATGGCCGGTGCCGTGCCCGCCGACACGGGCAGAACAAAGCGCGTAGCCTCGGTGATCGGCCGGGAGGGGCCATCACCGACAACGATCAGACACCCGATCTTTCGTTCTTGCAGCGGGACCTGGATTGGCGCAACAGCGAGATCCTCGACGTGCGCGCTCGAATCGCTTCCACCGACAGCCCTTCTCCCGACGACCAGGAGCTACTGGGGGACCTCGAAGAAAGCGCGCGCTACCTAGAGGACAAGATCGAGAAGCGCCTCGCCGCCACACGCAGCACACCTCCCGGGGGCGAGCCGGAGGATCATGACGGGTCCGCGCCCGGTGACGCCACCGGTTTGGCCGAAGCCGCTGATGTCCAGTACTCCGAGGAGCTCCAGAACCAGGCCGCGGCGAGGGGAGCATTAGAGGAACCGACTCCGGCGACCAGCTCCGACGAGGGAAAAGCGCACACGATCGCCGAGCTCGAGGCGCAGTGGGCGGAGCAGCGAGCGCGCGTTCTCGCCGACCTACCGGACCGCGGCTATGACCTCGAAGAAATGGGATTCCCGGACGTCTCCGACCCCCCATCCCAGGAGAGCCCCGGACGCGGCTGGCAGATCCCGACCGCCATCGCGGTCGTTGCCGGAGTGCTTGTGGGCGGATCGCTGTTCCTGTTTACCGGCGGGAACGACTCACAGAGCACAGCCGGGGTCACCACCCTGCCGCCGACCACCACAGCTACAACTGACCCCGGCCTGTTGGACGATCCTGAACCCCTCGACCAACCAGAGCCCGGTGCGTCCTCTGGTGATCCAGTGGGTGGCTCGGATCAGCCCAACGCGTCTCAGATCGCCGACGTTCGGAGCGGCGTTTGGGAGGAGGAGCGGTTCGTCAGAGTGGAGCTGACCCGTCCCTCGGCGAACCCAAACCAGCAGTTCAACCTGGAGTTCCGCTCGAACGAGGGCGACGACATGTTCGCGAGTTTCAGGCCGGCGGAAGGGTTCACCTCCAGTTTCTGCGTCGGCCAGACACCGAGTTGCCCGGACGGCTTCTTCCCGATCGTTGGGGAGCTGGTCGGAGCCGGCGACGTAGTCGTCTTCAGATTTGCCGTCGATGCGTTCGACAACTCCTCCGGGATCACGATTCGGACCTTCATCGAAACGGGGCCCGACGACGACCCTCTGGTTGATACCTTCGGGAGTGATGTAGCCCTCAGCGACGATTCGTTCGATCCCGGCGAATAGCTGCTCCAGGCATCCCGGCGACTACTCCGAGTACGCTGGCGGGCGCCTCGATGGTGTGGGGGCCCGATGAGCCAAAAAGTCTGGCAGGAACGAACCACCGACTTTCACCGCGCCACGCTCTGGTTCTTGCCGGCATTGGCGGTCCTGATCGCGCTCGCTCTCGGCAGTCTTCTCAGTGAATTCGACCTCGAAGGCGACTCCTTCCTCGCCGACTTCGTGTTCCGAGGTGGTGTCGGAGAGGCCCGGGAACTTCTCACCGTCATAGCGGGGACCATGATCACCGTGACCGGCCTGGTGTTTGTTCTAACGGTCGTCGCCCTGCAAATCGCCTCCACCCAGTTCTCACCGCGACTGCTGCGCACCTTCATGCGTGATCGGGGCACTCAAGTTGTGCTCAGCACGTTCGTGGCGACCTTCGCCTACAGCCTGGCGGGCCTCCACAACGTCGGGAGAATCACATCTAGCGGTGAGGCCTTCCTCCCACGCCTTGCCGTGAGCGGGGCTCTGGTACTGGCTTTCGCCAGCGTGGGCATGCTCGTTTTCTACATCCAGCACATCTCCAATTCCATTCGCATCGACACGATCATGCATCGAGTCGAGGATCGCACCCTGGCGGCATTGAATGAGTTACACCCGCTAAATCTGGACCGCTCAACCCCAGCTGCGGCGGGTTCCGACCCACCCCTCGATGCATTGATCCTCCTCGCCGCCCGATCCGGCTACGTGCAGGATTACTACACCGAGGTATTACGACAACGCACCGTTGCCCACAACGCCGCCATTGCACTCGACCACCCCATCGGGCACCACGTGGTTCAAGGCAGGCCGGTGGCCCGGGTCTGGAGTCTCGACGAGTCGGCTCCGCTCAAGACCGATGCCTGGGCCAAAGTCGGCATCGTGATCAAGAGCGAGCGCGTGATCGAGCGTGATGTCGCCTTCGGCATTCGTCAGCTCGTCGACATCGCCATCAAGGCGATAGGCCCCTCCATCAACGACCCGTACACGGCTACCCAGGCCGTCCAGCACCTGTCGGTGATCCTGGTTGCGCTCACCAGGCGAGACCTGAATGACCAGGTGCTAACCGACGCCGACGGAACCGCCCGCGTCGTGATACCGATCTCTAGCTTCGACAACTACCTCGAACTCGTCTGCAGCCACGTTCGCCAGGAGGCCGCCGGACGGCCCCGGGTCATGGTCGCCCTGCTCCGTTTGCTGGAAGATGTGGCAGCCACCACCGACAACCTGGTCCACCAGCGGGCCATTTCCCGTCAGATTGAGCTGGTCCTGACCGATGCACGCCGGGAAATCGCCCAGGAGGCCGATCTAGAGGAACTGCGACGCGTTGCCGCCAAGGCTCAGGCCGCCGGCGACGGATCCGCCTGAACCTTGAGCCTGCGACTTGACGGGGTGGTGGCGTCATGGTCCCGCCATCGAAGCGGTAACGGTCGCCAGGATGGCGATCCGCCAACCAACAAAACGGTGAGCTGCGGGGACCGACTCACTCGACTGTGTCATGGTGGTCCTCAGGAATCGTCCCCGGTTGCCAGCGTACGGGACAACCCTAAGGCAAGCTTGCGGCCCCCCGGTGCGGGGTGATCATCGGAATCTGTCGCGAAGGAGGTTGACTTCGCTGCTCGCGCCGAATCGCGTTCACTACCGGACCGTGACGTCCGAATCGCCCAGGGGGATCGAACCGTCCTGACCGTGGAGGTCGCGGTGCACCGCGAGTAGCTCCTCCCAGTGGGGCCGCGCCTGGCGGTCTTGGACCTCAACCGCCACTAGATGTCGTGTCGTTGGGCCACTCGCCCGATCAAAGGCCGCGGCTGCCTGGATAGCTTCGGCCGCTTCGGTATCGATGCGTTTGTGCTGCAAGATGTGGTCCTGCCAGGAGTTGAGCACCATCACCTCGGTCATCCGATGTGGGTCCTCAGCATTGCGATAGAGCCGCCACCGATACGCTCCCGTGCTGAGTCTGACCAGGCGGAGGCGGTTCATCGCCTCGAGGAATTCTTCGAGTTCGGAGTGGCGGATAACCCATGTGCTGACAACCATCACCGGTCCCCCGATCATGTCGAATCCGTGTGGCTCGAGATTCCAATCGGCTGGCGGCTCAGTGGCCACGACTTCACCGAGCCCGGGGACACCGGCTCGAACGGTGACCAGTCCGATGACGATGGTTGCGAGTGACAGCACGGCGACTGCTTCAGGAGCACCGAGCACGTCCCCGATGGCCCCGCCAACGATCGATCCGACCGGCAGGATTCCCACGAAAGCCAGCGTGTAGAGCGACATGGCGCGGCCACGGATCCATTCCGGTGCCAGCAGCTGGACGGTGGCGTTGAGGGTCGACAGGGTCCACACCCAGAAGATCCCTGCCACAAACATTGACAGGGCGGTGAGCGCCGCTGTCCGGGAGAGTCCGACTCCTGATCCGGCGATCCCGAAGCCGACAATCGACAGTGGCACCATGAGACGGCCCAACCGCTGCTGGGCCGTCTGGCGGGTGAAGGCGGCGGCGAGTGCCCCGAGACCCATCGCACCGAGGAGCAACCCGAACATGGCGGCGCCACCCTCGAGACCCTCCTCAGTCACGTTGGGGAGGAGCGATTGGACCACTGCCGATGTCAACGCGAACCCGGCCGCCACCGCCAGCAGCCGGCGAAACGGGGGAGTGAACCGGGCGAAGCGCAGTCCAAGTGCAATAGCGTTGCGCATCGAGTCAGGGGGGTCGGACCGATTCCCTTCCTCCCGCCACGACAGGATCACGGCAATAACTCCGACGTAGGAGATGCCGTTGATGAAGAAGGCGAGGTCGGGTCCGGCAGTGGCAACGATCAGTCCGCCCAAGGCTGGGCCGACCGCCCGGGCGACGTTGAACGACACCGAGTTGAGTGCCACTGCACTGGCGACGAGTCCTCGGGGAACCAGGTCCGGAACCATCGCCTGCCACGCCGGAAGGTTGAGCGCCAGGCCGGTGCCGAGCATGAGGCCAAGCGTGAGGAGCAGGCCTGGCGTGACAGCATCGAGAAAGGCGAGGAGTGCCATCCCCAGAGCAGCCGACCCCATCAGCCCTTGTGAAACCAGCAGGATGCGGCGCCGATCGACCATGTCGGCAAGCGCCCCGGCCGGCAGGGCCAGAAACAGCAACGGCAGGGTGGCCGAGGCAGCCATCAACCCCACCCAGAGCGACGAGTGGGTGAGCTCGAGCATGAGCCAGCTGGCGGCCACCGCCTGCAGAAACGACCCTACGTTCGAGACGACCGAGGCCATCCATAACGACCGAAACCGAGCATGGCGAAGTGGCTCAACAGAGGATGACATGGGCTCGTCAGCCTACGGCCCGCCGGAGAAGAAGCCGGGCCCCCACTCACGGCGGCGAGCTGGTGGTGGGGGCCGTACGGCTAGGGCGGCCCGACGGCGTCGGCCTGATAGAACGCCGGTGGGTACCGGACCCGACCCCGGAATTTCGGGTCGTAGTTCGAGAGCAGCTTCACCATGAAGGCCTCGTCCGGGATCTGAGGTGAGGGTGAAAGGATGCCATGACGGGAGGCCCGTTCGAAGCCGAACCGGGGGTAGTAGGCGGGTATCCCTTCCACCAAAACCAGCGGCTCTCCCCGGCGTTCCGCCAGCTCCAATCCATGCCTGGTCAGGGCGCTGCCGATTCCTTGTCCCTGGCGTGCGGGCAGCACGGCCAGCGGCGCCAGGTCGAGTATCGGCAGATCCCCCTCCCCGGTCTCAAGGGCCATGTAGCTGAACATCACATGACCCACCACCTCATCGTTGTCCAGCGCCACCAGGGAGAGCTCAGGCACGAACAGGTCGGTGCGGCGGATCAGGTCGATGAGCTCGGCCTCGTTCTGCTCGTTGAACGCGGCCACGTTGACAGCGGCTATTCCCGGAAAGTCGGCTTCGGTCTCAGCCCGGATGATCACGTCGCGAGGCTAATCTGCCGGGCCCGAGCCCCCTTCACCGGTCGGATAGGCTTCGTGAATGGAGCATCGCAGCCTCGGCAACTCAGGGTTCAACGTCAGCGTTTTCGGCCTCGGAACCATGACGTTCGGAGCTGAAGCTGACAAAACCACCTCTCACGCCATCCTCGACCACTACGTCGACGCCGGAGGCACCCTCGTCGACACCGCCGACGTGTATACCCGTGGAGCCTCCGAGGAGATCATCGGCAGCTGGTTGGCAGCCCGGGGAGGAGCCGACGGGCTAACGATCGCCACCAAAGCCCGCTTTCCCATGAGCGACGATCCGGCCGACCGGGGCGCCGGTCGTGCCCACTTGTTGAGAGCGGTGGATGCCAGCCTTTCCCGACTGGGGCTCGAGGTCATCGACCTGTACCAGGTCCACGCCTGGGACCCGGCTACGCCCCTGGAGGAAACCCTCCAGACCCTCACCGAACTCGTAGAGGCCGGCAAGATTCGCCATGCCGGCGTATCCAACTTCACGGCCTGGCAACTGCAGCGAGCCGTCCTCACCGCGCAGTATGAAGGCTGGGCTCCGATCGTTTCTCTCCAGCCCAAGTACAGCCTGCTCAGCCGGGACATCGAGCTGGAGCTGCTGCCACTGTGCCTGGAACAGAAACTCGGCCTGCTTCCGTGGTCGCCATTGGCCGGCGGCTGGCTGACCGGCAAGTACACGCCGCAGGAGCGCCCGACCGGTGCGACCCGACTGGGAGAGAACCCGTCTCGCGGCATTGAGGCCTACGACCTGCGCAACACCGATCGCACCTGGGCCATCCTCGAGGTAGTGCGGGCGGTGGCTTCGGCCCGCGACACAACCATGAGCCAGGTCGCCCTCAACTGGGTGAGAGGCCGTCCGGGGGTGACCTCCGTGCTGTTGGGGGTTCGCTCCGTCGAGCAACTCTCCGACAACCTGGCCGCCCTCAGCTGGGAACTCACCGACAATGAGGTCAGCGTCCTCAACGAGGTCAGTGCCCCCGGCATACCCATCTATCCACACGGCTTCATGGAGGCCTACGCCGGGATGGACATTTGGGAGGACCTCATGACCCGGGTGGAGCCGCCCGCCATCGGCCGATAGGGAACCTCGGCCCTAACGCCCATTCCCGGGGTAACCAACACTGGGAAGCGGACATAGATCAATTGAAGGCGGGAGCTAAGCGCCGTGATCGAGTCCGTAGAGGAAGCCACATTCGTTCGGCTCTTTGAGACGAATCACCGCGCGGTCCTCGCCTACTTCTTGCGGCGCCTACCCCGGGATGAGGCATACGACGCCACCGCCGATGTATTTGTGGTGGCCTGGCGCCGTCGTACCAACGTCCCCGATGGGGAGGAAGCCCTTCGCTGGCTGTACGGGGTCTCGCGCCATGTTCTGGCCAATCATCTTCGGACCAACCGCCGCTCTGATCGCCTCCTATCGAAGCTCACCCGCTTTCGTGCAGCCGAGCCCGGGCTGCCGGAGACGGTCACAATCCAGCAGGTCGACGACCGGGCGATGGTCAATGCGTTGTCGACCCTTCGGCCCCAAGATCAAGAGTTGCTGCGCCTCGCCTACTGGGAGGAAATGCCCCACGCCGCCATCGGCGACATCGTCGGGTGCTCACGCAAGACAGCCGATGTCCGCATCCATCGCGCCCTCCGCCGCCTCCGGCAAGCTTTCGAGCAGGCCGGACATAGACCAGATGAGAGGTCAATTGGAGGGACCGTCTCGCCAAAGGAGCAGAAGTCATGGTGAAGGGCCGGAAGATCGAGGAACGCCTGATCCGGGCCAACCCGGTGTCCCGCCCCGAGCACCTGCACGAAGACCCGGCCGAGTCGGCAGCCCTCCTTGCCCTCATCCTCGAAAGGAGGGATGAGATGACAACTACTAAAAAGCCGGCCACAAAGCCCGGGCGCACGCCTCGATGGCGGCCTGCGCTGGTGGCGTCGGCGACGGCGTTTCTGGTGCTGATGGTGATCGGAGTGGCGGCCCTGATCGGTTTCACGGGAGGTGAGTCGGATTCTGCCGGCACGCCGCTACCACGCACGGCCGGATTATTGGAGGGCAGCTGGGAGCACATGACTTCGCCGGCGCCGTTCGACTGGGATGGTGTGGTTGAAACCCGTCTCGGGTTGTTCGCCACCAGCTCGAACGACGGAATCATCATGTCGGAGGACGGCAGCGCGTGGAGGCTGGCACTGGCACTCCCGCGAGGTGAACTGATCGAAGGGTCCGACTCGCCGGGCGGGGGTGGCGACGACACGACCACGACAACCGCGCCGCCCGGCTACACCACCCAGTCCCATGTCGGATCGGTTGTTGAGTTCGACAACGCGGTCTATGCCTTCGCAGTCATAGCTGAAGATGTGGACACGCCGGCGATGACGACTCGACGGATTGCATACCGGTCCACTGATGGCGCCGAATGGGTTGGGACCACCTACTCCACTGAGTCCGATGCCGAACTTGTCGTGGCCGGCGAGAATGAGATGCTGGTGGTGTCTGGACTCAACGAGGGCCGCCAACAGACGATCCTGCGAAGCGAGGACGGCGTCAACTGGATCCGGCACGAGCCGGGCCTCAACATCGAGAGCATCGGCTTCGTCGGCGATCGCTACCTGGCCGTGACGGTCAATGAAGACGCCGACGGGTATGAGTGGGGCAAGCGAAGCATGATCGAATCCGTCGACGGCATCGAGTGGCAACCCATTCCCGGATCTGATCTGCCGTACAACGCCTTCCCGAATGATCCGACACTCTTTGAGGGCCGGATCTACATGGGCGGCCTGGTTTTCGGAGAGGACACCTGGCAACACGGCACGGTTTTCGTCTCCGACGATGGGTCGGCTTGGAGCCAGGCGGTGGTTCCCGACATACCGGAGCTGCGGTTTGTGACCCGGCTGATTCCAACCGAGCACGGACTGCTGGCGCTCGGCAGTGCCTTGTGGTCTGAGGATCCGGAGATGGTCGACCGCATGGTGCCGATGACCACAACAGACGGCACGACCTTCGTCGAGGTCCCGCATGCAGCCGGCCTCTTCGACGGCGCCCCCGAAGGGCACGGCCACACCATGGGCGACCAGGTGGTGGTATCCGCTCTGGACCATGAGACCAGGACCTTCCACCAGTGGGTCTGGACTCCCGCCGATTGAGCGGGGTACTAATGCAGAAAGGGGGCCCGCACTGCGGGCCCCCTTTCTCGCGTGGAACGAGGTTCCCGATGTCGCGACCGGGTAGCTTCACGGCATGACTCAACGCCCTGCTGCCCAGATACTCCTCATCGCAGTTGAGGAGACCGGAAGAGTGCTGAGCGAGGGCCGGGCCTCGGACCAGGACCGCATCACAGCTTGCGATCCCTGGACGGTCCGCGATGTCCTGGCCCATTGCTCGGGATCGATGTTGAGAACAATCGAAGGCCGCACCCATCGGTTCACCCCCGAGGACAACGAAGTCGACGTACAGGACAGGCGATCCTGGCCGTTCAACCGCGTACGAGACGAGCTGCAGTCAACTGCGGCGCTGACGGCGGCTCGCATCGACGAAGCCGGCGGACCGCTCGACGGTCTCGGCCTGGGAGTGTGGGTCCACTGTGGAGACATCCGGGATGCCATGGGGATCGATGATCCATACAGCGGACCGGGGATCGACCTGGGGCTCAAGTTGCTGGCCGAGCGCAGCCGCCGCCTCG
>Ga0255048_10000926_pt1 | contig 21535 bp, 21 predicted proteins | sample JV7_2_2_MG_FD_183619 | JGI IMG/M metagenome (GOLD analysis project Ga0255048, IMG submission 183619) | Seawater microbial communities from Jervis Inlet, British Columbia, Canada - JV7_2_2 | ecosystem: Environmental > Aquatic > Marine > Inlet | place: Canada: British Columbia | collected 2016-10-06
CGCTGGCCGACAAGGTCTTGGTGCTCGGCGCGATGTTCACGTTGGTCGCCAGGGACGTATTCTGGCTGTTGCCGGTGGCGCTGATCGCCGGCCGCGAATTCATCATCAGTGTGTACCGCACCTTTGTCGCTTCGAAGGGCGTCAGCATCCCCGCCAGTCAGATCGCGAAATGGAAGACCGTGTTCCAACAGTTGGCGGTCGGTTTCGCCCTGTGGCCCTGGTTTGCGGTCGATGCCAAGTGGTTCTGGGTGACCCTGCTGTGGATCGCTGTCGTCCTTGCCCTGGTCAGCGGCGCTCAGTATCTCTGGTACTCGCGGGTGACCGAGAAGGCGCTCGCAGGATCGCCAATCGACTCGGCGGCGTAACCGGTGCGGTGCGATGTCCTCGCTGTCGGTACCGAATTGTTGCTCGGTCAGATCATCGACAGCAACTCGGCTTGGATGGGCGAACAGCTCGCCGCTCATGGCATCGACTCGCTGGTACAGGTCAAGGTCGGCGACAACATCGGCCGCATCACCTCGATCCTGCATCGCATGCTCGAAGACTCCGATGCCGTCATCATGTGTGGAGGGCTGGGGCCGACCCATGACGACCTGACACGTGAGGCGATCGCCGCCGTGATGGGTGTCGAGATGGTGCTCGATGACGCCGTTGCCGATGTGATTCGCGAGATGTTCTCCAGCCGCAGAAGGCACATGCCCGATAACAACCTGCGTCAGGCGATGGTGCCGGTCGGCGCCACCGTGATCCCTCAGACGAGGGGCACGGCACCGGGGTTGATCTTCCCGACCACGATCGATGGTGTCGAAAAGGTCGTGTTCGCCATTCCGGGCGTACCGCACGAGATGTTCGACATGTTCGAACGTGGCATCCTGCCCGAGCTGAAACGGCGGGCCGGCGACGCCTCGGTGATCGCCAGCCGCACGCTGCTGACCTGGGGCGAGAGCGAGAGCGGACTGAACGAGCGGCTCGACGACGTGATCGTCGAACTCGAGCTGGCCGGCAACCCGACGCTTGCCTTTTTGGCCAGCGGTTGGAACGGACTCAAGGTGAGGCTGACGGCCAAGGCGGCAACGCTCGACGACTGTCGGGCCGCGCTCGATCCCTGGGATGCCCGGATTCGAGCCGAGCTCGGTGAGCTGGTGTTCGGCGTCGATCAGGAGTCGATCGAATCGGTGGTGCTCGACCTACTGGGGTCCAAGGGTTGGTCGCTGGGGCTCGCCGAGTCGGTCACCGGAGGCCTTGTGGGTGCAAGGATCACGGGGATTCCCGGCGCCAGTTCGGTGTTCCGCGGATCGATAGTGTCGTACGCCACCGAGGTCAAGCAAACGTTGCTCGGTGTCACCGAGGGACCAGTCGTCAGCGAGTCGGCCGCGCTCGAGATGGCGCGCGGCGCACGAAGCGTGCTCGGGGCCGATGTCGGGCTGGCGCTCACCGGTGTCGCCGGTCCCGGCGACCAGGACGGGATGCCGGCCGGAACGCTCTGCATCGGGCTGGTTTGGCCAAATGGTGAGCTGACCCGTGCACTTCGCCTGCCAGGTCAACGTGAGCAGATGCGCCAGTTCTCGGTGATCACTTCGCTCGATCTGCTGCGACGTACCCTCGGTTGAGGCTCGCCAGTTGAGGATCGCCAGTTGAGGATCGCCAGTTGAGGATCGCCAGTTGAGGATCGCCAGTTGAGGATCGACGAGTTGGACCGACCACTACGGTGTCGGGCGTGAGCGACCCCTTCGGCCCTGCCGACCAAACGCCACCGCCAACCCATCCACTGCCACCCGTGCCCACGCCGCCACCGACGGGCAGGCCGGAATTCCTGAAGCCGGAGTACCTGATCGGGCTTGGGGTCGCGGCTGTGCTGGTGCTGGTCGCCGGCATCGCCGCCACAAGAGGCGGAGACGACTCGGTGGCGACGGAGCAGGTATCGACCACCTCGTCGGTTGTCACCACGACCAGCCGGGTACTCACGACGACCCCACCGCCGCTGCCGCCGACCACCACGACCGGCGCCAGCACATCGACCAGCACATCGACCAGCACGACCAGCACGACCAGTACGTCGACATTGCCACCTGCATCGGCCGTCGCCAATGTGGGCGAGGATCTCGCGGTTGACGCCGGCGCAGTGGTCACCCTGAGTGCACTCGATCTCAGCGACACGAACCAGTCGGTCGTGTGGCGCCAGGTTGCGGGTCCCGACGTGACCGAGGGCCGAGGCATCCTGATCGGGGCGGAGGTCAGCTTCGCAGCGCCGTCTAGGCCGACGACCGTGCTCTTCCGGATAGTCGTGACCGGACGCGGTGGAGACATCGCCAACGACGAGCTACGAGTCGATGTGTACGAGCAGGCCGATCGGGCATTGTTCGTGGACGGCATCGATGGGTCGAACGACGGCGATGGATCGCGCACCCAGCCGTACCGCGAGCTCGCTACGGCGATCTCCGAAGCAGAGGCGCGCAGCAACGGCACCGACATTTACATCCGCAATGCCGATTCGGCCTACACCGCTACACATGAAATTCGGGGCGGATCGAGCTTCTACGGTGGCTACGACTCCGATTGGGTGCGCTCCGACGACAGCCGGACGCTGATCGGCGGTTCCCTGCTCTTCACCGGCCCCGATCCGATCATCGTTTCTTCGATCGAGCTGCGCGGGTTCAACAATCCGGGCGGGGTAGTGCTCGGCATCAACGGCACCACGTCGGTGCGGATCGAGGACTCGATCGTGAGAGCCGGCGCCGCCTCGACCAGCGGCATTACCACCGTCCGCATCGATGATGCATCGTCGGCCGAGATCATAAGCAGCGAGATCTATGGCGGTGAGGGCGGTACCGGTGCTGATGCATCGGCGGCGGGCAGCCCCGAGCCACCGCTTCTTCGGGGGGCCTCGGGAAACAATGCCAGCGGCCCTTCGGGCGGGGCCGCACTCGCTGAGCTGCCGGCCACGCTCGGCGGAGACGGAGGCCTCGGGCTGGTCGACGGTGGGCAAGGCGGCGCAGGAGCTTTGGGCGGATCACCCGGCGAGGATGGGGCGCCCGGAGAGGGCGGCGCCGGTGGTGCTCCGGGCCAGGGTGGCGCCGGCGGCGTGGGTCGAGACGGACTCAGCGGAATGCCTGGTATGCCAGGGTCGTCGGGTGGGGATGGGCAACCCGGTGGCGGTGGCGGTGGCGGTGGCGGTCTGCTCGTCCACGATGGTGGAGGCGCGGGAGGCGGTGGCGGAGCGGGACAGGGTGGTCCGGCGGGCCTCGGCGGTGAGGGTGGAAGCGCCTCGATTGCACTCTTCGTTCAGGACGTCCCGCAGTTCGGGTTGTACGGCTCGATCGTTGTGGGTGGGATCGGCGGGGACGGCGGCGAGGGCGGCAGCCCGCTCAACGGATCCGCCGGTGGCACCGGTGGATTCGGTGCGCCCGGAGTGTCGTCGTTCCTTGACACCGCCGGCTCGGGCGGCAACGGAGGTGGCGGAGGTTCGGGTGGCCAGGGCGGTTGGGGCGGCGGCGGTGCCGGAGGCCCATCGATCGCGCTGCTGACCGCCAACGTCGAGACGGCGCTGGTGTCCGATTCGGAGCTCAGTGGGGGACAGGGCGGCACCGGCGGAGCGGGAGGTCGGCGATCGGCGGGCGGCGCCGCTGGAGCCGATGGTGGCGTACTAGGCGGCGCAGGTGGTGTAGGTCTCGGCGACAGCCGCAGTGACGCCGCTCCCCAGTCGTCCGGCGGCGATTCGATCGGTTGGCGCGACGTCGGCGATGCCCGTCGCGAGATCACCGCGTCGACGATCACCTCTGGATCTCCGGGTGATCCCGGCGGCGAGGGTGGTCCGATGGGTCAAGCGATCGACACCGCGTTCTGACGCCCAACTGAGATCGGCGTTCCAGTTCAGGCCACCGGCAGCGGTAATCTGTTCGAGGCCCCCGTAGCTCAGCTGGACAGAGCAAGTCCCTTCTAATGACAAGGCCGCAGGTTCGAATCCTGCCGGGGGCGCTGTAGCCTGGAGACTCTGTTTCCGGGGTTCCGGGCACTTGTCAGCGAGAGGTAATGCGTGAACTTCAAGAAGGGCGAAACCGTCATCTACCCCCAGCACGGCGCATGCGTCGTCAAGGGCACCAAGAAGATGGAGGCGTTCGGCGAGAAGAAGGATTACCTCGTCCTCGAAACTGTCATCAGTGAAATGGTGCTGAAGGTGCCCGTCGACATGGCCGAGGAAGTCGGCGTTCGCCCGCCGGTCAGCGCTGACGAGCTCGAAGACCTCGTCTCCGTGCTCGCCAAGCCCGACCCGCGTGTTCCGTCCAACTGGAGCCGCCGGTTCAAGAACCACCAGGAGAAGTTGAAGAGCGGCGACGTGTACCAGGTAGCCGAGGTCGTTCGAAATCTCGCCGCCCGCAACCGTGATGCATCACTGTCCGCCGCCGAGCGCACGATGTACGAGCGTGCCCGCGTCAATCTGATCAGCGAGATCTCCCCCGCTCTCAAGGTCTCGTCCGAAGACGCCGAGGCGTATCTCGATGATGCCCTCGCCACGGGCGTGCTGAAGCCTGAGATGGCCGAACAGCCTGAGATTGTTGAAGAGCCTGAGATTGTCGAGATGCCTGAGGTGGTCGAGAAACCTGAGATTGTCGAGAAGCCTGAGGTCGCCCAGAAGCCTGAGAAGAAGCCGGCGAAGGCCGCGAAGAAGCCGGCGAAGGCTGCGAAGAAGCCGGCGAAGGCTGCGAAGAAGCCGGCGAAGGCCGCGAAGAAGCCGGCGAAGGCTGCGAAGAAGCCGGCGAAGGCTGCGAAGAAGCCGGCGAAGGCCAAGTAGGTCCTCGCAGCGTTTGCCGGATTTTGAAACGAGGCCGGTTGCCAATTGTTGGGCGTCGACCTCGCTGATCGACTGCGACGGCACGGCCTCGGCGTCAGGATCCTCGATCGAACGGTCGATCACCGTGCTCAAGACCGGCGATGACGCGATCGTCCACTGGTCAGTCCGCTCTGGTCAGTCCGCTCTGGACCGGGAAAACCGCCAATCTTGCTGATCGCCGACCGAACTGAGTGGCGATGTCATGCAGCTCCCGAGGACCTGCGAGAATCTGAGCATGTCTAGCGTCGCGTTCCTCGGTCTCGGTGTGATGGGAAGCCCGATGGCGGGCCATATCGCCGCCGCAGGCCACTCCGTCACCGTCTACAACCGCACTGCGGCGAAGTCGCTCGAGTGGGTCGCTCGCCACGGGCATACCGCCTCGCCGACCCCCGCCGAGGCGGTCGAAGGTGCGACGTTCGTGATGATGTGCGTCGGCAACGATCACGACGTTCGCGAAGTCGCGCTCGGTGCCGACGGAGCGATTCCGGCGATGGCAGAGGGGATGATACTTGTCGACCACACCACCGCCTCGGCAGATGTCGCACGTGAACTCGCTGCGGCGTGCGCTGCACGTGGTATCGGATTTGTAGATGCGCCGATCTCGGGAGGTCAGGCTGGAGCCGAAAGTGGCCAGTTGACCGTGATGTGCGGCAGCGACGAAGCCGAAACGTTCGACGCCGCTCGATCGGTGATCATGGCCTATGCCCGCGAGTGCCGCCGGCTTGGCCCGGCCGGCGCCGGACAGACCACCAAGATGGTGAATCAGATCTGCATCGCCGGGATCCTGCAGGGGCTCGCAGAGGGTGTGGCGTTCGCACAGCGAGCAGGGCTCGATGTCGATGAGGTGATCGGGACGATCTCCAAGGGTGCGGCCGGCAGCTGGCAGATGGAGAATCGCGCGCGCACTATGGCAGCCGGCGAATTCGAGTTCGGGTTTGCGGTCGAGTGGATGCGCAAGGACCTCGGCATCTGCCTGGCCGAGGCGGACCGGATCGGAACTCGCCTGCCGGTCACGGCGCTGGTCGACCAGTTCTACAAGCAGGTCGTCGAGCGAGGAGGAATCCGATGGGACACCAGTTCGCTCGTTCAGTTGTTGCAGCAGCCGTAACCGTCGCGGCGCTGGCCTCGTGTGGCGGCGACGACCTCTCGACGTCGCCACCGGTACTCGACAACGCTCGTGACCAGGTCTCCTCGGTGGCACAGGCACCCAACGCCGAGCCGGCCGTCGTGGCGACCGAGGGCCGGCCAGAAGTAGCAGAGCTGCCGTCGCCGGATCCGTCGACGTACGAGGGTTTCAACCGGGTCGTAAACCTGTGGGTTGGCATCGACGGCGAGCCCCGCTTGGTCGATGTGTGGGGCCGCCGAACATTCAACAACGGCCCGATCCTGCTCGTCGAGAACCTGGCCTTCGGACGAGCCTCGGAGTACTTCTCGGCTCCGCCGGGCTACAGCCTGGTAGTGGTCGGGGCTGGGGCCGGGCCCGACGGCGATGAGTTGGCCGGCATGTTCAACGCTGATTCTGACGACCAGGTGACGATGATCTTCACGAACGAAGATTCCGACGGATCGGTATCGGCGCCGAACCTGTGGGAGAAGACCGATGTCGAGACGGGCCTGGCGCCCGACCCGCCGTCAGCGGGCTCGGGCCTGGTGTACCTGTACGCAGCGAACACGCGCTCCTTCGACGAGATGCTGACGTCGGCACTGGGCGGGAGTTCGTTCTATGTCGGAACGGGCTCGCCGTCGTGCGCCCACCAACGGATCGAGGACCAGGGATTCCAGGCCAAGGTGCTCGGAGGCACCCAGGACGTGCAGCTCGAGCTAGCGCCGGGCCTGGCGACGATCTCGTTGTACCCGTGGTTCTCCGCCGACGGCTGTGACCAACCTGCGGCGCTGCAGTTCACTGTCGACGTGCCCGCAGATAGGACTGTGTTGGTGTTGGTCTATTCGCCCGACGGAAAAACGATCGACACCCTCCAACTCCCCGTCCAGTAACGGAAAGGTGTCAGACACCTTTCCGTTACTGACAGACTCGACGGAGATGGACGAGACGACGACCGGCGACCACGCCGCCACCGGCCCGGGGTGGGGTGAGCTCGGTGCGTTGTGTCTGACGTTCTTCGCTCTCGGCGTGACGGTCAATGTGCTCGTGCTCGAACGGGTCGGCAGCGAGTCGCTCACGATCACGGCCGCGATCGTCATCAACTCGGCGACCACTGAACTGGCGTATCTCGCCGTCCGCGACGCCGGTGGCACGCAGGTGGCTGCCGTGATTGCCGGATGGGTGGTCGCCTCGCGGTTCGGGTTGTTGGCGGTCAGCTTGGGTGCCCGCCTGCGGGTCGGTGTCTGGCATCGCGCAGCGGCGGGTCTCCAGTCGTTCGACCCGAACGTCACGTGGGCGATCCAGCAGCGAACAGCACGCGAGGTCATGCGTGTCTTCTGGCGTACGACGGCGGCTATGCACATCGGCTGGGTGAGTGGAATCGCGATCGGTGTATTCCTCGGCAATGTGATCGGTGATGCACAACGGTTCGGTCTCGATGCGATGTTCCCGGCGGCACTGCTGGCGATCATCGGCAACCTGTTGCGGCGCCGCTCGGGGGCGTTGGCGGCGGCCGTGGGTGGAGGATTGTGCCTTGTGCTGATCCCGATCTCGCCGGCGGGTGTGCCGATCATCGTCAGCCTGACGGGCGCCATCGTCGCACTCGCCACGATGCCGGAGGAATCGACATGACCTGGACGATCGTGGCGGTTCTGGCGGCCGGTGTGTGGGCACAACGGCTGCTCGGCATGTTCGTGGGAGGCCGGATACTCAGTAGGCAGCCGGCGCTCGGTCGACTCGCCACGCTGATCCCGGCAGCCGTCGTGATGGCCGTCATCGTCCAGCTCACCGTGGCCTCGGGCAGTTCACTCGAACTCGACGCTCGCGTGCTCGGTATGGCGGCGGCCGGTGTGCTGGTGTGGCGCCGCGCCCCGTTCGTCGTGGTCGTCGTTGCGGCCGCCGTCGTGACGGGGCTGGCACGGCTGCTGTGAGCGAGAGCGGCTGGCGGCCTCTGCCGGCGTGACCGTCCTGGGATGACGATGTCCCCGCCCAGATTCCCCGATCCGGCGCACGAGTCGACTCGGTTGCCACGTTGTCGAACCGGTCGCATCGAGATCTCGGAGTACGACGTCAGCGCTACTCTTCGAGCAGGCGATCTGCCAACAACTCGAACGCCGCCCGATATGGACCCCGCCAGTCGAGCTCGGACGAGAACCAGAGTTCTGGGTATTGGCTTCGGGTCAGTTCCCGCACGCGCGGGTCGCCGGGCGGCTCAGCCAGACCGACCTGTACGAACATCATCACAGGGTCGTCGTCACCTGCGGCCTTTACCACCTCGGGGTATGGCATCGAAAGACGGCGTGCCATCGAGGCAGAAACGACGCCGGCGAACTCAAGTGTTGTGTCACTGTTGACCTCGACGTACATGCGGCCCAGTAGAAAGCTGTCCCGTTCGAGCCACGTGAGCTTACGCGCCGCCATATAGCCAACTATTGCAGATCCGGTGGTCCCTACGGCTCCGAAGGTGGGGGTGCAGCGGAGCGGCGACAGGGCGTCGGCGATCGACCGGGCGGGCGACTGCTTCAGACCGCTCGAGTCCTGAATCCGCTCGAGTCCCGAACCCGCTCGAGTCCCGAACACTCCGACGGCGGGCAGGTCAGGCCCAGCCGTCCTCGTCGCCGACCGGGTTTTGGAATGATTGGACGCCTGCTTCGATGCGCTTGATCAACGTTTCGATGATCTCGACTCGGGCCCACCGCTTCTGTTCGCCAGAGACCACGTCCCACGGAGCCAGCCGGTGGTCGGTGTTGTCGAACATGTCCTCGGCAGCCTCGTTGTATATGAGGATCTTGTCGCGGTTGCGCCAATCCTCCTCGGTCAGCTTCCACCTCCGGAGCGGGTCGCCCTGGCGCTTGTCGAAGCGACGAAGCTGTTCTTCCGGACTGATCTGGACCCAGAACTTGACGATGATCACACCCTCGAGCACCAGGTTGCGCTCGAACTGCACGATCTCGTCGTAGGCCCGCTTCCACTGGTCTTTCGTGGCGTAGCCCTCGATCCGTTCGACGAGCACGCGCCCGTACCAACTGCGATCGAAAACGCAGAATCCGCCGAGCCCCGGCAGTTCCTTCCAGAAGCGCCACAGGAAGTGTTTGCGCTTCTCATCGAAGGTTGGTTTGGCGAATGCCGAGACGCGGTAGTGGCGAGGGTCGAGCGGCTCGACCATGCGTCGGATCGCGCCACCCTTGCCGCCTGCATCGGATCCTTCCATCAAGACGAGCACGCCGGGGCCGAGTTCGGGGTCTTCGAGATGGCCTCCGAGATCGAGGCGCAGCGCCACGAGCTTGCGTTGGGCGTCGTAGAGCCGCTCTTCGTACTCTTTCACGCTGAGTTTGGGTGTCAGGTCGAGCTTGTCGAGTCGTCCCATGGTTTCACTCCGAGGCTGAGGCAGCCAGTGTGTCGATGATCTCGTCGATCTGTTGGTCAGTGGTGATCAGCGGTGGGCAGAACGTGACCGAATGATCGGCGATCGCACGCGTGATCACGCCGCGCTCGAGCATGCGGGCCCGCACATCGTCGGCGTGTTGGTCGTGATGGGTGCCGACTGCCCACATCGCCCCGGCACCTCGGGCGTGATCGACGAGGCCGTCGGCAGCGATCGATTGCAAGCCCGCACCGAGTCGGGCACCGATCTGTGTGGCACGATCGAGCAAGCCCTCGCGCTCGATGATCGACAGGTTGGCGAGGGCGGCGGCGCACGCCGTTGCGTGTCCCGAGTAGGTGTAACCGGTGGCCAGCTTGAAATCGGGATTCGCCTCCAACGGTCCGCTGACGGCGGGGCCGATGAGCACCCCGCCAAGCGGTTGATAACCCGATGTCACGGCCTTGGCGAACGTGGTGAGGTCGGCGATGACGCCGTAATGGTCGGCCGCGAACCACTCGCCTAGTCGGCCAAATCCGGTGATCACCTCGTCGAAGATCAGGAACGCTCCGTGCTGATCGCACAGGCGGCGCAGCGACTCGAGGTAACCCTCGGCGGGCGGGAACACGCCCGCAGCACCCTGCACTGGTTCGGTGATTATGGCGGCCACGTCGGCACTGCGTTCGGACATCAGCCGTGCCAGCATCTCGATGTCGTCGCTGGGTACCTGCACCACTTCAGGCAAGAGCTCGCCCCAACCGATCTTGTTGCCCGCAAGGCCTTGGGCTGATGTGCCACCGTAGTTGGTGCCGTGGTAGCCGCCGATGCGGCTGATGATCAGGGTGCGCTCGGGATGGCCGGCCTGCACGTGCGCCTGGCGGGCGAGCTTCATCGCTGTATCGACGGATTCGGAGCCCGACTGACAAAGAAATACGCGGGCGTTCGGGATCGGCGTGAGCGAAACGAGCTTGTCGGCGAGCGCGTCGGCCACCGGATTCGTGAACGGGTCGAAACACGAGTAGGCCTCGAGCGTGCTGACCTGCGCCGCGATCGCATCGGCCATTTCCTTACGGCCGTGCCCGATCGCGCAGTACCACAGACTGGCCATCGCATCGAGGTACCGGTTGTCGTCGGCGTCCCAGACGACGGCACCTTCACCACGGATGATGGAGATGAACTCACCTGTGGGGCGGGCGAACGGGTGCAGGAATGATCCGGTCACGACTCGCAACCGTAGTGGCGAAGCGGTGCGGAGGTCGCAACGCGTCGTCTGTGCACAAGCGCCGCCCAGGTGTAAAGGTGGTGGTGTGACATCGCCGCTGATCGTCTTCGCGGCTGCCGAGCACGATGAGCACGGCACGCCCGATTGGCACCCCGAGCACCGACGCCGGCTCGACGCCGCGCTGGCCGGCATCCACGCCGCGGGGCTCGATGACGCCACCGAGTGGCGGATTCCCGGGCTGATCTCGGTCGACGATCTGGCGTCGGTGCACGACCGCCAATACGTGTTGGAGGTCGATCGGTTCTGCGCCGCTGGTGGCGGCGATCTCGACCCCGACACCACCGCCACCGTAGGATCGTGGGCTACCGCGCGCCGCAGCGCCGGGGCCGTGCTCGAAGCGATCGAGGCGCTGCGGGCGGACGAATGCGGAGTCGCCTTTGCGGCCGGCCGCCCGCCGGGCCATCACGCCGTCCGTGATCGGGCGATGGGTTTCTGCTTGTTCAACAATGCGGCCGTCGGCGCCGCCAAGATCACCGCTACGGGCGAGAGGGTGGCGATCATCGACTGGGACGTTCATCACGGCAACGGCACCCAGGACATCTTCTATGACGACCCCAACGTGTTGTACGTCTCGACCCACGAATCGCCTTTGTATCCGGGCACGGGTTTGCTGCGTGAAACCGGTGGGGGAGCGGGCTTGGGTGCAAATCTCAACATGCCGTTCCCGGCTGGCACAGCGGGCGACACGTTTCGGGCGGCGTTCGATGAGGTGGTGATGCCGGTCGTCGAACGGTTCGCTCCCGACTGGCTGATCATCTCGGCGGGTTTCGATGGGCATCGCGACGACCCGCTCGCCGGGCTACGCCTGACGGCTGGCGACTATGCCGACATGGCCCGCCGGTTGCAGCCGCTCGTGGCGGCTCGCCGCCTGCTCGTGGTGCTTGAAGGCGGCTACGACCTCACAGCGCTGACCCGCAGCGTCGGCTCGACGTTGAGTGCGCTGGTTGGCGGCGCCTACCGACCCGAGACTGCCTCGACCGGTGAGGTCGGGATGCCGACGGTCACGGCGGTCAAACAGCTGTGGGAGATCTAGGCCACGACACCGAATCGGTCTGTAGCGAGACGCAAGACGGTCGATGCGCTGAGCCCAACCGGCGTCCGCGACTGGACAATCACCGGCGGGTCTACCGTACGCTGGCGTGATGCGGACCAGCGGTGACGGCTTCATTACGTGCTCGGATGGGCACGTGCGATGGGGTATCTATGGCGCAGCAGGGGCCGTGTTCGTGGTGCGTTTTCCCGATGGCCCGCGAGTGATGCTTCAGAAGCGTTCGGAGTTCGCCCACGAGGGTGGTACCTGGTCGTGTGCCGGGGGAGCGCTCGACAAGGACGAAGCGCCGCTAGCCGGGGCGCTGCGTGAAGCGTCCGAGGAGATAGGGGCGATTCCGACCGGTTACACCGTGCTCGGCCACACCGTGTTTGCCCCTGCCACCGACTGGTCGTACACGACATTCGTCGTCGAGGTCTCCGGCGAGTTCGGCGCATCGCTCAATTTCGAAACCGATGCCGTGGCATGGGACGCGCCCGACGAAGTCGAACATCGCCCGTTGCACGCTGGTTTTGCAGCGGCGTGGCCCGAACTCCGCAAGATCGTCGAAGCTGCAAAACCGTAACGGAAAGGTGTCAGACACCTTTCCGTTACAGTGCTCGGGATGCGTAAGCCTGATGTGACCGTGCCCGATACCGTTCCGCCGAGTGAGCTCGTGATCACCGACGATGTCGTCGGTGACGGAGACGAAGCGGTTTCCGGCAAGGGTGTCAGCGTGCACTACGTAGGTGTGTCGTGGTCGACCGGTCAGCAGTTCGATGCCTCGTGGGACCGCATGGAGCCGTTCCGGTTCGGGCTCGGTTCCGGCCAGGTCATCAAGGGCTGGGACGAGGGCGTAGCCGGCATGAAGGTCGGCGGCCGTCGCACGCTGCACATCCCGCCGGACATGGGCTACGGCGCCCAGGGTGCCGGCGGAGCGATCGCCCCCAACGAGACCTTGATCTTCGTGGTCGACCTGCTTGGCGTCGGCTGACGTCAGACCGGCGCAACTGGTCGTCCCGATCGACATCAGTCGCGTTGGCCGACACCGTTGGCGGTGTCGATGCTGTCGGCCGGACCGGTCAGTTGCTCAGGCCGTTGGCCTTGATGACGTCGCGATACCACAACGCACTGTCGCGCGGCGTGCGTTCCAAGGTATCGAAGTCGACGTGGACGATGCCGAAACGCTTGTCGTACCCGAGTGCCCATTCAAAATTGTCGAGGAGTGACCATTGGTAGTAGCCGCGGATGTCTACGCCCTCGCCGATCGCATCGTGCATGGCGCGCAGGTGGGCGTCGAGGTACTCGATTCGGCGAGGGTCCGAACAAGAGCCATCGATCACTGGGTCGTCATAGGCGCAGCCGTTTTCCGTGATGTACACCGGAGGCAGGTTTGGATAGTCGTGCTCGAGGCGGACCAGGAGTTCGGTGAACCCGTCGGGGGTGATCGGCCAACCCATGTCGGTGTGTGTCGACCGCACCGGCGATTCGGCGACGTCGGTGACGGTGGGGTAGTTGCGGATCGGGTTGTCGTCGGGTCCGCGTGTGCCGCGGATCAACAGGTCGAAGTAGTAGTTGACGCCGATCCAGTCGATCGCTTGAGCGATCTGTTCGTTGTCACCGGGTAGCACGGCCTCGGCAAGCGAGCCCAGGTCGTCGAGGACGTCGGCCGGGTATTTCCCGGCCAGCACCCCGTCGAGCCACCAACGATTGTGGATGCCATCGACACGTCGAATCGAGTCCGTCGAGGCCGCCGGCGAACCCTCCGACCTGATCGGGCTGGGGTTGATCACAACGCCGAGTTGAAGGTCGTCGCGTTCGGCTCGCATTGCCTCGATACCGAGCCCGTGCGCCAGCAGCTGGTGGTGTGCCACTGATACCGCTGCGCGATCATCGGTGATTCCGGGGGCATGAACGCCGGACGCATGCCCGAGATATGCGTAGCACCATGGCTCGTTGAAGGTCGACCACATCGACACGCGATCGCCGAGAGCGCCCACCATGAGCGTCGCGTAGTCGGCGAACCAGCTCGCCATGTCGCGGTTACGGAAGCCGCCGATCTGCTCGAGAGCAGATGGGAGATCCCAGTGGAACAGCGTCGGGCACGGAACGATGTCGTGCTCGAGCAGCAGGTCGACGAGGCGCGAGTACCAGGCCAGTCCTTCGGCGTTGGCTTTGCCTTTGCCCTCTGGTAGCACGCGTGACCACGAGATCGAGAATCGGTAGGACTGGAGACCGAGTTCGGCCATCAACGCAACGTCGTCGTCGACGCGGTGGTAGTGGTCGTCGGCGATGTCGCCCGTGTGGCCGTGGTCGACTTTGCCAGGCGTGTGTGAAAAGTCGTCCCAAATCGAAGGTCCGCGGCCGCCCTGGTGCGCCGCACCCTCGATCTGGTAGCTGGCGGTTGCCGCTCCCCAGAGGAACTGTTCAGGAAACTCGACCTTCGGGTGCTCACTCATCAGCGAGGACGCTACCGCTGCGCTGGCGAGGTCACCGAGCGGGCGCCTGCGTCCACGTCGCATTGACCCGCTTCCTCAATCGTATGACAAGAACGCTTCCTCGCCCTGACTGGTAGCCGGATCGAACGCTCGAACGAGCCCGTCGCGGAACTTGCCGCTGTATCCACGTCGATCAGGTCACGAGCTTCGGCGCGCCGCCGACTGACAACACGAATACGACCCGGAGGAATGTCCGCTAAGGGAGGTGCTCGAACGGTGAATGACCGCTGTAATCGAGCCGCCCGGTATGTCGGTCTACGACAAACCGACGTCGTACCCAGCGATCGCACCGGTGAGGATGGTGCTGACGGTGAACACCCCGAAGACTGCACCAGGGCAGGGCGGCGGATACGGTGGCCCTGGTGGCGAACAGATCGACCGAACTGTGCGTGCTCGGTGACTTCGCCTGGGACGTCTTGATTCGAACCAATAGTGAACTGCTCAAGGGCGGCGACACGTTCGGCGAGGTGATGCTGCTGCCGGGTGGCAGCGCAGCCAACGTGGCGGTGTGGGCGACCCGGTGTGGGCTGTCGACGCGCTTCATTGGAAAGATCGGCCGTGACCGAATGGGTCAAATGGCCATCGAGAACCTTGATCACGAGGGTGTGAACCACGATCTCGTCGAGTCAGACGTCAACTTCACGGGCTCGGTCGCCGTGTTCGTCGACCACACGGGTGAACGGTCGATGGTTTCGGGCCACGGTGCCGACTTCGACCTGCTGCCCAGCGAGTTGCAGCGAGAGGCGATCAGCAATTCAACACACCTGCATCTCACCGCCTGGTCGTTCTTCACCGACCCGCCGAGGTCGGCAGCGCGTGTGGCTGCCCATCTCGCACAGGACTCCGGTGCGACCCTGTCATTTGACCCTGGCTCATTTCAGATGATCGACGAGATGGGAGTCGAGAACTTCCTCGCCGTCACTCAGGATCTCGGGATCGACATCTTCCTCCCCAACAAGGAGGAGGGGGCCGTACTGACCGGATTGACCGACCCTGTCGAGATCGCCCGCCAAGTTGATCAGTTGTATCCCAGCGCCTTGGTGATCCTCAAGCTCGACGCCGATGGGGCGCTCGTCTGGCAGGGCGGCGAGGCGCACCACATTCCGCCCGCCACCAACAAGCTGGTCGACGCCACCGGCGCCGGCGACTCGTTTGCCGGGGGTTTTCTCGCCAAGTTCCTGACAGGCAGCCCGGCCGCCGAGGCGGCACGGTTCGCTACCCAGATATCTGCCTGGGTGATCGAACACCCCGGCGCTCGCCCCGAACCTGGGCCTCAACTCAGGGCGTTGATCGCCCGTCGATGACTACCAGGGTGGCTGCCGGCTGGGACCGGGCGACAGCGAAACTGATCCTCTAGATCGTCGGCTCGGTCGCCCTCGGCAGCGGTTTCGCTGCCGTCGATAATCCGGTCCGTGCGCTCGAGACGACCGACGGCGCCGGGGCCCGACGCTGATTATCCCGACGAGCGGGTTACTCGGATTCGTCGAGTTCCGACGCCAGGCGGGCGAAGGCCTCGGCCTGCACCGTCGTGTGGATCAACTGGGCGCCGGGAAACCGGTCCACCTCGGCCGCCAGCGCACGCTGATCGATCTTGCTGGCCAGTATCACGACGATCGCCGTGCCCGGCTGGACTGCGAGCTTGAACCAGTCGATCCACTCGTCGGGAACGCCGAGATCGATCACCTTGGCGGTCGCCGCACCGACGCCGGCGCCGAGCCCGACACCTGCGATCCACCCGACCGGGCCGCCGACGATCAGACCCAGCAGGCCCGTCCACACCGCACCCGAGAGCGCCGTGCGACCGGGCTGTGGATCGATCGTCTCGCGAACACGAACATGATCGTTGTTGTCCTTGACCACCATCACGGCATCGATCAGGTTCAGCTTCTCTGCCCGCCTGAGTTCGCCGATCGCGAGCATGAATTGCTGAGCACGGCCGACCGATTCGAATGACAACCCGAACAACGTGTCAGGTTGATTGTCGGCCATCGCCTTGACCATACCCGGCTTTCGGGGCCGTAAGCGGCCGGAAACTGTTCGCGTGGGGCCGGATCGTGCTGAACAAGGCGGTTTTCGCAGCCGCTTCACGTACTGCTTCACGTCCTGCCTCACATCCTGCGAGAAATGCCAATCTAGACGCTCTCTGGGTCCGTACCCCCCTGTGGAAAACTTTGTGTCATCGGCGCAAACGCAAAGTCTACTTGCGTTTGCGATCAAAATAGTTTACGGTCAACTGTCAACCAATGATGTAAGGGGAGAAATATGCGACGTAGAACGTACGGGTCAACGCAACGACTCGCGATTGCAGTCGGGGTGATTTCACTGCTTGCCGCTGCTTGCGGCGATTCCGATTCCGATTCCGATTCGTCTGAGCCAGATGAACCGGCGCCAGCCGAGCCAGAGACTCCGGACCCGACCACGCCCGAGCCAGAGACTCCGGACCCGACGACACCGGAGACCCCAGACACGGTTGCGGAGGTCGAAACGACGGACGCGCCCGAGGCCCCGGTCCAGGAGGGGCCCATCAAGATCGGCGTCCTCAATCCGACGTCGGGCAACTTCACGGTATTCGGCGAGCAGTCCAATGCCGGTATCGAGTTGTATTTCGAAGGGATCGAGAACACCGTGTCGGGCCGCGAGGTCGAATTGGTATTCGCGGACACGGCCGGAGACCCACAGCAGGCGCTCGAGCAGGCTCGCCGCCTGGTCGATAGTGAAGGTGTCGATGCGATGATTGGCCTCGTCAACTCTGCAGCAGCTCTTGCGATCGCGGACTTCGCGGACCAAAACGAGGTTCCCTTGATCATCGCCGTCGGATCCGCGGCCGGTATCACTCTGCCCGAAAATGCGAGCGACTGGGTTAGTCGGGTATCGGTCGCCAGCGGACAGGAAGAGGCTCCGCTTGGCTGGTACGCCTCGACTCAGTTGGGTTGCGCGTCGGCTGCAACGATGGCCTGGGACTTTGTCAGTGGCAATGAGCGCGCCGCCGCATTCGGCGAAACGTTCACGGCCGCCGGTGGCGAAATCGGGAGCGAGCAGCGCCCGCCGCCAAATGCGACAGAGTACGGACCGTTCATCGCCGCCCTCGATCCCGGCTCTACCGACTGCATGTACACCTTTGTCGTCGGGCCAGGGTCCGTAGCATTCTTCCAGCAGATGGAGGACTTCGGGGTCGCTGGAGAGATTGTCCCGGTCGGCTCAGGATTCGTCACCGCTGGCATCCTCGATACCCTCGGTACCACGGCCCTCGGTCTGGTCCAGTCCGGCCAGTACACACCGTCTTTCGACTCGGCATCGAACGCAGCGTTCATCGCCGATTACTCCGCAAAGACCGGAAGTGAAGCGGGCGTTTACAGCTCCCAGGGATTCTTGGCGGCAGAAGCGATCGCGCTTGCGATCGGGGCTCTAGGCGGTGACACCACCGATCTCAGTGTGGTCGCCTCTTCGGTCCGTTCGCTCAGCTTCGAAAGCCATGCCGGCCCGATCGCCTTTGACGAGAACGGCCAGGCGATTCGCGACCTGTACATCACGCGTGTCGTCGAATCAGGCGACGGAGTGGTTCAAGAAGTGATCGACACCATCGAAGATGTCGGTCAGACATGGACGGCGCCGGGCTGATCAGGATTCTGGCCCGAGGGTTGGAACGCAATAAGGCGTACTGCCAATGAGATTCTGGACATTCCAGGTGCTGAACGGCCTCACTTCAGGAGCGATCCTGTTCTTTGTGACCGTCGGGCTGACCGTCGTGACCGGGTTGATGCGAGTGCTCAACCTGGCTCACGGCGCGTTGTTTCTCGTTGGTGGTTACGCCGGGCTCGCGACGATCGAGGCAACGGACAGTTTCGTTGCCGGACTCGCCGTGGGTGCCCTGGTGTCGGGACTTCTCGGGTTTGCAATCAGGCAGGCGTTTGCCACTGCGCTTCTCGGCCACACCTTCCACCAGGTGTTGCTGACGCTCGGTATCAGCTTCATGCTCGGCAACGGAATCCTGCAGGTCTTCGGGGGAACGCCTCGTCGGCTTCTCGCTCCGTCGTATCTCAGTGGTTCTGTTGACATATTCGGCGTTACCTATCCTCGGTACCGTTTGATGTTGGTTGTCCTGTCTATGGTTGCCGGGCTTGCCCTGTGGTTGTTTTGGGAGCGGTCGTCGATCGGCGCAATGGTTAGAGCGTGTGTTGACGATCGGCCGATGGCGGCGGCTATGGGAATCCCAGTCGAGCGAGTCTTCTCTGTTGTGTTCGCCCTCGGCGCCGCGCTGGCTGGTCTGACGGGTGTCATGGCGGCGCCTGTCAAGGGCCTCCACATCGGCTTGGACTTCGAAGTATTGCTGCTTGCGGTAATCGTGATGGTCGTGGGTGGCATGGGAAGCCTGACCGGCGCGTTCATCGCCAGCATGCTGGTCGGGATGATCGATGTGATGGGACAGGTCAAGTTTCCGGAGCTGAGTTCGTTGACGTTGTTTGCGCCGGTGATCTTGATTCTGATCGTTCGGCCACAAGGCCTACTCGGTCGACCGCTGGCATGACCTCAACGGGGTTTCAGCGCGATATTTCGGTTCTCGTCGGCGGGGCCGTGCTGGCCATGGCGCCACTCGTGCTGGGCGACTATTGGATTGGGCTTCTCACCCAGGCCCTGATCTATGGTGCCGTGGCGGCTGGCCTCGATCTTCTGATCGGATTTGGCGGTCTGCCAAGCCTTGGGCATGCAGCGTTCTTTGGAATGTCCGCGTACGGCACGGCGATGCTCACCACCCAGGCGAACATCGACCCGTTGGCGGCAGCCCTCATCTCTGTGGTCGGTACCGCGATCGTGGCGGCCGCGGTGGCGCCGTTCTTCACGCGGCTGTGGGGCCTCGGTTTCATTACCGTCACGTTGGCATTCGGACAGGTCATCTGGGGACTGGCTGTACGGGGCGGATCGCGAACAGGCGGGGAAAACGGCATCGTGCGAATTCCCAGGCCCAAGCTCATCGCAGATGTGCTCTCCACCGAGACTGGGTTCTACGTCGCCACGGTTGTCTTGGTGGCGGCGGTCCTGTTTGTGATCTCGCGGATCGCACACAGCCCGTTCGGTCTCAGTTTGTTGGGGATCCGTGATGGTGAGCAGCGGATGACGGCACTCGGGTATCGGGTGAACGTTCGGCGTTCGGTGGTCTTCACGATCGCCGCCACAAGCGCTGCGATTCTTGGGACATGGTTCGTGTTCTTCAATCAGTTCATCGGCCCAAGCACACTCGAGTGGAAACAGTCGGCCGGGTTCTTGCTCGCGGTCGTCATCGGTGGCAGGGCGTCTCTGTGGGGTCCGTTTGCTGCAGGGGTTTTGCTGACCCTGCTCGAGACTGTCCTGACCGGAGAAACGACTCTGTGGCCGATGGTGCTCGGTATCTTCTACGTAATTGCGGTTCTCGTGATACCTGATGGCATCGTCTCGATTCGGAGCCAGTTGGTATCTCTGGTCTCGGTCGCGCGAGGGGACCAGAAGTGACTGTTTCAGCGCTCGAGGTTCGCGGTCTCACCGTGCAATATGAAGGCCTCCGCGCGATTGACTCCATCAGCATGACCGTCCCCAAGGGAGGTCGGTATGGCATCGTTGGCCCCAACGGTGCGGGGAAAACGACCCTGTTCAACGCGATGACCGGCTTCGCTCCGATAGCGGCCGGTTCGGTCACACTCGGCGGGGCTGATGTGACGACTCGTCATCCTGCGGTTCGGGCGCGAATGGGGTTGGCGAGGACATTCCAGATAACGCATCTGATGCCGACTCTGTCGACGTTTGAGAACGTGATGCTCGGTTCGTTGTCGATGACCGGCGAGAGTCGTTCATGGTGGAGGTCCCGATCGTCCGCAAAGTTGAGTGTTGCCAACACGTCGTCGGTGATCGAGATGCTCGATCTCACCGCCGTTGCGGACACCCGGGTGGCCGAGCTGAGTTACGGAGATCAGCGACGTATCGAGATCGCTGTTGCAATGGCAACCCGACCGGAGGTGCTCTTGCTCGACGAGCCTGCGGCCGGACTGTCGGCAGCCGAGCGGGAGTCGATCGTCGAACTCTTGCTCAACGTCCCCGACTCCTTGACCACGGTGGTCATCGAACATGACCTCGAAGTGGTCTTTGCGCTCGCCGAAACCGTCACGGTTCTCGACGGTGGCCGTGAGGTAATGACCGGCACGGGAGACGAGATCCGAAACGACGCCCATATCAAGGAGATCTACCTTGGTGCCGAATGACACGACCCTGAAGGTTCGCGACCTCAAGGCGTCGCATGGCGCTGGTTTGACTCTCCACGGTCTCAACTTGACCGTGGAGGGCGGCGAGGCGGTGGCGGTCGTTGGGCGTAACGGCGTAGGCAAGACGACGCTTGTCGAGTCGATCTTTCAAATGGGGCCGCGAACGAGCGGCAGCGTCAGTTTCGGGACCCACCGACTCGACCAAATCAAGACTCAACAGATGATGCGTCTTGGTATCGCACTCGTTCCTCAGGGACGAAGGCTGTTCAAGTCGCTCAGCGTCGTGGAGCACCTACAACTCGCTCAGCGCATGGCGGGTCAATCGAACCTCGATCTCGTCTACGGCATGTTTCCGATACTCAAGGAACGAGCGAAGTACCCAGCGACCAGCTTGTCCGGAGGCGAGCAATCGATGCTGTCGATCGCTCGAGCGCTCGTGACCGACCCGAAGCTCGTGATCATGGATGAACCGACCGAGGGGCTCGCCCCACTTCTCGTTCATCAGGTTCGCGATGCGCTGATCGAGATGAAGGAACGCGGTGTCCAGATCCTCCTGATCGAGCAGAACCTACGGGTTGCAATGGCCGTCAGCGATCGACTGCTGGTCATGGATCGCGGAGAGATCATCGCAGAGTTCGAGACGGCGTCGATCGATGATTTGGAGCGCGTGCGCCAGCTGATTGTCATCGGCCGCGAATGATCGTCAGATACAGTCAACAGCTGACAGAAACTGCTGACGTATTGTACCATCGCCATACAAGGCCAACCTGAGTCGTTAGGTTGTGGCTCAGAAGCCCGTGAGTAGAAGAACCGAGAAGGCCAACCCATGATTGAATCCCGCACACTCGCCGAGCAGGTGGCTGGCCATCTCGAGGAAGCGATCCTGAGCGATGATCTCAGCCCTGGCACCGAACTCTCAGAGGTCGAGTTGGCCGAACACTTCGGCGTCAGCCGCGGGCCGGTGCGCGAAGCCCTCCGCGAGCTCAGCGCGGCCGGCCTCGTCTCGCTGACCCCGAGGCGATCAGCAATGGTGCGGGTCCTTTCGAAAAAGGAAATTCTCGACGCATACGAGGTTCGCGGCGCTCTCGAACAGTTGGCGATCCGGCTGTGTATGCCGAAGCTGACCGGAGAGCACATCGCCAAGCTCGACGAGCTGATGGCAACGATGGAATCGATCGTCGATGCCGCCGAGGCCGACAGCATCGACAGC
>Ga0255048_10000928_pt1 | contig 21474 bp, 27 predicted proteins | sample JV7_2_2_MG_FD_183619 | JGI IMG/M metagenome (GOLD analysis project Ga0255048, IMG submission 183619) | Seawater microbial communities from Jervis Inlet, British Columbia, Canada - JV7_2_2 | ecosystem: Environmental > Aquatic > Marine > Inlet | place: Canada: British Columbia | collected 2016-10-06
CACGTCCGTATCGCCGACGGCCGAGATCGCAATGTCGCCGATCGTGACCGTGAACGTGTTATTCGCCGGCGTGCCGTCGACGCTGTCGATCGAGCCGGTCGCGATTTGAGCGACGGCGACCGTGTCGCCGGTCCAGTATTTTGTCGCCATTGGCTAACCTCTTATGTTCCGATATTTGCGAGCTCTAAAACTTCCGACGTGTCCGGACCGAACCTCGACCCCGCAAACGCGAGAAACCATAATTGCGACCCGGCAGAATCCCACCAGATTCCCCAATCGTCGTCGCCGTCATTTAGCGGCGCATAGCGCCCACTTCCGCCCACTGGTTCCGTGGTGGTGAGCGCCCAACTTTGTGAATCTCCGCTGTCACCCGTTAGCGTATTGACTCGTCCGTTTTCGTCAGCGATCGTGAGGGTCGCAAAGTCCACAAGCCGCAATACGCCGAACGTTGCGGGATTAACCGTGAACCGATATCGACCGTTTCCGTTGTCGTTCACCGTGCCACTTCCAACCCCTGTCACGGTTAAAGACGAATCAATAAGTGTGGCGCCTGTGGCGTTTCGCGTTCCGAGATGCGTCCCGCCACCAGCATCGGACCAGGTTTGTTTTAGAAAATCCGCGTCCGCCTCCGCTTGCAGCGCCGTTACCAAATCGGCGTTTGTGTCCCCGACATCGTTGCGGCCTGGCACGCTAACGCTAGTCGCCCCAATCGTAACGGTAAACGTATTGTCCGACGGCGTGGCGTCCACACTCGCAATACGCCCGTGCGTGACAACATTCACCCGATCAATGTTGTAAACGTTTATCGGAGTACCGCCCGGAAGGTCTAAATACGTCGTCCATTCCGCGGCGCCGCCGCCGGGAAAATCAAGCGCCGTCATTCGCCGAAACGGCCCGGCCGTTTTCGTTCCTAGACTCACGAGCTCGACGGATTATAAAAAACCCAAGTCTCGAGGCGCCCGTTAGACGATCGGCGCATCGTGACCACGTCGATCCGTTTGTTGTCGACGTATGTTTCCTCGTCGTCCGGGTCGGTGATCCGCTCGGTCGACTCGGTGCGGGAAATCTCGGTCAAAGTATCGCCGGCGGGATTCTCGGTTATGTCGGATTCCTGCGTACCCTCACCCGGATCGCGCGGCGCGTTGATCTGGTCAATGAGGCTGTTGACTTGCTCGGACTGATCGCCGAGAAATTTCGCGGTGATTGCCTCGCCTTGCCTTGGCGCCGTTAACTTCAAAACCCGATCCCTATGCTGTTGAAATCGAATAGCGGGTAAACGTCATAAAGCGCGATCCCGTTCCCCTCGACGACGTCTAGCGGGATCTCGTTTTCGATCCGCGTCGTCAATAACACTTGCCAGGTATCCGGCTTATAGGTGAACGTATAACTGACTTGATGACTCCCGTCGGTGTTTTCGCTGCTATCGACGGAGCGGCATAGCCACGTTTTCGGCCTCGAGCCGGACCACGTCGAAGCATTGACGGATCCGACGATCGCTAGGATCCGCTCCGTTGACAGTTGCGATTCCTTGCGGCGTAGCCGGACGCCGATCGTCGGCCGGTCGACTTCGACGCGGTGCCGGCGCGCCGCCAGCAAAAACTCTTGCGGCGTCGAAAGCGACGACGCTTGCAAAACGCCGGTCCAGATCGTGATCAACATGTCGCCGTTTATGTCGGTCGTTACTGTTTCGGTGACGACGTCGGCGAAAAACTCGACGAGGCCGCGGCCACCGACGGCGCCGGCGCCGACCGCCGCGGCGTCCTCGACCCCATAGGTGCAAGTCACCCGCGCCGACTTCGTGCCGGGCGGCTGTTTCGATTCTCGGTCGAGGCAAAAGATCCCGTTAATGAACGGGTGCGGATCGCCGATCTTCGGAATGTCGCCTTGCTCTAAGGCGTCAAGCAAAAGGCGCTCCGAATTCGAACCGAGCGCGTCGACGTCGAAAACCCGAACATGGCGGAAACCGTCTTTCGTTTCCGTTATTTTGCTAGTGTCGCGCCGAATGTCTTTTTTTACTGTCATTAGCCCGCTAACGCCGCGCCGGCCGGTATGTTGTTGATCGAATCGTTTATGAGCTCAAGCAATTCGATTTGTCTCGCTTGCCCACTTGGGACGAAATCTTTCGGGACGCCGGCCGCGCTAACCGCCTGCGCGCCCGCCTGGCTCAATCCTTCGATCTTGGATTCCAGAACTTGCCCCTTGAATCCAAAACTCCCGGAAATCTTCGCGGCGCTCAATCCCTTGGCAGCGGACGATCCGGCCGCGGAGGCTGGCCGGCCCTCTAAAACGTTGCGTAGACGCGTCGCCACGTCCTCGCCCTTTATTTCGTCGAGAGCGAGTTTGAATACAGGAATCAATTTGTCCTTGACCGCCGTCGCCGCCGCCGCGATACCCGGCGCGAATTCCGCGGCGAGAGATTCCCCGAACCCTGTAACCGCCAATGTCAGATCGCCGAATGCCGCCTTTGCATTTTCGATCTTCTCGGTGGCGTCCTTGTCGAGCGAAAGACCCATTTCTTTCGCTTCGTCGCGGACTTGTTTGATCCCGCTGGCGCCTTCCTTCATTACCTGCAAAAGCGAAACGCCTTCGGTATCGAATAGCGCCATCGCCAGGCGGACCCGCTTCGCCGGGTTTTCAACGGCCATTAGCGCGTCGGCGAGCCTTTCGAATTGTTGATCAGGCGAGAGATCCTTGATCGACTCTAACGGAACTTGTAATTCCTCCAAGGCTTTGACGGCGACGCCGGTTCCGCCCTCGGCCTCGGAGATCCTTCGCGTCATACGCTGGATCCCGGTGGTCAGCGTTTGAAAGGAAACGCCGCCTTTACTGGCGACAAGGCGCAATTCTGATAGCGCCTGCGTGCTAGCACCGAGGCGCGTCGATAGCTTCCCGATATTGTCGGCGGACGTGATCGACTTGTTTATAAACGCACCAAAACCGCCGACGCCAATCGCGCCGGCGAGTGCCGCCTTGAACCCGCCGAGCGCCTTCCCAAGCTTTCCAAAACCTTTGCCGACACTTTCAAACGCTTTGCCGGTTTTGTCCTTGGCGGTTATTTCGTATTCGGCGCGAGCTCTAGCCATTCCGATCCACCGTATGAAAAAACGCGATCCAATGGTTCAATTCCGACACGGAGAGATCGCCCAATTCGTCCATTGTTTTCCCGAGTCTGTAAGCGAGAGAAAACAAGGCTTGTAAATCCGTGCCGGGCGCTAATTTCCCGCCGCGTCCTCGATCGAGATCGTCGACGTCATTATTTCCGTAGCTATGCGCTTCATCGTATGCGCCTCGCAATTCCGCAATAGCCGCAAGCGATCGCCCTTGGCGAAAAGGTTCGCCCCGTCGCCGTCGACTAACTTATTGGCGACCACCGCGGCGAAGCCTTCCGGATTGTCGTCGCCTATAAAGTTTTTGATCTGGCGCTCGTCGTGTAGCGTCCACGGCTTGAAGTAAGCGATAAACGGATCACCGTCCGTTCCCCACTCCGGGATCTCGACGCGCTGCAATTCTGCACCGGAGAAACGCGCGCCGAGCTCGTCGATCAAGCTCACTATACCGTCGCCACGGACAGCGCGCCCGAACCCTTGACCCCGATCGTCCGTGTCGTGATCCCGCTTTTCGTGACCGCCATTCCGATCGCCGTTACAAACGCCGTTCCGGTGCGATAGCTGGACGTGCTCGCCGTCCCTTCCGGGTAAAGGTTGAGCGTGACACTGGCGCCGACCGTCAAAGCCTCCTGTCCGTTCGTGTCGGTTTCGTCCCACCAACATTCGAGCGACGCGGACCATTCCTTGACAATGTCGGTTCCCGACTTGAACGTTTTCCACTCGTCCGACAATTCCGAATCTTCGACTTCCTCGGCCGTTGAATCGATCGTGAACCCGTTGAGCTCGGCGACCACGTTCGCGCCGACGGACACGATCCCTTCTTTCCCGATATGCGTCGCCATAGCGTTGAACCTCCGTCAAGCGATAATCGTTGTCGGGTCGGTTGCGTCGACCCGGTACATAATTTCGAACGTCATTTTAGCCAGTCCGACCTCTTGATCGAGCTCGCCGGAAAAGGCGATCTCGGTCGTTTTAAGTTGCAGCGTTTTCGACAAAGCGCCGAGCGTTTGATCGGCATACAAAGCGACCTCGACCTCGGCGCATATCGTGTCGAGCGTGTCGTCGACATCGGCCGCCGACTTTGCCCGCGCCTCGATAACGAGCTCGAGCACCCGATATTCTTTCGTGTCCGGTGCGTCGGCGTCCTCGTCGAGCGTTTCTAGCGAGGAAAAAACCGCGAGGCCGGGAAGGTTGGCCGCGGCGAACGGGTAAACGCGAGACTGATACACGCGCGCGGCCGTCGTCGTTAGGCTCGTGACCGCCGTCGCCGCCGCTTCGCGGATTTGCTGTCGTGCGTGCGCCATTCCTATTTCCTTTTCAGCGCGACCCGTGCCAGGCGCTCGAATTCCTTTTTGAACTCGATCGCGGCGGTTTTGAAAACGTGCTTGTCGGCGACCGTCTTAAACGGCGGATCGATCGGGATCGTGGTCGCCTTGATCGGCAATCGCGATCGGCCCTTTCGGGTGAATATGCCAACCGAGCCGCCCCGCGTTTGCGCGACAAAATGTTTCGCAAAAAAGAATTTCCCGGCCTTTGCGCCGGCCTTGGTTTGCCGAGGCTTGCCGACGTCCGAGGCTCGGATCGGTAGCATCAAAGCGATCAACCGGGCGCGTCCGCTCAATCCCTTGCCTTTTTTGACCTTGATCCGCCGGCCGATCAGTCCGACCTTGATCCCTAGTTTTTTCGCGACCTCGCGTTTCGTTTCCGTGTTGGCGCGACTGGCGGCCTTATTGATCGCGCGGGTTTCGAGCTTCGGGACGACCGATTTCCGGATCCGCTTTAGATCCTTTTTGATCGCCTTGTCGCCTTTCAGCTTGATCGAAACCGCGAGCGTCATTTACACGAGCTCGAGGAAAACCACCGACATTCCCTCGCCGTCGGGTTGTATGTTCGTGATCGTGTAGCTTGTCGAATTCCGGACCACCGTGTCGCCGTTCGCCGCCGAGGTTATGTCGGTGGTCCGACACTGGCACGCCGGGCGCAACCCTTCGATGTCCTCGATCTCGGAATAGGCGTTGAAAAAATGCCCCTTAACCGAAACGCTGTCGACGGTGATTTCCTCGCCGAATTCGCTCGTGTCCATAAACTCGAGCCTGTCGGCGTCGGATTCAACGGGCACGATCTATCCTTTGCTATGAGCTCGCCGGCGCGGGCGCTTCGCCGCACGCTTCGCCGCCGGCTTCGGGATCCGCTCGGCGACACCCATTCGGATCCACGCCTCGGCCTGGCTAGGGTGCGGGCGCCGGATCGCGCCTTCCGGGTGGCCCGGAATGCCTTTAATGATCCGCACGCTTCGATCGTGGTACTCGGTCAACATATTACCTCCACACGTTGTCCGGCTTGCCGGAGTCCCAATACTCGGACGGGTGCTGGTAAACCGCCGCGAGATCCCGCCCCGGCCACCGAACCATTAATTCGGCGTGGCCGATCGGGACTCGGTTCGCAAGATAGAGCGCCTTTCCGGCGGCGGCGAATTGCTTCCAAAAATGGACGTCGTCGTCGATCCGCCCGTCGCCCCACTCGCCGTCCTCGTCCGGGACGCCGCAGAACCACGGACGCGGCGTTTCCAGTAGCGCGGCGACCTTGATCAGCGTCAACCCAAAATGCGCCGTAGAAACGCGGGTGAGCTCGCCGGCGAAGTATTCCGGCGGAACCTCTCGAAGTATTTTCCCGTCGTCGCCGCGGATCGTCATTAACGGAGTTGCTTTCGTCCTCGAGGATTGCAGCGAGGCGATCGCGTCGGCGTCCGGGTGGCGCATCGCGGCGGAAAGTAGCGCCTCGACGTCGTTTCGCGTGTAAAGGCTGTCATAGTCCACCGTCAAGATATACTCGGCGCCGGCCTCGACTTCCTCTTTAATCGCGCGGGTTAAACATTGGCCCCAAAAGGCGCCGGTATGCTTCCGGATCCCGATCCCGAGGCTCAAAATTGCCTCGATCGAACAAAAGAAATTGTCTTGAAACCCGAGCCGCGGAATGCTCATAACCGCCCCGGTCCGAGGCCACGCCCCGGCCGGCTTGTAGCCTTGCAGGTTGAGAGATATTGGCAAGGCGGCGCAATCCTTCGCCTCGGACGTCCAGCGCGTAATCCCGACGAGTCCTGCGCGTCTGAGCATATCGCCGAGGCTTTCCAGATCGAAGATCGCCCCGTGGTGATCGTCGGCGTCGACGTGGCCGCCCATGACGTAACCTTCCGTCGGGATCGGCGCGCCGGCGAGGTAAGCCCGCGAGATCGTCTCGAAGTCCGGCACCGCGATCCGCAATAGGCCGCCAGGCTTTAGCGCCCGGACCCAATCGGCGAGCACCGTCGGTCCGTGCCGGTGGCTGAAATGTTCGAAAACGTGGCTAGCGCGGATCTCGTCGACCGACCCGTCCGCCGCGTCGAGCGGATAGACTTCGGCGCCGTCCTTTCGGTCGATCGCCTTGTAGCCCGGTATTTTGACGTCGCCGGCGCCGAGGTTTAGCCGGATTGCGCGCTTACGCACGAGCGATCGAAATCGCCATTCGATTTTCCTCCGTTGTTAGCCTGGCCCGGCGTACTTCCGCACGCCGGCCGGTAAAACTTGAATGTCGGCGTGGGTTAAATCGAAACCGTGCCAAATCATCGTCGAGTTGCCCGAAATTATCAGCGTTCCGTCGTATAGCTGGATCAAATGCGTTTCGAACGCGCCAATGTCGCGCATTTTGTCGAGATCGTTGTCCGGAATGTTCAATAAAGGGAACAGATCGGCCAATACGAAAAACGCGTTGTAGTCCGTCACCGCGGCGAGCTCGTAGCCTTTCGACTTGGCGAGCTCGACGATCGCCAGAATCGACGATCCGTGTTGGATTTTCGGATCGGCGTCCTGCACGAAAAAACAGCTATTCGGCATCGTCGGGTTAAACTCGATCGCCACCACCCGCGGGCGGAAAACCTCGAGCGCGGCCCAGACGTGTAAATCGTTGCCGTCAATGTCGATCGCCAATAGGTCGAAGTTTTTAGGCAAGTCGAAAGCGCCTAGAATCGCGTCGAGCCCGTCGTCCTGGCCCCAACCGACACGAACGTTTAACGCCTTAACGGTGCCAAGTCCCTTCGACGGATAGTTTTCCGTGAGCGATAAGCATCGATCCCGATCGGCCTCGATCAGAATTCCACGCCACCCGCCGTTGACGATCAGATTGAACGTATTGCTGAAGCGTTGGCCGTCCCATGCGCCGACGTCGACGCACGCCCGGTACTCGATGCCGACGAGCTCAAAAATGCGCTCGATGATCCCGTCCTCGCCGTTTTGCGACGTGACGTTATTGCCGTGATCCGTCCCGATCCAATTGTTCGTCGGACGCGAGCGCCGGCGGGTTTCGAGTTGTGCCAATGGATCCCCTAGCGTTGACGCGGACCGGCCCTATGCCGGCCCGCTTGCGCGTGGTTTACGCCTGCACGAGCGCCTTGACGCCCGCGACCGTGGTGTTGCTTCCGGACTCGTCGCCGAGCGAAAGATTGGCGATCGCGGTGATCACCTGAGTTGTGAGCGGCGAGATCGACAATCTCAGGTAGCGTTTCCGCCCCCTGCAATCGACGTTGAACTTAACGCCCCAATTCCCCGCCGTCACCGCGTCGGGAATCGTCCACGCGGTGTCGCCGACGAACGCGGTAATGTCCGCGAAATTCGAAACCACCGTGTCGTCGGATTCCGCCAGCTTGAACACTGTCGGGTTGTTGGTCGTGTCGTTGCTCGTCGCCATAATCACGTCGAGAGAACAGAAATCGAACCCGAGCGTGTCGACGTTGCCGGTAGCCGTCGCCGCGTTTGTCGTGCTCGACTGCGCTATGGCAATTACCTGTTTCGTTTGCGGTCGCATAGTGTCGACCCTCCTAAGTTATGGCGCCGGGTTGCCCCGGCGCCGTTGCCTTTGCGTTTAGCTTCTAATCAGTCGCCCGATTAGTTGCCAATGAGCCCGACCACCGGCCCGGCGGTCGTTCCGTCGCCGAGATCGTGGGTAACGATGTCGACCCGCTCCGTCGCCTGTACGCCGATCTGATCTGCGGCGGCGTAGAGCTCGCCGAGGATCCTCACGCGGATCTCACGTCGGGTGCCCAACGAGCACGCCTTCATGAAATCCCCGTAAAGCAGCATCGCCACGTTTTCGTAATCGGTCGTGGCGCTCGCCGGCATCTTAGGCGAGGTAACGATCTCGTCGCCGAGGTAGGCCGGCGCCGGCTTGCCGCCGAGGCTTTCCATCGTGTTGCCGCCCGCCGCCCTCGTGATCGCGTCGAAAACGAGGCTTTTCGCGAGCTTGCTGCACGCCCAAACGGCATTTGGCGAAGCGTATTCCGGCACCAGAGATCGGACCGTGTCCAGATCGCCGGCGATTATCTCCGGGATCGTGTTGTCGCCGGCCGTCGCGTCCGAGGCGCCGGCCGCGTGGTTTCCGTCCACGAGCTTCGGGCGAACCCCGACGATCCCGCCGTAGGTGCTGGTTCCGTCACCGTTCAACCACGCGTCGTCCTCGGCCTCGGCGAATTTCTGGCCTATGTCGAATCCGAGGAAATCCGCGATATTCACCGCGGAATCTTCCATGAGCTCGGTCGATACTTGCGTCAACGACATCAGCTTGCGCGCGACAAGCATCACCGAATCGAAAGCAGCATCGGCCGCTGTCGCCGTCGCGTTTTCACCGACCCACGACGCCGTGACGCTCCCGGTCCTTCGCGGGATCGAAAGCGTGTCGGAAGTCATAGGCCAGATCCGGCACATTCGGCGCGCTAGGCCGAAAGTGTCGCGCAGATCGATCAGTAGGTTGGAAAACGCGTCCGGGACGAGCGCCCCGCCGGCGGTATGGACGCCCTCGCCCATTGCGCGGTGTCCGATATGATCCCGGCACCACCGCAAGGCTTGAGCGTCGCCGAACAGCTTCCCGCGGATCCACATGCCACCCGTGTAAAGGTTGCGTTCGAGCTCGGCCGCCGAAATGTGAGGCAACACCCGCGCGAGTCTCAACGATCCGTGAATCGGACCGCCGCCACTGACGAGAATGTCACGAGTCGCCGGCACCGGTGCCGGCTGGACGATCGACGTTCGAAGCGCCGCCTCGAAATCCTCGACCGAGGAACGCAATTCGACGAACCGATCGGCCAAAACCGAGCGATCGAACTTGGTTCCGAGCTCGCGGATCCTGGCGTCGACCTCCGTCCGATCCTCGTCCGGCGCGGCGATCGTCACCGTTCCGGCCGGTGCCTTTGCAGGCTCGGCGATCGCGTCCTGTTTCCGACCGGCATCGTCACCCGTGGGATCCGGCGCCGTGTCGTTTTGCGCCCGCGTATCGTCGCCGGGCGCGGTGCTGGTCTTTTTCACCATTGGTAGTCCCTCCGTTGAGGTTGTCGAATCGGCCGCCCTTCCGACGCCAACCGAGGCATCGGCCGGAACGGCCACGAAAGAAATCTCTAAAGGCTCCCAATCTGTAACCCGGACCTCGTCCGGACCGTTGGCCTCGCCCTCCGTTACTTCGAACTTGTGGATCTGGTAGCCGATCGAAACCTTTTGCACGATCCCGTTGCGGACGCTTTGAAAAACCCGATCGGCGTCCGGGTGCGTATCGAACCGGACCGAGGCCCGGCCGACCTTGTCGTCGTCGATCCTCGCGGACTCAACGACGGCCACTTGATCTCGAATGCTGTTGCTATGGTCGATAAGCACCGCGGCGCCGTCGTTGAATCGGCTTAGATTCGCGGCGCCCGCCTCGTGGGAAAGCGTTTCCACTCCGAAAAACCGTTCGACCGGCGCCTCGGACGAAAACGCGAGCTCGACGGTTCGGGAATCCTCGTCGATCCCGTCGGCGCGCTCGATCTTGAACTCGCGATTCAGTTTCAGCCCGTCGGCCAATTTGCGATCTTCGGTCATTGTTTAACCCTCGTTTCCTGCGGCGCCGTCGCCGTCGTCCGGTGTTGGTGCCGGCGCCGGCGTGTCGACCACCGTCGGCGAGGCGATCCCGAGCTCGGCTAGGCGCTCGTTATCGCGTTGAATTTCTAGCCATACCTCGTCCGCGTCGCGCCCGCTTTCGCGAATAATGTCGGACAGGCTTCGCGTTCGTAGGTTGTGGGCGGCGGCGTTTGCCTGCGTTTCCTTCAACGGGTCGACCCAAGGCCACCGGCGCGGCTGCCAGGAAACGCGCCGAAAATCGTCCTCACGATCGATCCCGAACGGACGCCCGGTTGCCGGCTTGATCTGGCCGAATAGGAGCGCGTTCCGTAGCCAGTCGTTATATATACGAGTAACGAACGCGTCGACGAACCAGTCTTGAATCGCCATCCAGACGTCGCGCTCGGTCAACATGCCGTGCCTTAGCGACGTATAGTTGACGCCCTGTAGATCGTTCGCAAGCGTGTTGTAATTAACCCCGAGGCCCGAGGCGATCCCGCGTAGACTCGCCTTTACAAACGCGTCATAACCGGAATTCGGGTGCTGCGGATCCCACCCGGCGAACTTCCAACCGGGCGGCAAGACCGGGATCTCGCCGGGCGCGAACTCTTGGATCGGGTTCCCTTGAACGTCCTCGCCGTCTAAGACGAGATCCGCGGCGTCCGGGGTTTGCTCGTAAAATCCCATTTTGCCGGCCGCGGCCCGCGAGCTCGTGACCTCGGCGTCCTCGTAGCCGGCGAGGTTGTGGGCGCGCTTTAGCGTCGTGCTCATCCACGGGACGCCACGCGTTTGCCAGATCCACTCAGGCAAGTAGCAATGAACGATCTCCCGAGCCGGCACCCGGATCCGCCCGCCTCGCGGAATGTGACCGCTTTGCGATAACGGTTCGTCCGGAAATAGGTGGTAGGCGACCGGACGGCGCCACGCGTCGAGCTCGACGCCCATGACGATCCGGAATCCGCCGCCTAGATCCTTGTTTAGTTGCGTGTCGAGTTGCGCCGGGTCGATTAGCTGGACCGCGAAGCGAAACGCGTTCCCGTTCCACCCGGCGATCTTCCGGACAAGGATCTCGCCGTCCCTGGCGACCGCCTCGACGGCCGATCGCTGGACGTCCTTCCAACCCCATTGCCCGGTGACGTCCGGCGAGCCTGCGCCGCCCCACTGGCGCCACGCGTCCTCGATCGCGTCGTTGGCGCGCCTGTCTTGCTTGCCGCCGCGCGTCCGGACCCGGCCTTGAAGCGCGATCCCTTGCCGGCCGATAACGTTCGTTTTAACGAGGCGTAAAAAATGCTTCGCGTGGTCGTTGTTTTGCGCCTCGGATCGGCTTCGAGCTCGCAAAATGTCGAGCCCGTGGCGCAAATCCACGTCGATCGGGTTCGTCCACGTCGACCAATTGCTTTGGAGTAGCGTTTGCTTCGCCGCGTCAAAGGCTCGCCGGCGGCGTTTGCGGGTTGCCGGCATAGCCGCCCGCGCGGCGTTTTGCTGGCGCCGCGTGGTGATCGTTGTCCGTGACATTTAGAAGCGCGCCCTGACCCGAAACCCGGTGCCCTGTCCGCGCTTACGCCTGGCGATCGCGCGTTCCGTGGTCCGCTTGTTCCGGTAGAAATGATAAATCGCCGTCAGTTCCTCGTCGGATTTCCGCGAAAGGCTTCGCGATCCGACGTCGTTCGTGATCGAGTAACTTAGCGCGCTCCGATCGATGTTCGCCGCGAAATAAGCCTCGAGTAAGTCGCACATTTTCGCCGCGTGCGTTCGAGGATCGTCGCTCGACTTCGATCGGTCCGGTAAAACCTCGACCTCGCCGGTTCCGAGCGCGATCCGCTCCGAATCCGACGATCGGGTTATATACATTTCCCAATGGTAACGGCCGACGACATACTTGGCCGTCGTTGTCGACGCTACCTCGACGAGATAGTCCGATCCGGACTCGGACGCCGTTATATCGAAGTTTTGCGCGCCGTTTCCTTCCATTCGGAACGAATAAGAAAGCGCGTAGGACGCGACCGGGTAGTCCGACCCGAGATCGGTTCGTTTCCATAACCACCGATCGCCTATAACGAGCTCGTCCGGGACGCCCTCCGGGTAGTTTGCAGAATCGAAAAGGTTCGACATTTAGCGTTCCCGTACCCGTAAAACCGCGGTCCGATCGTCGATCCTTGCGTTCGGACTTGCGTCGGTTGTCACCGTGCAAGTTATTTCGTAATCGGTGCCGGCGGTGCCGCCGGAGAACCAAATCGTCGCGGTGGTCGCGGTATTTCCACTTGTGACTGTCGTCAATCCGACCGGCGTTATTGCAAACGCAACGGAATCTATAGACTCGCCGGCGCTTAACCAATCGGACCAATCGAAAACGAAATCGACCGTCGCGTCCGGGTCTTTTGCGGTGCCGAATGCTACAGGACTAAAGGCGCCGGCCGCGTATGTAACCAATTACAGGATCTCCACTGTTCGATCGTCAGCTTCAACGGTAATGGAACGAACGTCGCCGGCGACCACGAAAACTCGATCGTCAGCGTCGACAAATACCTTACGTTGCGACGGCGTTGCCAACGCGACGACCATCGCCAAGGTTGCCCCGGTAAACCCGAACGCGCCGGCGGTCGGCAAAATACTACCGCCGATCCCTACCGAAACGCCCGGTTGCGTCCCCGTGAACGCCAAGGCGCCCGACCCCGGAGCGACCCGGATCTGCAACGTCGCGGTCGGTTGCGCGCCGGTCAATACGAGGGCGCCGGCCGCCGGTGCTTCGCGCGCTCGGTGTTCGAGCGCCACTTGAGATCCTGCAAAAGCGATCGCCCCCGAGCTCGGGGCGACCCGGATCTGCAAAGTTGCGGTCGGTTGTGCGCCGGTCAGTACGAGGGCGCCGGCCGCCGGTGCCTCGCGGGTCCGTTTCTCGACGCCCGGTTGCGAACCGGCGAACGTTAGGGCGCCCGAGATCGGCGCGATCCTGATCTGCAAGCCGGCGTCGACTTGCGAACCGGCGAACGCTAAGGCGCCGGCCGAGGGCGCGATCCTGATCTGTAACTCGACGCCCGGTTGTGCGCCGGCGAGCGCCAAGGCGCCGGCCGTCGGAGAGATCCCCTCGCCAGTAACGGCAACCGTGGCCGCGGTTCCGGTGAACGCCAAGGCGCCCGAGGTCGGCGACGCGCGGTGATCTTGCTCAACCGTACCGGAGGCGCCGGCAAACGCCAACGCGCCCGCCGTCGGCGTTACGAAAAACACGACCTCGGTCGAGGGTTGCGAGCCGGCGAGCGTTAACGCGCCCGAACTCGGGACGGCCCGGATCTGCAACGTCGCGGTCGGTTGCGCGCCGTCGAGCGCCAAGGCGCCGGCCGTCGGCGCCTCGCGCTGATCTTGCGCGACTTGCGACGCGGTCCCGGTAAAACCGAACGCGCCGGGCGATGGTACGGTCCGGATCTGTAACTCGACGCCAGGTTGCGCGCCGGTCAATACGAGGGCGCCGGCCGTCGGTGCCTCGCGGGTCCGCTTCTCGACGCCCGGTTGCGAGCCGGCGAAGGCTAAGGCGCCCGAGGTCGGCGACGCGCGGTGATCTTGCTCAACCGTACCGGAGGCGCCGGCAAACGCCAACGCGCCCGCCGTCGGCGTTACAAAAAACACGACCTCGGTCGAGGGTTGCGAGCCGGCGAGCGTTAACGTGCCGGCGGTCGGTGCCTCGCGGTGGTCGTGGGAAACCGTGGAGGCGGTTCCGGCGAATGCCAAAGCGCCGGCCGTCGGGGATATCTCAATTGCGACCGTAACGACTACACCCGGTTGCGAACCGGCGAGGCCCAAGGCGCCGGCGGTTGGCGCCTCGCGGTGGTCGTGCTTTATCCCTATTTTCTCGCCGCCGCCGCCGTGTGAGAACGTAAAATCGCCGGCGGTCGGGTTGATCTCTTTATTTTGCGGCGCAGATACGAAAATCCTCCGCGGACGCGGGCGGTAGATATGCGGGTGAGGGGAAACTGACGCGCCGGAAACCGTAAACGCGTTCCCCGTCCGAACGTCTAATTCTGTGCTGCCAACGCCCCAACAGGGAACGTAAGAAACGATCGCGTCTGGCCTTACCTTTCGGCAATCCATCCCCGTCGCCAATAGCGGCGCAACCGCAGAGGCGAGCGCGATATTCCAGATACAGACTTCCGCTAACCGCCCTTCGCCGAAGGATTGCCGCGAGTTACTTATCGTTACGCAACCGATATTGGTTACATCGACCGTCGGGAACGCGACGCTGTTAACGTTCGTTCCCTGCCCGCCTCCGTCTAACCATATTCCACAACTAGTATCGCTAGAGACGGACGCTAGAACATGGTGCCAAGTGTCCGCGCTAAAACCGGTGCTAGTTGCAGCGATTCGGGGAGTTGTTACGCGCCGAATAAGGCGAACCGGATCGCCGGCAATTCCGCCTGCTATTTGGAGCCCGACGTAATCGTTGCCGCCGATCGCGCCGCTACCTAATGCGACGCCCGTCCAGTCTGTCGTTATATCTTTGGCGTTGAACCAAAAACTGAAAGATACCGGCCAGGCAGAAACCGGAACGGATACGTGTTCCAGATATTCACTCGACGCCGCTGTGAAATCTCGCGCCATGAGGCCGCCGGTTAGGTTTCTTTTATTTCGACCGCATGTAATTCCGCATCGCCGACGGAATCATCGCCAACGGAATCACGAATAACTTTCATTCGGAACAATTCCCCGACCGCTACGGAATCCATATCGGCGCCATCGGTAAACGTCACGTTCACAATGTCCACGAACCCGGAGGTTCCGGGAACGGTTGTATTGTCCACGCTGTTGACTGCCGCGAAACTGTCGGTGTCAACGTCCTGTTGCTGATCACCTATGCGCTCGAACGCCACGTCCCAATCGATCGTGTTTGTAACGTCCGAAACCATCGAATAATGGATATAAACAGTTACCCCACCGCCGCCGTAATGGCGCGGCATGATGTGGCTAAAATTAGCTTGTTCGTTCGTTGTGTCGTCGTACAGCAAAACCGGGTGAAAATTTCGGATCGAATAGGTTGCGTCGTTACTACCTAACGCCTCGCTATCAATCGGGTAAAGCGTCGCAAGAGTGTCGCCGCTTGCCATTATGGGTTGTCCTGGTCCCCAGAATTAACCTCGGCCTCGAAATCCGCAATCGCGTCGCTTAACGGTCGCGTCTGCGTCGGGGAAAATGCGCCCGGTTGGCTAATGTCAATCCCTGCAACATCAGCTTTCATTGATGCGAGGTTCCCCGTGGAGGTCGCGATCACTGTAACGACCTCGACTAATTTTGCTTGCGCCTCAATCATCCTGGTTGTTAGATAGTTGTCGCGTTTGTTCCGTCCTTCTATGCGCGCTCGATCCTTGGTGCCGATTGACGAAATCTCGTTAACGCCGGCGATTGCGTCTGATCGATCCTCGAGCGTGGTCGCCGCGGCTATTAAGGCGTCGACCGCATCCTTTTCCGGTTGCGTCATTTCCGATACGGCGTCGCCGACGATGTTCCAATAAATCGTCGGGACCCCGGAGTCAAATAGAACGAGCGCCTCCGGAGAATTGATGATCCACTCTACCGGCGAATAACTAGGCGTATGGACGCTGATTAGATATTCCTTACTCGCTCGGTTCAAAACATTCGACATTAGTTAACCTGGCGTATCCCGCCCTCAATGTTCAACGCAATCAGACCGCCATCGTTCAACCGGATCACCAACTGATCATCTCCGAGGTTTACGGCTGAAACAGACCGCCCGACCATAACGTCGGCGATCTTTCGCTCGAGCTCGATTTTCCCCGGGTCCCTTTTCGTGACGGCAACTGAAACCGGGGAGCCTTTGAGGCCGGGCATTAACTCAACGTCCAGAATCGGCCGCCGCCGTTGTTGATCGTAAGCCTTGACCCGTCGCCGACGAGAAACGCCGTCGAGCTCAGAGTCACATACCCGACAAGCAACCGCGACGCCGAGCCGCTTCCGAGGCTCATGTGCATAACGGCATATTTGATCGTGCCGCTTCCGAGGTTGCCGCCATTGGCCGAGAAAACGACGCCCGTCGGCCCGGTGTAGATCGCATTTGTTCCGGATAGCGTCCACGCGCCGCCGCTTACCGTTACGCCGTTGGCGACATAACCGCGGGTCGCGGCGATCTGCGATCCGACACTCCCGAGGCGCGTAATATCGACGCCGGCGGTCACGAGATTCGCCGACGCGCCGGCCGAATGCAGCGTGATCCGGAATATACCGGTATTGAAATTGATCTCGGCCTGCCCGAGTTTTTCCTTTGTGCGCTTCCACGCGTTCCAAGTGCCTGCGGCCATTATGCGCCTCCGTTAAGTTAATCGGATTTTCGGCCCGCGCCCATGCTCGGCCGTGTATCGGATCATGTAACTAATGAAATTATCCCCGCGAAACTCGAGCGCGAGATCGTCCGGAACCATCGGTAACAATTGCGTCAATTCGTCGGCTTGAACTGCCATCCACGGGTGACAATAAAACGTTCGGCGGCCGACGCGCGCCTTGTAAATCTGCTCTTGATCGTTTTCCGGTTGCTGGTAAGCGTGGTGCGCGCCCTTTTTCAAGCAACCGTCCATTCCGTAGATCGCGATCTTGCGGAATCCGAACATATACAACAACCAAAGCGCGCGACTCCCGACCGTCGTCCCGCCTTGAACGTGAACATATCGGCCGCGATAGTGCCGATCGAGGATCGGCTTTTCCACCTTGCCGACGGCGTGCCAGATCGTAACGTCGCGGCCCTCGACGGCGTCGAATGCGGCCGGATCGCATTGACTTGCGATCAGATACCGACAAGCGTCGATCGGGCGATCTAGGAATCGCGCATTCCACGCCCGCGCGTCGAGCATAATTTGGCAACTAGGCTCGAGCCCGTTGTCGAGCGCCCAATTATGGGATCCGTTGACGGTCGCCAGCTTCCAACCGCGGCGCCGGCGCGCTTTGATCTCTTTTTTGAAACCCTCGAGCGATGGCCCGCCGCAAAGTAGCGCGACCTTGACGTCCGGTTGCGCCGGGTATGGTTGCGCCTGCGGCAAGTGTCGTTTGATGTTCGCTCGAACATTGGCGGCGATCTGATCGTGCGTCGTGTTCGATCGCCCGTCGACGTGATCTCGTAGCCGGTGATCGACGTCGCAACTATAAGCGCCGGCTTTTAACATTTTGACGACACGAAAAACGCCCCCATTCCTAGAAGATCCCGAGCGTCGCGGACGTCGCCATATTCGCCGAGCTTGGCTAACCACCAAACAAACGGTTGCACGGTAAGGTGCAACGGGTGGCCGACGACCTTCCCGAAATTGTCCGGCCCGAAATGTATGTTTAAGAACACGCGATCACAATGCGCGAAGATCCGCCGCAATACCTTGTCGACCTTGTCCGGCGGTATATGCTCGAGCACGTCGCAACAATAGCCGTAATCAAACCGGCCGGCGCCCTTCCAAGGCGACCAAAGGTTGCCGCGGATAAACGGCAAACCCTTTTGCTTGACCTTGAAGTCCAAGCAATTGTCGGCGAAGTCCATTAACGTAACTTCAAAACCGGCCTCGGCGAGCTCGGCGCCGGCGCGCCCGGTGCCGCAACCGAGATCGATCAACGTTCCGCGCTTTCGTACCAGTTGCCGAAACAATGGTAACGCCCAAACGCCCGGCGAATAATTCCGATATTGGCTATAAGACCAACAATCCTCGTATTTCCTACGCTCGGCCGTCGCGAGGTTTACCACTTGTTCACCTTGAATTGACTCCCTCGGCGTTTCCGCCTGGCGCGTTTCGGTTCGAGCTCGGCCGCCGGCTTTTCCGCGCGCTTCGCTCGCTTTCGCGCGATCTTCTCGAGCGCGCCTTTGCCGAGGCTTCGAACCGCTAACGGTTGCAAAGCCTCGCAATCTAAATAATGGTTCGCGCCGACCACCTTCCAAGTTACGCGGCCCGACGGTAAAACGATCCTTTGTTCGCCGACGATCTGCTTACAATATTCGGCCTCGACGTCGTCGAAAACGTGCCACCCGCCGGCCTGATCGGACGGCCATTCAACCCGCGCGTGTACCCATTGTTTGAACAAGTCCGCATCGAAATTCCACAACCGCACGCCGGCCTTGATCACCTTGCCTTGCCAGTTGACGTCCTGCGGCGAGCTCCAAAACGGCCGCGTCGGGTTGTCCTGTCCTTTCGTGGGAAACCACGTCGCCCGGTGCTGGCGGCAAAACTGGTAAACGTTGTCTTTCCGATAGCCCGAATCGATCATTCCGCGCGCGATCCGTAGCCCGCCCCACTCTTGTTCGGCGAGCTCGTGCAATTGTTCCCACGGTCCGGGCGCCTCGGCCGTTCCCGGCCGGTCGGTCGCGCCCCACAATTCGCCGGCCTCGATTAGCCAGCTTTCCTCGCCGGCGCCCCAACCGCGGACGACATACACGAGGCGATCTTTTTGCACGTCGACCGTGGCGATCAATAGCGTAACGCCGGCCGGGACTTCGCCGGACTCGTAGCCGGCGCCGCACGCCAAAACCGCGTGCCATTCCGGCGCGTCGCCGCCGAACTTGAACAGCTCGCCGAATTGCAGATTTAAACAACCCTTGATCCGTTCGGGTTGTCCGCTCCGGACCGCCCGGATCCACCGGACCGCGAGATCGCCGAACGTCTTTTTAGCCGAGAAATTCGCGAGGCCGGACACCCAAAAGCTAACGTCCGGCGATCCGACTTGCACCGCCGGCAAACAAAAGTCGCCAAAGTCGATCCGCGAAACGCCGCGGCCTTTGCGTTTGAGTACCGGCGCCTTTGCCCCGGTATAGTCGGCGACGTGGGCGCCGTCGTCCGTGTCGCGGTGAGCGAGCGGCCGTTGGCCTGGCGCCACGAAAACGCCGCGCGCGTTCATCCAGCTTTTCGACCGAGACTCGATAGCCGAGCCGCAATGTGGACAAGCAAGCCGGGCCGCCTTGCGGATTTCCTGCAAAGGCGCCTCGGACGGAAACGTTAGCAGGCGAAACCGTGGAACAAAGTATTCCCGGCAATCCGGACAAGGCCACGCCCATTCATGCGCGGTGCCGTCCTGAAATAGAATCCAGATCGCGGACGGGACTTGTTCCGGCTCGGCGTGCGCCCAATGCTCAAGGCCGGTTTCGGCGTGCGTGTAAGTGTCGACGTTGCCCTCGGTCGGCGTCGACGTGGCAACCGTCTTTCCGTCCGGGTATGAACTATGGCGCCCGTCCGCGAGCTCGATCACGTTTCCCTCGCCCTTAATGTCGCGCTCGATCTTGTCGACCTCGTCGACGGCGACAAACGCGGCCGGGTCGGCGGCGAGCTCGGTCGGCGATCCCGCCCATGCCATTCGAAGCGAAACGCCGGCGACGATCTTCCGGAACTTCGTGTATTTCTTTCCCTTCGCCGTTTTCGTCCAAAGCGACGGCGTCGATCGAAGCATCTCGTCGATCTTCGGTTCGATAACCGAAAGAATGTTCGACTTGGTCGGCCCCACATACAAGAGCGGCGCCGGATCGTCGTCGAGGCGTTGGCCGAACACGGAAAAGATCGCCGTGGTCTTTCCCATTTGCCCCGCCATCGCGCCGAAAACGTGTTCGAAGCGAGGATCGACGCAAGCCCGTTGGATCCCGATCGTGTACGGCGTCCGCGCGGATCTAAGTTTTCCGCCCTCGGCGCTTCCGGCCGGCAACCTTCGTTTTTCGTTTGCCCACTCGTCGGGCGGCCTTGCGACGGGCGGGAGTAGGATCGGCGCTAACGCTCGAACCATTTCCAAGGCGCCCGAGACTTGCGGCGGCATCATTTAGAAATTCCACGACCTCGGCTCGAATAACGCCCTCGGCTTCGATCGGCGCGTCGGGTGAAAGCACCGGCGCCACGCGGCCCGGTAGCTGAAGCGCGCCGGCGCGGATAGTCAAAAGCGCCTGGCTGAAAACCTCGGTGATCTCGTCCCGGTCAATGAGCTCGCCGGCGCGGGCGCGGTTTTCTTGCTCGGCCTTTTCCGCCTGCGCCCGTTTTAAGCGCGTCGACTCGGCCGGCAATGACCCGTCGCCACTGACTCGATCTTGTAGATAACGAACGTACCCGCGGACCGATTCGATCAACGGGTATTGCCCGCGGGTCGCCTTCGGAATGACCCGGTCGCCGGCGAGTTGCTGGATCCGCCGGTCCGTAAGATCGAACAATTTCGCCAGCGTGCCGACCGGCACCAACGGGCCGGGCTCGGCCATTATTTCGCCGCGGGAGTTTTCATACGCCTAAGTTTAGCCCGGTCAAACAATACGCCGTCGGCGCGCTTTGCCTTTTCGCCGGTGAAGTTTTGCCAGCGTTTGATCGCCACGTCGCAATAATTCGGACTCAGTTCAACCGCAAAACATCGGCGGTCGACGGTTTCCGCCGCAATGATCGTGGTCCCACTTCCGACGAACGGATCGTATACGTCGCCGCCAGGCTTGCAGTTGTTCACGACCGGGCGGCGCATACACTCAACGGGTTTTTGCGTCGGGTGGTATTCGTTCCGGTGCGGTTGTGGAATGTCCCACACTGTCCGCTCGGTGCTGGCGCCCGTCCACCCGGCCGACCCTTTGACGGCATACAAACACGGTTCGTGCGACTGTAAATAATGTGCGGACGGCGCGCCGAAATGCGCGTTGATCTTGTTCCAAATGATCAAAGCGCGGACCTCGAACCCACACTGTCGAATTGCAGAATAGACCGGCTCGGCGACCCGGCCCGCGTGCCAAACGTACCACGCGCCCGCAGGCATAAACGACGCGGCGACCTTTAGCGCCGGCGCGAATATATCGGCGGTTTGATCGCCAACCAATTTCTCGCGTTTCCTCTTATTAACTTGGCCGCCGGCATAGTCCACGCCGTAAGGCGGATCCGTCACCATCAACCGAGGCGCGGCGCCTTCGAGTAGTTTGGTGACGTCGTCGGCCAATGTCGCGTTGCCGCAGATCAATCGGTGCCGGCCAAGGCGCCAAACGTCGCCGGTTTTGGTCTTAACCTTATCGTCGAGCGGCGGCGCCTCGTCCTCCGGAGTATTGCCGGCGGCGGCGCGCTTCAATGCCGACAATTCCGCATCCGAGAAATGTAAAGCGTCGATCTCGAATCCGGCGCTTTCAAGCGCCCGGATCTCGCCGATCAATAAGTCCTCGTCCCACGCCGCGAATTCCGCCGATTTGTTATCGGCGATCCGATAGGCCCGCGCATCGTCAGGACTGAGAGAGCCGGCGACCTCGACCGGCACCGTTTCGAGCTCGAGTTTTCTCGCGGCCTCGAGGCGGGTATGGCCGACCACGACGACCATTTCTCGGTCGACGACGATCGGCTGGCGGAACCCGAACCGCGAAATCAGATCCGCGACGACCTCGACGGCCGCGGCATTCTTGCGAGGGTTGCCCGGATATGGGGTTATCTTGTCCGGGCTAATTTGCTGGATTTTCAAAGCGAAACGAAACGGAAATTACCGATCCAAAAACGCACGAAAAACGCGACCGCTAGCCC
>Ga0255048_10000931_pt1 | contig 21394 bp, 28 predicted proteins | sample JV7_2_2_MG_FD_183619 | JGI IMG/M metagenome (GOLD analysis project Ga0255048, IMG submission 183619) | Seawater microbial communities from Jervis Inlet, British Columbia, Canada - JV7_2_2 | ecosystem: Environmental > Aquatic > Marine > Inlet | place: Canada: British Columbia | collected 2016-10-06
CTACTACGCCCGACCTGAATTGCCTGATCGTTGGTCCGGCCTACCAAATTCAGGACTACCCCGCTGACCAGGCGTCCATCGAGGTGTCCAACTACGGCACTTTGAACGCGGACAACCCCTATGTGCCCCCGGTAGCTTCTGTGCCGACGATCACGTTGGCTGCTGCGCCCAACCTGGAAGCAGGTGCGTGGGTAGACCCCGCGTCCATTCAGGTGTACTTCGACGAGGCCCGAGTCATCCTGGCCTCCGGTACTGACGGTGTCACCACCACCACGGCTCCCGACGAGAATACCCTCTCGTCCACTTCGGCGACGTTCATCACTGATGGTGTTGCCGCGGGGGACACTCTCATCGTGGACGTGCCTCTGGGTGCCCCGCCCAACCTTGTCCTCACCGTCCTGACTGTGGACAGCGAAACGGTTCTCCGAGTCACCAACAATTTCGTTGCCATCGACACGGGCCTCTCGTACCGGGTAGAGCGTGAGCTCAGTGACCAGCTGATCTCCAGCGTATTCGTAAATGAACCCACCTTTCGTATTTCGAATCAGATCGAAATCCTGGGAGGCGTTACTCTCACGGTAGCCGCTGTGTCACGCGTAGTTGCTTACGCGCGTGTGTACGTAGAGTACCGTGCCTACCGTACTGACCTCCAGATCGTAGATGAGGTAAACACGACCACAGATATCACGACAAACATCGGACGTATTGACTCGCGTAACCCGCTGGCGGCCGGTGTATTTCTCGCTAAGCAAAACGCTGGGCAAGCCCCTATTCAGTACTTCGGTGTCGAGACCCAGGACCTGATTGGGTACACCAAGGTTCGGGACACAATCTCTACGGACGAGTCGATCTACGCCGTAGTACCGATGATTTCTGACCTCACGGTCGTGTCGTTGTTCAAGACCGACAATGAAACTCTGGCGGACCCCAACCTGGCGCTTGCGTCTGGTGTCCCTCAGAAATTCCGTGTCGTAATCGGAGACGGTACCCTTGGCGTCAACTCTACTGTCTCCGCAGAGGTAGTGACGGGAACCACGGAGCCGTTCGGGGCTACCGTACCTCCGCTGACCAAGACCATCACCTTGGGTACGCTGACTGCGCTGACTAACTCGCCCCCGCTCCAGCCTGGTGATTTGCTGACACTGACGGCCAGCGAGAACGTAGGCCCGATCGACGGTGTGTACACCATCGCGCACCTCAACAGCGAAACTGAACTCGAAGTTGATGAAGCATTTCCGACGGTCATCGGAGCAGCTGAGGGTGTCAACTACACAGTGACTCGCCCGTCAACCGGAGCCACCCTCGTAGCTCTTGACGACAACCGTGCATTCTCGACATCGTCCGAAGACGTGGTGCTTACCTCCCGCGTGGCAGGTATCATACCCGGAGCTCGTACCTTGGCGTTTACTGACGTCAACACGACTGCAGGTGGTATCCACACGATCGTAGAGACTCCAGGGTCTGCCACGGAAGTCTCCCTGGACCTGACCGTGGGTACCATCACCGCGCAAGAAGTCGTGGACGCCATCAACTCAGGCACTGGCGTTACAGTAGCCTTCTCAGGCTCCGTGAACCTCGTAGCTTCTACTCCGACACCCGCCACGGCGCAGACGACCATTTCGATTCAGCTGGCATTGGCTCTCACGGGTACTGCAGGGGCTTGGACGGGAGCCGCAGGCGCCGACGACCTCACCTCCACGACCGTACAAGACCAAGCCTACGTTCGGTTGTTCGACGCTGCGGCCTCTTTCATCACCGACGGCGTCATCGCAGGCGACACCATCGAGATGCCTGAGAACCCGAATGGGGTTTTCGGATCCAACGTGAAGCAGTTCACGGTCAACACCGTGGTCAGCGAGCAACGTCTTGAGATTCTCAACATCGTTAGCGGTGCCTACGTAAACAACACCTCCCTCCTGGAGAATGAGCTCCCTCACCTAGACAACCGTCTTGGTGCAGGCGCTGTCGCTGGTGTTGGTTCTGTGGACCAAGGCACTATCCGTTACCGCGTTATTCGCGAGCTCACCCGCACGCAGCAAGTATCCAACCTGGTTGCAACCTCCCAGAGTCTCAACTCTCGTCGAGCCATCTTGGCTTGGCCCGACACGGTCAAAGTATCCGGGTTGGTAGACGGGTCTCTCGCGCCCAACGGGGACGGTACCGCAGCCGACGCTGCCAACCAGCCTGGGTACTACCTCGGCTGTGTTATCGGCGGAATGACTGCAGGCCTGCCCAGCCACCAAGGCTTCAGCCGTCTGGGCATCAACGGTATCGAGCAGATCTTTAACTCTGGCGACTACTTCTCCGAAGAGCAGCTCACCGATATCTCTGACGGTGGTTGGTACGTGTTCAAACAGAACACGCCAACGTCGCTGCCCTACAGCATCCACCAGCTCACGACCGACCCCTCTACTCTTGAGTCCGGTGAATACTCCATCGTCAAGAACTTCGACTTCGTGTCATTGTTCTTCCTGGATATCCTGGAGCCTTTCCTGGGTATCTGGAACATCAACGAGGACACTCTCGGGTTCATCCGTCAGGCAGTCAACACCGGGATTGAAAACCTCAAGCTCCGCCGTGTTGCTCGTATCGGTGCTCCGATCAACAACGCCACCATCACCTCCCTCGAAGTGTCTACCGCTTCCGCGGATCGGGTTGAAATATTCGTTGAGGTCGATCTGCCCAAGCCTCTAAACGTCATCGGACTACACCTCGTAGGCTAATGATTGAAGAGTACTACGACGCGGGTGGAGATCACGCCCACACCGACTTAGGGCTAGAAAAAGAAGCGTTTGCTGGCGCTGCTTTTAATGCCGCTAAGACGATAATCCCGCGCCTTGCAACGCATGCCGGCAAGGCATGGGGTGCTAGCAAAGCTGTGGCTCCAGCTGCGAAAGCGGTGCCCACCGGAGCAATGGGACGAGCGTGGCAAGCCACAGGTGGGCGAGTCACCGGAGCTCTTGGAAAGGCATGGCGCCCTACTGGCGGGCGGGTGTGGAACGCTGGAAAGACCTTCGCCGCTCCAGCAGGTGAAGCCGTAGAGCGTGGCGTCGCTTCAGGGGCAGGAAAAGTATTCGGCAAGCCCGGATCTGAGTTGGCGTCCAAACTCGTCAAGGGAGTACCTGGTCAAGCAGCCAAGGACGCTGTCATCTTTGGAGGCGCCTCCGCGGGCCTTGAAGGCGGCATAGGCGCTTACTCGGCCGAAGAGGGTGATCGGCTCAAGGCTTTCGGTGAAGGGGCAGCACACGGTGCAATGAGCGGCGCAGCCATGGGTGGCCTCATGGGCGGCTTTGGTAAGACTTTCCGTAACGCCCGTAGCGGATCACTCCAACAGGCTGCAGGACGTCAACTCGCAAAGCCCATGATGCCTGTGCGCCCCAAAGGGTTCGTAGGGCCTATGCAGCCTCTTGCAGGGCCTCAGCAGAGTGCCTCTGCCATGGCTAAATCCCAAATGGAGCGCGGTTTCGGGGGGAGCATCAAGGATGTGTTCAGCAGTGGAGGGGGCCCCATCAACCGCGCCACCTCAGCGCAGAACGTAGCTGGTGGTCTCGGCCAGTTCGGAGCCGAGTGGCTCGCACCGATGGCTGTGCTCCCTGCATCCATGGGTGGCGGCAACCCGTTCAAAGCTGAAACCTGGGGCTTCGGGGGCGACCCTGAGAATCAAGCAGCGCAAGACTTCAGCCCTGAAACAACCGCGAGAGTCCAGGCGATGTACCAACGCCAGGGACGGCTCCCCCCAGCCACCGCTAAGACAGCCGAAGCCATCCCCGGTGTCGACTTGCTTGGTATCGAGCAAGAGCAAATCAAAACACCCGCCCGTCTTCTGACTACCCTTGGAGGCGGCGCTGCCACTGGGATTCCAGTGGGTATGGGTATTGATGCGCTCAGCAAAAAGCCGTGGTACCCTGCCGGAGGCAAAGGATCGCTGTTGTCCCGTACAGGACAAACGGTAGGCACGGCCGCTGGTATTCTAGGTGGACATTATCTCGGTCAAAGATTGTTCCCCCATGAAAAAGAACTCGAAAACGATATCGAGTCTAAACTCGAACAAATCGATTTCGATAAGTTGATGCGTTATTACAAAAAGCGCGAAGCAGACCAGGTCTAGGAGACGTCATGCCCATCGGAATTACCCGTAATCTCACCACCTGGCGCTTCCAGGACCATTACGTAGAACGCGTAATGGATAACGCCGCGTACACCTCGGCTCACCCCGATGACACGCTTGTGCTGGCGGGCCCCGCACGCTCGGACACTGTCCTAGCGTCAGACACCACTGGCATCAACTCGTTGCTAGCTATTGGTATGCTGCAGAACGTACAGTTCTCTCAGCAGAAGAACACCACGCCTGTGCAAGCCATTGGCTCAGGGCGTTCGTTCTTCGTGAGCGGAAAAGCTCAGGGCCAAGGGAGCATGCAACGTTTGTTTGTGAATGGACGTAACCTGTTACGTGTCCTTTATCACAACGCTAAAACGCAAGACCTTCCCGTCGAAGAATTCGACGACAAACCCGCCTTCTCCGTTCAGTCCAAGTACTACATCAACCTGGACTCCGAGCTCTACCTCGTACCCTTCGGTCTTGGTACCATCTTCCGTACCAAGGCCCATGATTTCGTCGGAGGTTTCTACGCGGAACTCACGATGATTTCGCAGTACACGGTCAGCTTCCAGGCTGGTGCTAATATGATCGCCGAGCAGGTAGTGTTCATGTTCGATAGGCTGATGCCTTTCGGTGAAGACACCGCCAACCTTACTGGCGTTCCCAAAGCAACCCTGGACGAAGTCTTGGGCTTCGTTGATGCCATCGATCAAGACATCATCACCGAAAATCTCGTTGATGCCGAAGTAGCCACGTTCTCAGGATGATGCGGCCTGCATACACAGTCGGGGCTATGGACGCCTGTGCCCGCTTGGGCATGCATAAGGAAGCACAAGGCAGTCTCCTACGCCAGCTAGCGCCTGCCGCCACTACCCTCGCAGGTGGGGGTCTAGGGGCCATAGGCGGTGCCGTCGCTGGGGGTGAAGGTAACCGGCTAGAAGGCGCTCTGGTAGGTGCGGGGCTGGGCGCTATGGGTGCCGGCGTAGGAAAAGGCCTAGGGCAAGCCCTCAGCAAGAGTCACGTAGCCTCCGCAGGGCGTGGAGTGGCCTCCGCAGAGAAGGGCCTCGCAGGTCTCCCCAAGGTGACAGACGCAGGGGTTCTCGCAGGTGAAGGCCCCGCTGGTGCTAAGACAGTCGCCGAGCTCCTAGCCTCCAAGAAGACGCAAACAGAAGGCCTGGAGGCCGCCAAAGCCGGTCTGCGTTCTGCGGAAGAAGGCCTGGCAGAAGGCACTCTTGGTCGTGGAGGCGCAATGCTCGGTGGTGTAGGAGGCACTGCAGGCGCCATGAGTATGATGGCAGACGAGCCCGCTCAACCTCCGCCACCTCCTCCCGGCATGAACCCGTACGGATATTGACGCCGCTCAAAATGTAGTACACTGCCGGCATGGGACTTCTGCCGTCAGCCAATCAGCACGCTACTACACCAGACCCGAACAGTAACCAACGAGGGCGTGGGCGCCATGGTACTACCGGGGCACACCAGCGCCGTGGTGAATTCGGAACGGTGATGTCGTACCAAACAGACAGGTACACCGCAACGGTCCGCACCGAGAGGGGACGCACACTCACGGGTGTAGGTCGGATGCGTAATGCTCCAGGGGAAATCATCCCTCTAGCGGTGGGTACTGAAGTCTGCATTAGTCATGAATATGGACTACCCATCATCATGGGTGTCTTGGAAATCCCAGCCGCTAGTAACGCGGGATCAGAGTCCTTTTCTGTGTCCAATGACACCGATGGATTGTTCGTCGGCGGTGATGGCGTCAACGCGAGTCAGATCAATACCCACGGTAACTACCGCCGAGCACGAGAACCCCGTGATGTAGTCCCAGGTGACTGGGTACAGGCGGGCGAAGACGGCAATATGTTCGCAGCGCTGGGCGGAGGTATGAACGTCATGAAGTCCAGCACCTTAGCTCAGGTGCGTACCCATCGCGTGAATGATATGGTGGAGATTTTTTCTAGGAATTACCGCCACATCACCGACATGGGTGAGTTCAGCATCACCAACGATGATGGCCAAATCAACATGCGATTCCGAGGCGCATCTGACGAAGCCACCGAAGCCAGTCCAGACGAAGAAAACTTCACCATCAAAATGGACTTAGGAGCTGAGGGGGATCTATTCAATTTTGAGCTCTGCACCCCGCAGGGCCAAACGCTATTCAAGATACACGTAGACTCTGAAGGAGGTGCCGAAATCTTCGGTATCAACGGAGTAGCTCTCACCTCTGGAGCAGCAACAGGTGGTGTTTCTTCACAAGAGAGCTCCGGTAGCCAAGAGACAGTCATCGGAGGTGCACGCACAACCACTGTCCGAGGAGACGACACTCTCACCGTTGGCACCAACCAAACAGTACAAATCACTAGCGACCAAGAAACCAACGTCGGTAACGACTACCGTTTACAGGCACTGCGGGACATAGCCATCGGTTCAGGAAGAAATGTCAGCCTGGTCGTCCAAGGAGGAGAAGGAGACAACGCCCTGACTTTCGATATCGAAGATGGAGACTGGCTTGTTGACCTGGGCTCTATCACCAACCCTGATAGTAGCATCCACTTCAAAACCTTCGCCGGCAACATGAAATTCGAAACTCAAACCGGGGGCGACTTCGAATTCCTGTCTCAGAGCGGTAACCTAAAAACAACGACCAGCACAGCCAAGTTCATCACCACTGGAGCTAACAGTGTCGTGCTAGGTGGCGACAGCATCGGCAGCAATCTGACCAAGTTCCAAGAACTCCAGTCCCTGCTGCAGACCCTGTTTACCAAGCTCGACACGCACATGCATTTAGCGGGAGCTATGGTAGCCGCAGGTACCATGCCCGTCACAGGACTCAGTGGCCCACCTGCGGTGCCAATCGGTGCTCCCTTGAATGGTCAGATCATTCAGCTCAAGAGCACGGTAGCTGGCGTTAGCAGCTAAAAAAATCAGATGTCTTTGGTGAGTACGTAGTCACCCTGGCGTAGCACAACCACACCGTCGCACTCTTCTAGTGCGCAGGTGTATTGAAGCCTCACCTCGGCTCCCGCGATCGGAGCCCCGCCTGTGTCTGTGACGGTAGCTTCACCATCTAGCACAGTGACATACTCAGTCTCACGACGTACGCGAACAACCTCGCGTACAAAATGCTCTTGATTCCCGCAAATAGAACATACAATTGGTTTTCTAATCCCGTGGTCTGTGTTCTCCCACAAAACATTGTGAGTGGGGAGATTAGCCGCTATCCGAGCATCTTCTAGGGTGTCGCGATGTGAACAGTCGGTACAACGCACTAACTCACGCGTTACCGCAAAATCGCTACTCAACAGGAGCTCGGGCGTCACAGATCCATCAAGGGGTACGCCCTCAGGGCCAAGTAAAAAACAGCCGACAATTCGGAGCTCAGTTGACCGACAGTTGGGGCAGCACGGTTTTGTAGTGGTCATAGTCAGGAATAGTAACCCAGCCCTTCCCTAAAGCCAACGACAAAGCTTCTTGGGGCGTAGGTGGGTCGCCGCTGTTGCGACTACTTTTCTGTGTGTAGAGACGTCGAGGGCGCACAGCTTTTCGTCCACCCAGCGCCAATTCTTTTAAGTCTCGCGGTTCAGCTTGCTCAGGGTCTCCTTCAAAGACCAACATACCCACCCAGAAATCTAGTTTGAGCAGACCGCCAGCATCTACGACTAAGACATCTACTGACGTAAGTGGGTCGGCTGGCTTCTCCACTTCAATAATGAAAAGCGGCGCGTCTTTCCCCAGCCAGATCTGTCTGTCATTGGTCTCAGGTAAAACACCATCCGATTCGAACATCGGTTCGTTACCCTCAACATGACTCTGTATCCACTCCTGGGCGTCCGTGCGTAACAGTTCAAATGCCATGCAGGTATTGATCTGTTTCCAGTCTTCTACGCCATGCCACAACCCATCGTCTATTTGGTCAGGGTCAGAGTCGGCGGCGAGTATGATCTCCAAGTGTTTTCGCCAACCACAGGTTACGTAGGCGTCAACGATAGAGTGCATGGTGTCATAGCCCTCTACTTCATCCCACCACTCGTGAAACTCGAACTCATCCTCTTCCTCCTCTTCTTCAGTGCGAGGAGTGTAGTCCACCTGATCTAAAAAATCGTAGGCAATCGAGTGTATTGTTTCCTGGTAATCCATGCCTTACCTAAAAGGACCGCGTGTTTACACACGCGATCCCTGAGGCTCTCGCCTCAGTCTATAGAGAATTTCCCTTGTAGACCGTCACCTTTGAAATCTCCGCGGTGGAGATCTCCTCGATGTCGGCGGGCCCCGGACGCTTGTCCTTGGGGGAGACCCGCCCAGTCTTCTCGTCCACTGCGGCTCGGCGCACGTCCAGGAAGACCAGACCTTGGTCTGGCACTGCGTCCGCGATCCAGCCGGTGACCTTTCGGTCTCCCAGCTGAAGGCGAACGTACTCCCCTTTCCGCTCCTCGAAAAGAAGAGCCAGCTCGCACGCTGCCTCCTCTTCCTCCTCCTCGGTCTCTTCGAGCTCGCTGAAACCTTTCCAGGCGAACGCGCTGAGACCGAGGAGGCCTCCGAGGGCCAGCCCACCTACGTATAGGAGGGGCGGCATCGCTAGGCTCGCGCCGCTCGCGGGCCGAGGGCATCCCAGAGACCGTTGGTCTCGTCGCGGGACTTGATGCCCATGACCTTCCACGCGTACTTGCGGAAGCCACGGGCTCCCTTCTTCTTGTACGCCTCCACCAGCTTGCGCTGATGATGGTCATCGACGGACTTTCCGCCATAGTAGTAGAGCACACCGACGGTGGCTCCACCTGCTGCGGCAGCGGCGAGCCACGCAGCGGACGCGCCCAGAATGGGCAACAGAATGGGCATGACATGCCCTCCTTTTTCTTGTGAGAAGTCGTGTGATAGAGTATCCATCACCATATCCTTCTACCAAGTAGGAGTACCGTTTTATGAAAAACACCAAGTGGAATAAGCCGCCCATCATTGAAGCCAGCCTCAGGCTACAAAATGTGCTAAATCGACTCAAGCGGGTCGAGTTGAAGCAGAAGGTAGACCGCGCCTCTGGCCTTCTCAAGACACACGTAGAGCGAGTTAAGAAAAACAATGGCTGAAAACTGGGAGACCTTCGGTGTACAAGCTGTTTTCCCCGATGAAATACGTGGAATCGTCGAGGCAGTCACCACGATCACAGGGGCACTAAATGAAGTCCTGACGATCACAAAGACAGCACTAGAAATAGTCAAAGCGCTGGCCAGTCAAGCTGCGTCCAACCCTGTTGAACTGATACTGCGTCAAACCATCAACGAGATCGAAAGTTTCATAGACGCGCTAACACAGCAGACTACCGCCAACGCCATAATCATACCCATCCAAAAACAACCCTTTGGCTTGGGAGAACGCCGCTCGACCACCGACATTGATGATTTTGATTCTCCTATCGATCAACTCATAGATGACGGTAGTTTCAGTGTCGGGCCTAGCCTAGACACCATCGAGTTCATCAACGAGACTGCCTCTTCAGTGGGAGGTAACGCTGGCTTTTGGCGAGCACTACAACTCTCACTGCAAGACCCAGGGGACCGAAACAAACCTGACTTTCCCCTTGAATTCGCAGTAGCAGGCGTGTGCATTATCTTTGGAGCCGAAGACTACCAAGATCTGCAAAAGAATTTCGCGCTATTCGAGCGTGTATTTGCCATGGGAAACCGTGCCAGCTTTGATGGAAACACTCGCCCTGTAGCCCAGAACGTACGCACCCGCGCACTACCCGTTAACGGCGCAACCCCTGCGCGCATTGGAATACAAATAGACTGGGATACCATCCCACCTATCTTAGGCTTCCCCCTTTACAGTGATCAGGTAATCGTCGTCAACGAGATATTCATAGTACGTTCTACCAACAGCCGCTTCCGTGAACAATTCTCTTGGAACCAATCGTTCAGCCGTGAGCCCCAAGATTCTAGTTCTGACTTGCAAGAAGAAGGGGACAACAAGGTCATCGCGCGTGTGACCAACGATGGTTTCATTCTCCGCCATATAGACGACGAAGAAACGCTGGTCGAAGGAGAAGTCTATTACTACGGGTTGGCATTGCGCTATTCCATAGAGGACGAAGTGCAGCCTATGGGTAACTTCTCCAATGTGGTCCGCACCCGTTTCTCACGGCCTACAGGTACACGTAGATCTGTGGCTCCTGATTGGTGGGGCACTCCTTCGCTCATCGCACTGTTCCCTGATTTGGAAGGACTCATCAACACCATCCGTTTAGAAATAGCAGGCTTGGGCAGCCGCACGGTTTCTAACAGCGGAGCAAGCGCTGTCATCGAGCAAACGATCGCGCAAATTGATTTGCTGCTTGAGCAGGGAGAGGCTCTGCTGGCTGCGATCGATGATACTGCGGGGAAGCTAATCGCACTCACCGAGCTCGAACTGGTCGCAGCCACCTCTTCCACCGTGTTCGGTGTCAGCAGCGGAGGGATGAATCGATGGATGGGGGACCTGGCCGCTCGCATGAACGACCAGTCTGACCCTACACGCCCTCCCTTCGACCAGTCTGAGCTCGTAGCGGGCATTGTGATTGTGGCCGGAGCTCCCAACCTCCCTGACCTACAGCCCTTCCTGGACCTGCTGGGCCTCTTCTTTGGCTCCGCCGACGACAACCCCATCCTCAATGCCCTCAACACAATCGAAGTGGCAGCGCGGGACGCTGAGACCCTGACCTTCGGCCCCGGTATGGCCCCCAGCCGGGATCCCGATCCTATTGCCACCACCCCACCCCAGACCCTGTTCGATCCGAACATGAACCCTACCAGTACGATTGCGTGCGACTAGGTTTCTCGACTATCCTATAACGAGATGAAACCCCTCGCCTACCGAGTCGGTCGCCTCGCGGCGTACTGTACTCTGGGACTAGAAAAAACGGCGTCGGCTGCTGAGCTGACTACTGTGGGCAAGGGCATCTCGAAGCTAAAGGGACTCATACCTAAATCCACACTCGGTAAAGGTACTGCCATAGGCGGACTCGCTGGGGTTGGCATGGGTACGCACATGCTCATGGACGAGCGCAGGCAGCCAGGTACCCAAATGGAACCACCGCGCATAACGAGCGGAAACCCATTACTGCACGAGACGCAGTACTAGGAGCTAAAGAAAATGCCGGATCTGACAGTAGCCGCAACCCTCACCTTCGGGCCTACCACGCCAGATGGTGCGGTCCCATGTCGGGAGCCGTTGAACTTTACGGTTACCTACACGGAAATTTCCCACAAGATCGTGACGGTAGCTGCCGCTGCTGTTGATTTTGCGATAGCTCTTGACACCGTCACGGCGCCGACATTTCTATTAGTACAATCTGATGTGACCGACGTAACCGTCAAACTTTCTGATGGCGTTACAGCAGACCCTACACCTACAGCGCTGACCGAAGCTAACGGTTGGGTAATGATCACAAACCCAACAGGACAACCCATCAACGCCCTGCTCGTGACGGCGCCTGCCTCTCCCACCACTGGAGCTCGGGTTCGTGTACTCGCCGTAGAGTAATATACCGCAGAAGAAGACGTTGGTTTGACTGGGTCGACTAAAATTTAGTCATCGAGACACAAAAGCAGGGGTCTCCACAGTTCATACCCCTACATCCGCAGGGTGCTTCAGAATACGGAGTGTCCTGATGTCCATGCGATGCGCTACCGCGACCCAGCTCGCAGCGAGCCCAAATGTATTAGGGGTCTCTCCGTCAAACCTGCCCGCATCGAAATCGAGCTGCGTTGCGTCGTTGTTCACTCCGACAACTAAGGCGGACGCGACTTGCCAATCTGCGCGAGTTTCCATATCAAAAGTACCGCTTAAATCCATGACCACTTCAATACGATGCCACGCTCCTCTAGCGGTCGTCCCTTGCGGATGTCTTCCTGGCGGAGTCCCCCCCGATGAACCGAATGTCGTGTTGCGTGTCCAAACCTGGAAATAGGCAGGGAGACTACCGTATTGACACAGCGAATACGCGAGTATGTTCCCAGCACCATTGTACTGGCAAAAATGCGAAAACCCGACACGACTTGATGGAGTTTTACCGCCTACCCCGTCGTCCATCTCGTCGATCATCATTTCCATTACGTAGCGGGATGGAGGGCCCCCCGAAAACTCCGAGGTCTTGATGGCCCACGAAGAAAATCCCGCTCCGACCCCACTAGCCACTCGGAGCACGGGCTGATTAAATCGGCCCGTAACCACCGAAAGCACACCGCCCGCACCGGAATCGACTTCGGGAGTTGCCCCGTCAGTGAACTGCCCTAGTGTGCCATCCCACTGCCAAATGGTGTTGCTCGCACCGCCCCCGCCACCCCCCGCTGGAACGTACGTCATATGATAATCCAGTTGGTACCGTCATAAATAAAGTCATACGCCACGAGAGCTAGCGCCAACGAAAATGAAGCTACAAAAGTCGAAGACCCAGGGTCTTCTATGTTCGTGGCGTTACCGCTAATCGTAATGGCTGTAGTCGAATTCGTACGCTCTTTTATCGACCAACGGTCTCCCAAATTAGGACTAGAGGGCGCCTTAATTGTATAAGGCCCCGCCGCTGGATTATACAGAACTCTATCTCCCTGAGCTGCTGTATAACCCCCGGCGACCAAAACTACTGCGTCCATCACGTCCGCGTTGTGCGCTGCAACAATAGCATCAGCTAAAGCCGTCGTTGCACTTTCTAAACCCTTCAAACCACGTGGCTGTATCTCACCAAATTCAGTGGCGAAATTCGCTACGATTGCGTCCTTGAGCGTATCAGAGTCAATAGTCACTACTTCTTTTTCATTCCGCCAGAGCCATGCATCGATACCTGTGAAGCCTTTTTCTCAGCAGGCCGATCTGCATGCGTATGTTGGTACCCAGCTTTGAACCGCTTGGATCCTGGGTAGTCTAGGATGATCTTAGTGGGTACGTTGGGGAAACTGGCCAACTTCGTAAAGCTTTTCAGAAACCCGCATTCTGGGCATAGGTCCGGTTGGCCTTCAATGCCTTCCACGAGGTCATCGAACTCGTGCTTACATTTGTCGCACTCGAAATTGAATCGTTTTAGCATCGCTCGATCGTACTGTGAAAATAACTACGCGTCAATAGATGGGGTAGCAGCTGGTCGTGCAGCTACGCCCATGGACTAGACGACTAGTCGGTGTTCTGTTTGGCGGCCCATGCAGCCTTTTTGTCTTCGATTTCTTTGATGCGTGCTTTGCGTTTCTTCACGTACTTGTCGGCTAGTGCGGTTAGCAGTACTGCTGCGTCTTCGACGTTGAAGACAGTCAACCGACTGCCGATTCTCATATCACCAGTTTCTTCATCTAATTGTGCCGTCCCCACTTTGAAGGAATACCGGGGGATTTTTAATGGCAGTTCACTGACTTGCACCACGGCATCGTCCTTGACTTTCGTCTCGACGATCTTCCACTGGGCGCGCTCTCTTTTACCACTGTGTCTGTTACCCAAGTGCGTCTCCACTATTTTCCTACGGGGTATTGTGCTACTAAAGTTAAGTAGTGGGCCCGGAGGGACTCGAACCCTCGATCGTCAGATTAAAAGTCTGCTGCATTAGCCAACTATGCTACAAGCCCTAGATTATCTCCGAATGTTCTTCTATATGGCAATTGGCGCAAAGCAAAATGCACTTACGCACCTCTACTTCTAACCTTGCCAAATTAGACGACCACTTAGCTCCAACCCTAAATTCTTTTTGACTCGGATCAGGATGATGAAACACCAAGGCACGTATGGTTTTATCGTACCCACAACGTACGCACTGACCCCCTAGTAACTCGACTAGGTATTTTTTCTTAGCAAACGTACTTTCGTTCATGCGGTCACGAAAGCAAAGCTTGCACTCCTTATACTGGTAATCCTTCCCTCGCTTGCGTTGCACATAGAATTCAGAAACTGCTTTGTCCTGGTCACACTTAGTGCAGACAGCCATAGATTAACTATGGCATTTAAGCCACAATTACGCAACGAGCAACCTAAGGCACAGTCTTATACCGCAGTACCTTCTGGGGTACGCTATACTACGGAAGCCTCCTATGTCCCACAAGACAGCCAACTTCGGCGGAAGTGTCGATATAGCTTCCCGTCAAACAGGTGCAACCGACGCCCTCCAGGACTTGGGCATGGCCAGCCCCCGCCCTCAGCTCAAGGAGCTCGACAAAAACCGGCTCGGCGGCAAAGTCCAGAAGGCTCCAGAAGCCAAGTCCATCAAAGCGCACAAGTTCACCACCTCAGGGGTCATGGAGAACCCCAAGGTAGCCTTCCTGAAGGAAGCCACAGAGGAAGACGCTCCCAACTACGGGAAGGCCTCCAGCGACGTTACAGACTGCGCTAGCTGCAAGGCCTACACGAAGCAGGACAAACAGATGGGTCACTGCGAGAAGTACGACTTCTACGCCAACGGTGACTACACCTGCGACGGTTGGAAATCCCGCAAGGGGCGAGCTCCCAGCCAGTTCATCAAGCTGAAGCTCCGGTAGTCAGAAGGTCAGCCACAGCATCCCAGGGAAGGTGCACTTGGCGACCACTACCTCACCCCGGTGCTCCAGTCGGACCTGCCAAACAGGGTCGTAGTCAGAGAAGAGATACGACATCAGCTTCTGCTTGGCGTCCTGACTTCCTGATGTCCACTCCATGTACGTGATCATCACCTGATGCCGATCAGGGTGGTATTTCTTGATGATCTTGAGTGTGTGATACGCAATCGTAAGAGCACTATCATCTTGTCCGATAAGATTGATCGTTTTCTTGATGCGTTTTATCTTATCCGGAGAAGGTTCCATTTTTTTGATCTCCCCCCATTCCCAGGGCTTCAATTCATCCCAAGGGGGAAAGTAATGTAGGTTCTTCTTGTTACGGTGTTTCAGTTCTCCAGGGATAGCCATCTATGCTATCCTTTCTTAGAATGGAATTACTAATGGCTGCTCCTTTCCTTGAGGTCTCAAGAACTTGTTCTTGTCCCCACTACGCATGACCGGCCAGATAGGCGGAAAGTCAGGCACGTGTGGAAATTGAGATTGGTAGTGTTCCGCACAGCGTCTAATCAAAGCGGACTGCTGTGACTCATGAAACTCAGGCTGCCCTAACCACCAAGGTCTCCTAGGGTAGCCTACCCGGGCGCGTTTCCACAGCTCGGCATCGAGCTCCATTGTGTGTTTGTGCCCTCGCCGCTTCCACTCATCGGTGATGGCGATCCAATATTCAACTAGCTGTCCTTCGTAGCCTTTCCACATCCGGCATACCGGGTGGAAACGCCAGGCGCTTTTCCGCTTAGGAAAACAAAGAGCGTTGAGCACCATCTTGGTATCGACACGCTGCCGCCCGAGCTCCTTGTTACGTAGCGCCTTAGCCGACCCTTCAAAGCGTTCATAAGGTAGCCATGTCTGCATGCACCCTCCTAAAAAACCGATGCCCCGAAGGAACTCTTACGAGCTCCTCCGAGGCTACTTCTCCCCGCAGTCGGCACTACGGTAGCAATAACCCACTTCCGGTAAACCGATAGCGAGTCCTGAGAATCCTAGTGGGCCAGGCGGGACTTGAACCCACAACATCCCGGTTATGAGCCGGGGGCTCTAACCAATTGAGCTACTGGCCCGATGCGCTACCCTGGCGAATGCAGTAGCTGCCAGACCTTCAGGGCGTTCCTCATCTCTTGGTACTGAGTCAGTTTCTTCATTGCGTCTTTCCATCGCCAGATGCGACGGAAAATGTTCTTGTGGTATGCGCGCAGCTCCTTGCCCCTGTGGCGAGACCGCACCTCTCTGGGTGCTACGTGTTTGTGCTGTAGATTGATGATGTCCCAGAGCCAATACCCAGAGAGCTCTCGGTGGTCATTGGTACGGAACTTTATCTGTGCGTCCTGCCCGGGACACATGTGTGACAACAAATCAACGAGCTTATCAACATCGGCGGGAATATCATTGTTCTTTGGCATAATAGTTTTCCCTAACAGGTAAAGAAGAACCGCTAACGCGAATCCTCCTCGCAGTCGCTCAACGACTGTCCATGTGTGACACAGATACCGTAGTTTCCAACACATTTTTCGGGTGCCCTCACGGGGCTCAGATGCCTGCATGCTTCCTCCGAGGAAATCTCCCCTGAGAGAACACGTAGTACAAGCTGAGCCCCCTTGAGGTTCAGTTCAACTCCCACTCAGGAGTCTCCTTGACCTCATCGAACTCGGGGAATTCCACTCCCATCTCCCCCACCGGGGGGAGACCCTCTTTGGCCCTGCAGGAATTGCAGTGCCCGAGGTGCTCCTCGTGGATCCTCGTCTTGGCGTACTCCACCGTCTGGTGGAGCTCGGCAACCACGTGCTCGGTGTACTCCGTGCCGAACCGAATCGTAGTCGCCTGCTCGTTGATGACCCGCTCTTGGGTCTCGACGCGCATGCGGAGCTCTTTCAGGATGTCGTCATTGTCGCTCATAGTAACCCTCCAGTATCTTTTACCCAAAAGGAGAGGCTTTTACGGCATGCAGGCACGCGCCCTTTGTGGAGGTGGCGGTGGCTCTGTAGGTGTGTTTAGGTCAACCCAGGTACCTTGCGCTTTTGCTTCTACGTAGTAGTGGTAGTTTGTCATACGGATCCAGCATTCGGTACAGAACGCAAGAAAAGCAGCTTTTTTGCCACAGCGGCACGTCATTATCTTATCTCCAGAACCAAGAAAAATGCACTCAGAGTGCACCCCCTAGTTCTAGTTTAGCCCCTATTACTTGCCCATCAACTTATCGATGACGTGTTTTTTGCGTCTTAGGCAGATCAGTTTCCCTGACTGGACCCCGGACTTGTAAGGGAGGTTGCGGGTTTCCTCTCCACTGTCTGTATCCAAGGGCGTCAGGATTACGAATCATGTCCTGCGGGTGAACCAGGATATTTTGCATCGGATTTTGTTGCTGTGTGCGCTGCACTTGTTGCATCTGTACAAGTACCTCCCGCTCTCGCTTCTGCTCTTCCCGTGTATAGTCCGCCTGCCAGGCTGCCATGTACTTCTGTAGGTCCGCCCACCCCAAATCCCACGCGGCGAACTGCGACATCACGACAGCCCCCGCTTCCGGGTTCTCTAACATGTTGTTGATGTGCACGTTTTGGGGCATCCACTTGTGCTCAAAGTCCAGGAGACTCCAACTGAAGATGGCGAGGTAGAACAGGGTGTTCTTGTCGTTGATGTCCATGTAGACACGGAGGTTCACATTCATGCCTGGGAATTTATCAACCAACACATCGGTAAGACATCCTTTGATGGCCATCTCACCTACCTTCGCTTTTGCGTACGTACCTGCAGCCATGTCTGCACCCCCGGTTCCGCCGGTTATTTGTACGGACCCACCCACACCTGTCAACGTCTTTGGTAACGCCAATCTGCCTCCTAGACCCCCAGCGACATGATGTCCTGAAGAGACACAGTATTCATCAGAAGAAGTACTCCAGCAAGCTTTTCCTCGTGGGCACTCTTCACGGAGTACACCGTCTCGACGCGCCACGACAGAAGAGCCTGACCCATCGCTTTATTGACGCGCTTGATGAACCGATCCTCATCTGAGATGACCACGTCAAGCACGTCTTCTGATTGGTCAAAATGGACCTGCACCCAGAAGGCGTCTACGCGCTCCGCAGGAACAGCGGCATCGAATCGTTTCAGGATCTGCTCGATGACCCCTTTGCCCCACTCGCCAGCCACGGTGGCTGCTACCGTAAATGAAAACAGCGGTTCCTGTTCTTCAGTCCACATCTACTACTCCGAGCTCCGCTTTGACGTCGTCCCACTTCACCGTGATGATGACCAAGTCATCGAAGTAGGCCTTCACCTGTTTCGTTGTGTAGTCAAAGTCCCGCTTCAATTTGTCTTGCAGCCAAGACTTGGCTGACACGCCGTGCAACATGTCCGCCATGTTCCACTCCCAAAGCCGAGTGTGAGGACGCTTCCCCTCCTTCTCCACTTTGATGAGCACGTTGTCGCCTGCGTATTTTGCAGACAGGTACTCTTGTACCTTTTCCTCGTATGGATCGACCGTCGCAGTAGACGGAATGAAATGCTTGGCGTACGAGTTCTTGCGGGTGGCCATCACCCCTGCGTAGTTGATTCCCATATCCGCTCCTACAGTTAAAGGTATACAGAACCTTATACCGGAGGGGTGTTAGGATTGTTGCTTACGAAGTATCCGCACTTCGTCTTGCAGATCAGTGTTCAATAGCTTGAGCGCTTCGATCTGTCTCTGCGCAATATCCAGTGCAGTCTGCAGATCTTTGGTGTGCCCTTGGCCCTCGGTGAACAACTCACCTAACCAATGCATCAGAACGCTACGAACCAGCGTTCGCCAGTGTGTCCGGCTCTCGCTGTCATCAATGGTTCTTTCGATGTCTATGCGGACAGCCTCTAGGCGGCCTGCTACAGTCCGCATTTTTGAAGGCCTGTGCATATCAGTAGCCTAATCTGTAGACGTCCAAGACGCAAGATGGGGCTAATTTGTATTTTGTAGAATAGACACTCGAAGGAGTCGCTACTCTACACCGTCTTCGTTGTAGTACGTCTCGTCTTCTCGGTACGCTCGGTACAGAGAAACACTGAGAGCCGCACAGAATAGTAGGCACGCCAATCCGGCGCATGTTGTAAGCGTGGCGTTCTCTACTAGGACTCCCCCGAGAAAACACACGAAACTAATGAGTGATGCTACTGCGCTTAGTTGACTTAGCATAACTCGGGAGGAAGGGTTCGAACCTTCGACTTCCTGGTCCAAAGCCAGGCGATCTACCGCTGATCTACTCCCGATTACGTTTCTTACAGCGTCGTTCTCGTTGGTAAGCAGCCATTGCAGCCTTACACACGCTACATCTTGGGGGCCCACACCGCATATATGCCCCTATTGTACCGTGCGCTTGTAGAGAAATCGCTGCTTTACCTATGCGCCCGGCACACGTCTTATCGCAGGTAACCGCTGAACCTCTCGCCTTGTTGTATTGGTGTCGTTTTTGACGCCGCTTCACGTCTGCGCCACAAACACTACACGTTAGTTGAACGTAAACCACCTTCACCGCATGTAAGGTCGCGTGTTTAGATGGTGACATCACTCGCAGTTGGTTAACAGCATTGTCAGCTTTATTTTTGTGGTTCTCGTGGTGTACGTGCTCATTGCTTTCTAAGGGTCTTCCCTTCTCCTGTTCCATCACATACCGGTGTTCCAGCATTCGCGTGCCGTCTGCGAACCCCAACATGGTATAACCCCCCGAGTGTTTCCAGCGAGCTACTACAGGAGAGCTCGCGTACTTGACTCCGGATTTACGGTAAAGCCAGCCCATATTTAATCCTAGGTTACTACACCTTAGGATCAAAAGCCAGCCTACTGTTAGACAGGATCAGTACACTACACGTTCAGCGTGGCCTGCATCAACGAGAACATCGTTGAGGCAGACCTCGCCTTGTAGGTCCCAGATCTCGATGAGCCACCGGCCGTACTTACCTTGGCCTAGTCGCTTTGCGTCGTGTGACTTGATGAGAACGGTGCCGCTGGGGGCGTATTTGGCCAACCACTCGTTGGCGAATGCAGTAGCTGCCAGACCTTCAGGGCGTTCCTCGCCCCGTACTTCCGGCGTATCGATTCCGTAGAGCCGTGACTTGATGTTCACGGAGACAGTGAACCCGCAGTCCACCACGAAGTAGACCGTGTCTCCGTCTACAACGCGAGTGACTACAGCCTTGAAAATGTAGGGATTCACCCTACTGCTCTACCGGGATTACTGTAGAGACGTGCATCTGGAATGGTATGCATCATCTCACTTGCCATGGCACTTGGAGGAGGCGGAGCCATCGCGCCCCCGGCTGCAGGTGAACCAGCCATGGTGGGCGCAGGGTCCGGCGGTCGAATCATCGCCATAGGTCTCTCTCCAACCGTGCCCTTAGGCACTGCACCAGACCGACCACGAGAGTCGTACCACCGTTCACTGCGAGGGCGGGGTGTTAGTGAAGAAGGAGGCGATGCAGGCGGCTTCTCCTTGAAAAGCGCGTTGAACCCTTTGTCTCGCGCACCCATGAGCTTGTCAACTTCTTGGCCCATGCGCTGAGCATAGAGCTCAGCCTGAGGCGCCGTCATCTTACCCGATATACGCCCCATGAGCTCCGGGGTGAGTGCACCCCCTTCTCCACCCATGAGACTCCAGGTCTTACCCCCCGCAGCACCTTCGTGCCCTAGGAACGACCCTGTGGCCTCAGCAGCCTCCAAGACCGCCTTGGGCACTGCAGCCAGCTTGGTCAAGCCTAGTCGATCAACAGCCGCCCACTGGCCTGCCAGGTATGCGTACGGGGTCATCTCAGCGAGTATAGCTCAGTGACGCCGTAAACCCTCGCTCAGAATCTCTTCCATGTAGTTATGGAAGGACTCCCGGAAGGACGTGTCGCTGTTCAGCTCGCTCTTGCACCACTCCCCCACCACTATGTCCTCGTCGTCTGCGTCATCCTCCTCGTACTGGTACAAGTACTCCACGAAGGGAAGCTTGGCGAGCTCTGCGAACATCTCATCTGTCTTGGTCTTGATGATCCTCTCCGCATCAGGATGAAGAAACCCGCTGGGTCCAGGGCCATCAGCAGGAGGTGGTTGATCGTTACCGGATTCGTTTGACACGGAATTTGCTCCACTTGCTCAGTCCCTCGATGTGAGGGTAAATCACACTGTCTTCGGGGGTAGCTCCATAGGTCTCGTGCCACCCCTCCACAACTCGATGCGTCATGTTAGGTAGATCCCACGTGAACGTGTACCCCCCTCCCCAATCGAAGATAAAATCCTCCCCGGCCATGAGAGCACTCAGCCAGTCGATCACCGCCTCGTACAAACTCACTTGGCTGTCCCCCAGCTCAAGCACATGCTCTTCTCCGATTTCCACAAGTACCTCCTAAAAGGAAGGCCACCCCCTCAAGAGAGGGAGTGGCCGACCGCCTACAGCCCGTCGTGCCCCGCGAGGTGCTGAGCGATGTGCCTGGCGGGCATCTCGTCCATGCCGTAGCAGAACACCACCAGCGCCTCCCTGAAGGTGGCGAAGTCGAGCTCGTACTTCTCCGCGAGCTTACGCACACGGGCCTCTGTGGTCATCCCGAGGATGTAGTCCTCGATCTCCAGCGCGGTTTCGGTCACCCGAGTCATCGACACCTTGTGACGCCCACCCTTGGAGGTGTGCTCGCCGTTGCCGTTGCCGTTGCCGCCGCCGCCGCCGTTGGTCTTCTTGGCTTTGGCCGTGGGGGGCTTCCCGACCGTGTGCTCGTAGAGATCGATGAGGTTGTCTCGGTTCTCACCCCGGGGTTT
>Ga0255048_10000934_pt1 | contig 21376 bp, 21 predicted proteins | sample JV7_2_2_MG_FD_183619 | JGI IMG/M metagenome (GOLD analysis project Ga0255048, IMG submission 183619) | Seawater microbial communities from Jervis Inlet, British Columbia, Canada - JV7_2_2 | ecosystem: Environmental > Aquatic > Marine > Inlet | place: Canada: British Columbia | collected 2016-10-06
ACCGGCTCGCTCCCATCGACCGTCCCTCATCGATCGATCGGCCTCCGGGACCCGTCTTGCCAGGGCGAGAATCAGCGCCATCGTCAACTCGGCAGCCGCGTTGGTATTGCCGCCCGGGGCGTTGAACACGGCAATCCCCCGTTTGGAGGCGGCCGCGAGGTCGATGTTGTCGACACCGACACCAGCCCTGCCAATGACTTTGAGACCGACCGCCCTGGTCATCATTTCGCCGTCCACCTTCGTGGCGCTTCGAACAATCAAGCCCACTGCGGATGCCAGGATCGCTTCGAATTGGTCGCTCGAGGAGTCGCCGATGGTCTCGATTGCGAAACGGTCGTCGTCGAGCAACGGTGCCAGTCCCTCATCCGAAACTCGATCGGTGACCAGAACTGTGAAGGTCATTGCAAAGCGTCGCCAAGCTGTTCGAGAAGAAGATCTAGCTCATCGACGGTGTGGTCGCCCATGTGGCCGATACGAATTGTGGACTCAGTCAGCTTGCCGTAGCCCCCACCAATCACCCAGCCGCGATCTGCCATCTCGGCGACGGTGGCCGGCCCTCCGTCACCTTCGGGCATCGATACTGCCGTCACCGTTGGAGATCGGTGACCCTCAGCGGCCAAGGCGTCGATACCCACCCCGGCTTCCTTCATCTCTTCGATCCACTCGATCGTCCGCTTTTGCATCGCCAGATGTCTCTTCCATCGGTTCTCGATGCCCTCCTCCGCTATTCGGGATAGCTGGACGTCGAGTGCATACAGGAGAGACACCGCGGGCGTGGCCGGAGTCTGGTTCCTCACGAGCTGGGACATGAGTCGGTCGAGAGCGAAGTACCAGCCCCGGTCGGGAGCGTTCTTCGATCGATCCATCATCGCGTCGGACGCGACTCCGAATGCCAATCCCGGTGGCAGTGCCAGAGCCTTCTGGGACCCGGTGAGTATGAAGTCGAGTCCCCACTCGTCGGTCCTGGTCTCCAGACCCGGCACTCCGGTGACGGAGTCGACGAGCAACAACGTGTCCTCGCTCCCCCCAACGACTGAGGCAATAGCCTCGAGGTCCTGAAGGGCGCCAGTCGACGTCTCGGACTGTGAAACGGTCACCGCGTCATATCTACCGGCGGCGAGACGGTCGACGATCTGGTCCGGTGTGTGGACGTCTCCCCATGGGATCGTCAACGCGTCAACCTCGAAACCGCAGGTTCGGGCAATCTCTGCGAATCGGCCGGAGAAACCGCCGTTGACGAGGCTCAATACACGACCACCCGCAACCCCGTTGCGAACAGCGGCCTCCATCAGTCCGGACGCAGATGAGGTCGATACGAACACTGGCCTATCGGTGAGGAACAGTGGCCGCAGACCGGTGTCGATGCGAGACATCAGATCCTGAATTGCTTCGCCGCGATGACCGATCATCGGCGCGGTCTGGGCGGCCAGAACGTCCGGGTGCACTTCAGTCGGGCCAGGCAGGAAGAACCGTCCGCGCTGGAGTGGCACGCTCACGAGGTAGGAACGGAGGTGTTGAGTTCCTCCCACTCACGTTCTTCGGAAGTCCACCGGAACCAGATGACCGCAATGGTGATCCAGAGAATGAAGCCGCCGCCAAGCTTCATCAGAATTCCGGAAATCGTCTGATCGGTCACCGGATCCAACCCCCAGTCGAGAGCGGCGGCGCCGTACGCGGGGTAGAGAGCCACCGTGGAGAAGGTTAGGAACGAAGCCGGGATGGTGGGAAGCAGAGATTGGAAGAACAGGTAGAGCATCTGCGCCGGGCGAGAGATCTTCGGAATCGCCATAGTCGGAGAGAGGACAGGCATCCACATGAGGAACGCCGAGAAGAAGAGAAGGGAATGAAGAAGAAAGTGAGCCAACTCGTTGCCCAGCATCAACCCGACTACTTCCGGCCAGTGAATCAGGATGAATGTTGTGTTGAAGAGCACAAAGGCGGGCACCGGTCGAGCCAGAGGTCTCAGCCATTTGGTTACCCACGGATGGCCCAGGGTTGCATCGCCAAGCCATCGCGGAGTACCCATGAGCAACAATGGCGCCACGACCAGGGCGAGAACGATGTGCTCCACCATGTGCACCGAGAACAGCGATTCCTCACCGATGTCATGGAGAGGCCACCCCGATACCAGCCACATCAGTGCGAGCCCCGAATACCACTGCCACCACTGTCTTCTGGTCGGACCTGGACCAACGGAAACCGCTTGGGTCCGGATCCGCACATCGGCGTACCAGTAGCCGAACCCGAGGACGAAGATCAGGGCCCAGACATCGAAATGCGGGTGCCAGTCTGGTATCACGATCGACGTGCCCCTATCCCCGAATGACAACGACCCCCATTGCCGACAGGACCACCAGATAGAGGCCTATGGCGAGGATCGCACCGGCGGTGAAGAAGCGGCTCGGGATGGCGTTTTCGAATCGGAGGTGCATGTACCAGCCGACCACGATCACAAACTTGAGCAACGCAAGAGAAATCAGGATGAAGGCGTTGAGAGCGCCGAGGCCGAGTTCACGATCGATGTAGAACATCGCCACTTCAAAAACCGTGAGCACTGCCAGGAGCGCGGCAATCTTCCAGTACTGAGCCGGCGAAGGGTGTGCGTCGTGTTCTGGTGTCATGCCGGAGGCACCGAGAGCAGATAGACGACAGTGAAGATAACGATCCAGATGATGTCGACGAAGTGCCAGTACAACCCGACCAGCTCGAGGCTCATGCCCTGTTTCTCGCTGAGGCCGCCCCGGCGACGGGAGATGCCCCATAACGAGAGCAGCATGATCACCCCGATAGCGACGTGAGTTCCGTGGAACCCGGTGAGCAGATAGAACGCCGAGGCTGCCGGGTTGGTCGAGAGGGACATGTCGTACTTCGTGACGAACTCGGTGAACTCGAACACCTGGCCACCGAGAAAGACAGCACCCAGGGCAGCAGTGGCGAACAGCCAGGTCCGGGCCCCGTTCTGGTCGCCCTTGCTCAGGGCGTGATGGGCAAGGACCATCGTCAGGGAACTCATCAACAACACAAACGAGCTGACCGAGGTGAAGGGGATGTCGTAGATCTCGGACGGGTAGGTCCCTTCAAAACCGCCCCGATTCGAGTAGAGCAGGTAGGTCGCGATCAGCGCCCCGAAGAACATGAACTCCGAACTGAGGAAGACCCACATTCCGAGCTTGCGGTTGTCAATCCCGGTCGACTCGTGCTCGTCGTGGTGAGAGACGGGAGTGTCGTGAGCTACATCAGACACCAGCTTGCACCTCCTCCGACCTGTCTTCGCCCGGCTCGTCGTGTGGCTCCTCGACTGGTTCGATGGCCCAGCCGATCACGGCGGCAAGCGAAATCACCGCCCCGATCGCGATCAGAGCTTTGCCCCATGCGGTCGTGTGATAGATGATCCCGTAGAACATCAGCGGGAAACCGGCAGCCATGATCAGCGGGAAGTAGGAAGGGTTTGGCAGGTGGATCGGCTCGGGTGGGTTCAGCCCGACATGCTGCAATTCGGCAACGACCTGGTCGGCATCCTCTTTGCGAACGGCCCGACCCTCGTCATCCTGGTCATACTTGAGATGCCAGAAGTGGTCCAACTTCGAGATCACCGGCGAGACGGCGAAGTTGTACTCGGGGGTCGGGCTCGGAGTCGTCCACTCCACGGTCCTCGCATCCCATGGGTCGAGCCCGGAGTCCTCACCATGTCTTCGGCTGCGCCACCAGTTGTACATGAAGACGGCCACCCCCGCAGCGATGATGAAAGCTCCGATGGTCACGACGATATTCCACGGCTCCAACCCTGTCTCCGGAGCGTATTTCCAGGTTCGCCGCACCATCCCCTGAAGCCCGAGCCAGTGCATGGGAGCAAACGTGGTGTTGAAGCCGATGAACATCAGCCAGAAGTTGATCTTCCCCAGCCTCTCGTTCATGATTTTGCCCGTCAGCTTGGGGAACCAGTAGTAGAGCCCGGCGAACAAACCGAACACCGAACCGCCAAACAGCACATAGTGGAAGTGGGCAACGATGTAGTAGGTGTCGGTCTGTTGCCAGTCTGAGGGGACGACGGCATGGGTCACTCCCGAAAGCCCGCCAATTGTGAACATCGCGACGAAGCCGACCGCAAAGAGCATGGGTGTGGTCATGCGTATCCGTCCACCCCACATGGTCCCCATCCAGTTGAAGATCTTGATACCGGTGGGGATGGCAATCGTCATTGTCGCCAGGCCAAAGGCCGCCTGGGCGACGGGGGTGATTCCCGAGGCGAACATGTGGTGGGCCCACACTCCAAAACCGAGAAAGGCGATTGCCGCTCCAGCGAATACCACGGCCGAATAGCCGAACAGGGGTTTTCTGGAGAAGACAGGAAGGACCTCGGACACGATTCCCATTGCAGGCAGAATCAGGATGTAGACCTCCGGGTGACCAAAAAGCCAGAACAAATGCTGCCACAGAATCGGGTCGCCACCTCCCACAGGCGCGAAGAAGAGCGTTCCGAACTGCCGATCGAAGGTGACCATGAAGAGGGCCACCGCAATGATGGGGATTGAGAACAGCAAAAGGAAAGCTACGACAGTCCCCATCCAGACGAACACCGGCATCCGCAAAAGCCGCATGCCCTTGGCGCGCATGTTGAAAACGGTGACGATGAAGTTGACTGAAGAGACCAGGGACGCGAGTCCGATGATCTGAAGCCCGAGGGCCCAATAGTCCATGGCCGTCCCCGGCGAGTAGAAAGGCCCGGCGTTGGGCTGGTAGCCAAACCATCCGCCGTCGGGAGAATCGGCGAGCCAGTTGAAACTCCCTGGTCCTCCTCCGGCAGCGAGGTTCCCGGCGATGCCATCGGCTCCGATAGGGGGTGGCGAAGTTCCAAAGATGAACGTGCTGTACAGGAAAATGCCACCGAAGAAGAAGATCCACCACGACAGGGCGTTCAGTCGGGGGAAGGCAACGTCGCGGGCGCCGATCATCAAAGGGATCAGATAGTTCATGAAGGCAGCCGAGGCCGGCATGATGAAGAGAAAGACCATGGTCGTGGCGTGCATTGTGAACATTGCGTTGTAGGCGCCGGCAGTGAGGAACTCGGCGTTGGCCGAGGCCAGCTGGATCCTGAGCATGAGGGCTTCGAGGCCGCCAATGATGAAGAAGAAGAAGGCGGCGTAGCCATACATGATGCCGATCTTCTTGTGATCCACCGTGGTCAGCCATGACCAGATCCCTGTCGTCGAGGACGGGCGCTTGAAGATCGTCGTCTGCGGACGCTCGGCAGTTGCCGTCACTTGTTGCTCTCCAGCCAAATGATCAAATCGTCTATCTCCTGGGAGGTGAGTGCCAGATTCGGCATGAAACTACCGGGTTTGACGTTTGGCGGGTCTGCCAGCCATTCCTTGAGGGCAGCGTCGTATGTTTGCCCCTCTTCCGGAAGGCTGGCACCGGCAAACACGGTCCTCGAGGCAAAGTGTGTCAGATCAGGCCCGCTGAAGGCCTCCTGCGGGACGATGTTGGATGCCGAGTCGTCATCGAAGCGGACCGTGTGACACTGGACGCAGCCCTTATTGGTGAACACCTGATAGCCGTCGTACTCGGAGGTGCCTTCAACAGGCAGCGTCGCCGGAGCCTGCTGCTCGGCGACCCACGCATCGAACTCGGCGGGTTCGACGGCCAGGACTCGGGCTCGCATCAGCGAATGAGACAGGCCACAGAACTCGGCGCAATGACCCCAGAACTCGCCGGGCTCGTAGGACTCGAGCCTCAACTCGGTGACCTGACCCGGCACGAGGTAGCGTTTTCCATGGAGAGCGGGAATCCAGAAGTTGTGCAGAACGTCATCTGAGGTCATCACTGCGCAGATCTCTTGACCCGCCGGTATAACCATCACATTGGCGGTGTCGATCCCCTGGTCGGGGTAGTCGTATTCGAACCACCACTGGTGACCGACAACCTCGACAACCATCGAGTCGGAGTCGCATCCGGTGAGCTCGAATACGGCCGAGACCGTCGGCACCGAGATCGCCGCCAGGATCAGGGCCGGGATAACCGTCCAGACCACTTCGAGCTTTGCATTGCCATGGTGTTGCTTCGGCTCCTCCGCATCGGCCTCGCCCCGATCCCGGAATAGAAACAGCATGACGACGATCGCACCCATCACCAGCACGAAGACGGCAGTTGCTATCCAGAAGACCAACCAGAACAGGCCATCGATGCGCTCTGCATTCGGACCGGCCGGTTCGAAAATCGTGAGCGGAGCATCTTGAATCTCGACAAACGAACAGGAGGCGAGAAGGACGGTCGTGCCGACCAGCGCAATTGGACGAGATATACGTTGGCGGAACCTGACCATCGGGACGGCATCATACGGAGAATCCCGGCGTCCGCCCAACTTCGACGAAAACCAGCGAATCATCGAGAAACAGCTTCGAAGGCGCGAGACAATTCGTCGTGGGAAGCGGCTCCCTCGAATGAGGCAAACACGACACCATCGGCATCCGTCACGAAGACCCAGGGCTCCGAAGGAAGCCTCCACTCAGCCACCGAAGGGACGAGGATCAACTCATCGAATGAGCTCACGTGAATGTTCTCGTAGACCTCGACATGGACGTAGTTAAGCGAAGGGAACCCTGCCGACACCTCCTTCACCTGATCCAACACCGGTCCGCATGCCTGAGAAGTGCACCAGGCTGGTGTGCCAAATATGATCACCGAGGGACCCGATTCAACTGCCTCGGCGACGGTGAGCTCGTAGAACGACGGGTCGGGGGTCGGATCCGAAGTGAGATCGGCCAGATCGACATCAGCCGAAGTGCGGGTCTCCGATCTGGGCGCCTCGTCGCCGGGACTCACAACGAGTGGATCATCTACCGTCACCAGACCCAGGGGTCCAAGCTGGCCGAGACGACCGGCGTCCATGGTGATCTGAAATGTTCCCGGTCCGGGAATGTCCATGTAGAAGGCGTAAAGACCTCGAGCCTCGGGTACCAGCCAGAAAAACTCCCCCTTGTACTCACCCAACGGCGATCCGATGCCATCTCTGAGAGTCGCCACAATCTCGATGTCGGGTGCGGCGAGTGATTCTCCGGTCTCGAAGTCGGTCAGCGCGACCATCACCCTCTGCACACCAACACCCACACTTCCCGGAGAAGAGACAATCCGGGGAAACACGGCACCACCAGAGGAGCAAGCCGCGAGCAAGAGACCACTGAACGCTATCCCAACGATGAGACGCCTCACAGCAGTACGTCCAGCATCACAGCGGCAAAGAGAACGGACAGGTACACCGTCGAAGTGGTGAACAGTCGCATCGCCTCGCTGGGCTCCCGGTAGACCCGCCAGGTGTCCCAAAGGAACCAGGCACCGAGGACGAGTGCCGCGGTGAGGTAGATCCACGACATGTTCGCGAGGGGAACGAGCAACAGTGAGACCCCAACCATCAGACCGGTGTAGAGCAGTATTCGGCGCGTGGTGACCTCGATGCCGGCGACCACCGGCAGCATTGGGACACCGGCACGCTCGTAGTCGTCCTTGTAACGCAAGGCCAGGGCCCAGAAGTGCGGCGGCGTCCAGTAGAACACGACCAGGAACAGCACCCAGGCAGGCACACCGACGCTTCCCGTCACGGCCGCCCAACCGACCAGCACCGGCGCGGCGCCGGCAGCTCCCCCGATCACGATGTTGTGAACTGATCTTCGCTTCAGCGCGATCGTGTACACGAACACGTAGAAGAGGAGGGCAGCCGTGGAGATCGACGCCGCGAGAAGATTGGTGGCGACTGCCAACCAGGCGAATCCTGCTGCGCCAAGCACGATGCCGAACACCATGGCGCCGGTGGGAGACACTTCGCCACGGGCGAGCGGCCGACCACGCGTCCTTTTCATCAATCCATCGATGTCTCTGTCCAGGTAGTTGTTGAGGGCGTTCGCCCCACCGGCGGAGAGAGTTCCTCCGATCAGGGTGGTCAGAACCAGCCATGTGTCCGGCCATCCGTCTGCGGCTAGAACCATTGCCGGAACAGTGGTTATCAGCAACAACTCAATGATTCGCGGCTTGGTCAAAGCCACGTAGGCAGCGATCCGTGAGCGCGGCACAGCAGAGGATTGCACTACGACTTGGGGGTCGTAGGAGTCAGCCGACATCGTCATCCTTCATTCCATCACGATTCTCTCGCCTTTTCGTGGCCCGCACCATAAAGAATCGCGTCTCGTCAAGTAGACACGCCATTCCGAGGCCAACCCCCTGGAACCTGTCGCTGGGGTAGGAATCGCGACAGCTTCACTTTCATAACCCCCTCAGCCACCACTACACGAGCGGAGGCCGGTCGCCTTAACTCAGAAACGTGCTCAGTTCGTCGAGAATCCGGTCCGGATGTGTCCAAACCACCTCGTGACGTGCATCTACAACTTCGACCACCCTGGCTTCCGGGATCAGGCCGGCCAGTTCGTATTGCCATGCGGGCGGGACCAGCAGGTCATCTGTCGGGATGACCACCATCGTCTTGATGCCAAGTCTGCCGACCCAGCGCCGCGAGTCGAATCGCACCGCAGCCAACGTCGCCTGCGCCCCGGTGTCGGGAACTCGCCTATGGGCCTCCTCCCATAACCAACGGGCGTGCCGGCGCTCGACAGCGTGGGCGGCAAGGAGATACCCGGTGCGAACCTCGGGAGTGCCCACGCCTGTGAGTCGTTCCCAGGCGCGGGTGAGGATGGCGCCCAGCTGGCGAATCCATCTCATCTCCTTCGGATGGGAGGCGAACGTGGCTATCAAGACGAGGCTCGAAACCCGGCCAGGATGGCGATGGGCGAGCGCCTGGGCGATGGCTCCGCCCATCGAGTAGCCCACAACGTCAATTGCTCCCATGTCAAGGTCATCGAGAACGGCAGCGATGTCGTCGGCGACATCCTCGACTTCATATCGCTGTGATGCCTGAGGGGCCATCCCGTGGTTGCGATGGTCGACCATGATCACCCGTCGATAGGTCGCCAGCTTCGGGCCGATCTGATACCACTCTCCAAGCGAAGAACCCCCCAACCCATGGATCAGGAGAATCGGATCGCCATCCTCCGGCCCGGCCTCACGAACCAGAAACTCCTCGTCTCCGACAAACACCGTTCGCCCGGGCAATCGCCAAGGGTGCTCCTGAGGCGCCTTGAATGGGGGCTTGTAGGTCGGCCCAAAGAGTCTCCACGCCAGCCAGGAGCCGACAACCCATCGCAGCAACCTCATGGCTTCAGGTCTCCAGTCGTGAAACTCAGCTCATCCACCGGCCGTCCTCCGACCAGGTGCTCGTCAATGATTCTGTCGAGCTTCTCGACATCCAAACGGGCGTACCAGGTGCCATCGGGATAGACCACGGCGATGGCTCCTTGCTCGCAGATTCTCAGACAGTCGACCTTGGAGCGGAGGACGGTGCCCTCGCCTGGCTCGACTGGATCGGGATCCTTGTCCATCTCTCCTTGCCACCCGGGAGGAGCAGAAGTCATGTTCGTCTCCTTCAGTCTTGACTTGAGATGACGCCAGAGCTCGTTGGTGACCACGCGTGAGGCGCATTTCGGATTGCTCTGGTCGGCGCAGAGGAAGATGTGTCGCTCGACCTTGGGGATCGAGAGAGCAACGGCGATGTTCTCGAGGCGTTCGTCGGGCTTCACAGATTCGATCTTCGTTCGGTCACTGGACAACCTTCAGGGTCTTCTCAGAAGTGAGTCGTCCAATTATCGAGGAGCCAGGCACAGCTTGCAGATAGCCAGCCGATGCATCCTCTGGTATCGCCACGAGTAGACCCCCTGACGTTTGAGCATCCGCGAGCAGACGCAACTGGTCGTCACCAACACTCGAATCGACGTCGGGTTTGAGCGACTCGAGGTTTCGCTGCGAACCCCCGGCCCAGATGCCCTGGACGAGCAGCTCGGCGACGCCCCGCATGATCGGCACCCGGCCGAATTCGACAACGGCACCCACGCCGGACGCTTCACACATCTCACGGAGATGACCCAAGAGCCCGAACCCCGTCACATCCGTGGCGGCATTGGCATGGTGACCATGGAGGGCAGCACCAGCCACTGCATTGAGCGTGGCCATGCTCTCGATGGCTTCATCTGCCAGGGCGGAGGGACACTTCTCTCGTTTGATCGCCGTCGTGATGATTCCCATCCCGAGTGGTTTGGTGAGGATCAGCACATCATCGGCCTGACCCCCACTGTTGGAAACCAAGGTGTTGGAGTCGGCGACACCTGTGACGGCAAATCCGTAGGTGGGCTCGGGGCTGTCGATGGAATGTCCACCGACAACCGTGCAGCCGGCATCGGCCATCACGTCCATACCACCCCTTATCACCTCGCTTGCCAGGTCGAACGGAAGCACATCTCGGGGCCAGGCCAGATACTGGAGGGCGGTGAGAGGTGTCGCCCCCATGGCATAGATGTCGCTCAGCGCGTTGGCGGCCGCGATGCGGCCCCAGTCGATCGCACCATCAACAACAGGGGTGAAGATGTCAACGGTCTGCACCAGGGCGCGACCGTCTCCCAGCGCATATACGCCGGCGTCGTCGCTCGTCCCGATCCCGATCAGGAGATCGGGGTGAGATGTTGCGGTGTGGTTTTTCACGGGACCCAGAACCTGAGCCAGCTCGGCGGGGCCAAGCTTGCAGGCTCAGCCGGAACCGTGGCTATATCTGGTGAGACGGGTATCAGTCACGAGAATGAGATTAAGCGTGTGCTCAGGACATGAGGGCAGTGCCCTCTAAGACTCGCCCGTGAATTATCCTCACGGTCCGATGTCTGATCACTCAACCTTTCTCACCCCGGCGGCTCTCAAGAAAGCCCAGGACGAGTTGGACTTCCTCAAAGTCGACGGCCGCAGGGAGATCTCGGAGCGGATCGCGGAGGCACGCTCTCACGGCGACTTGCGTGAGAATGCCGACTACGACGCTGCGAAGAACGAGCAGGGTCTGATGGAGTCCCGAATCCGGAAGCTCGAACATGTGATCGACACCGCCGAGGTAGGCGAGGTTTCAGACACCGGAAAGGTTCAGGTTGGCTCCGTGGTGACCGTCGTCGACGACGATGGCGACGAGCTGGAGTACTTCGTCGCACCGCAGGAGAACAAGTCACCCGGTCTCCTCCTGGCCTCTCCCACAAGTCCGCTGGGCTCGGCGCTGATAGGGGCATCGGTCGGCGACAACGTCTCTTACACGGCCCCGGCTGGGACCTTCACCGTGAACGTCACCGCCGTTCGCCCCTACGAGGGATGAGACTCGCAGTAGCCTGACCCCGTTTCAACCGCCCCGGGGGCAACAGTGAGACTTCGACTCAGAAGCCCGCGTCAACTCGCAAAGAAGCTCCTCGTCGCCGCACAGCGCGAGCCAGAGGATGTCGCCGACTATCTCGAACTGAAGACCGAGGAATGGGAAGCCCTGGCCGAGGCGTTGCCGGGGGATGCCGCCGACGTGCTCGAGCAGTTGGAGGAGGACGACGCTGCAAGATTGTTATCTGAGCTCGGGCATGACGACGCCGCCGAAGTCCTCGAGGAGATCGCACCGGAGTTAGCTGCCGAACTGGTCGAACAGGTCCCCCTGGGGGACCTGGCCGCGGTGCTCAATGAGATGCCCGGCGAGGCCGCCGCCGACCTCATCGACGAGCTCGACGAAGACATCCAGGAAGACATCTTCGCAGCGATGACCGATGAGGCAGAACAAGAAGTTCGCGACCTTCTCGTCTACCCGTCGGATAGCGCCGGGGGCCTGATGACCACCGAGATCGCCGCCCTGCCGCTTGGACTGACCACGGGCGAGGCGATCGAGCGGATCCGCCAGTTGCACGACGAATACGAAGACCTCTCATATGTCTACGTCGTGAACGATGACAACCAACTTCAGGGGGTCATCTCGTTTCGCGACCTCGTTTTCAGGAGACCGGGGGCTCCCCTAGCCGATGTCATGGTTGCCGACCCCGCAGCGGTGACGGCCCATACCGACCGTGAGGAGGTGGCCGACCTGTGTCAGCGTTATCACCTCTTCGGGGTCCCTGTTACGGATGAAGACGGAACCCTGCTGGGAATGGTCACCACCGATGCGGTCATCGAGGCGGTTCAGGACGAAGCCACCGAGGATTTTGCCGCGGCGGTCGGGGCAGGCATCAAAGAAACCGTCTACTCGGACATCACCGAGTCTTTCCGAATGCGGGCGCCCTGGTTGGTTCTCAACCTCTTCCTGGCACTGGCCGTCGCCTTGGTCATCGAGCAGCAGACAGGCCTGATCAGCCGAGAGCCCGTTCTGGCCGCACTCATGCCGGTAATCGCACTGCTCGGCGGCAATGGCGGAAACCAGAGTCTCGCGGTGATGATCAGATCCCTTGCCACCGACGATGTGCCCCGGGCCCAGGTTCCGAGGATCCTGGCCCGTCAAGCTGGTGTCGGTGCCCTCAACGGTCTCCTCCTGGCTGCGGCTGCCTCGGGGCTCACCTTCGTCCTCGCCACCACCGGTGTCTTCCAAACGACCTCGGAACCGGCGACCCTGGCCGTTGTGGTAGCCATAGCCTCCCTGGCCAATCTCGTCATTGCGACCGTGGCCGGGACTGCGATTCCGCTGATTCTGAGGAGACTCGACCAGGACCCGGCTTTAGCTTCGTCGATCTTCGTTACCTTGATCACCGACGTGGTCGGCTTTGGCGGATTTCTGCTGGTGGCAGGGCTCTTGCTCTAGGAACCGATGACGAACTCGCCGAACTCCGCGAACGGGCCTTGGAACTTCATGGTGTCACCACCGATGAGACTGACAAAGTGGTTTTCGTCGAGAAGGCCCTGCTGTTCCTCCGTTCGCTGGTCCTCAGGGATCACGAAGGCCTGAACCGCGGCCTCATCATCGAAGACCTCGGCCCCCCACAAGCCAGGATTGGCTTCCATCAGGTCTCCGACGAAGTTCTCCAGATCGACATCGGTATAGGCGCCGGGGGGTATCACGACGTAGAAGATCTCTCCGTTGTCCGTGGAGATTCGAACTGTTATCTCATAGCTCGCCACAGTCTCGCCACGGAGGATCGTCGTTGTCGTGGTGTCCTGCACAAGCGTTGTGGTGGTCACCTGACCAGGTGTTTCGGTCGTTCCAGTGATCACAGAGGAGGTTGTCGAGAGCTCCGCTTGCTCGCCGTCGCAGGCGGCGACCAGCATTGCAAACGCAACGAGAGCCAAGATCAGAGTTCGGGACTTCATGACACCCCAACGTAACCGGTGGCAGCGCTAGTTCCCGGGTTTCGACGCCTGACGCGTAACCGATTCGAACACCGAAGCGAGGCGGGAAGTAATGGGTCCGGACCGAAAGGACACCTTTCCAACCTGGGTGACGGATTGCACCTCACGAACAGTGGAGAGGGCCATCACCTCAACGGCATCGGCGAGACGATCCAGAGTCCACGAGCCTTCCGACACTTCGATGCCGAGCCCACGGGCAGCATCGAATACGACTCGCCGGGTTATCGAGTCGAGAATCCCCAGAGCGAGCGATGGCGTCTCGATCACGTCATCGATGACCCAGGCGATCGAGAACGTTGACCCTTCCAGGACCCGCCCATCCGTAGTGACCAACAGGGCGTCGTCGAAACCTTCTTTCTTGGCCTTCCTGGTAGCAGCGAGGTTTGGGGCATATGAGAGAATCTTGGCGCCAGCGAGATCCCATTCCACCCCGGCGGCGTGCCACGGCGCCTCGACCGGGGAGAGCCGGACCGGACCAGGGTCAACAGCCCATCGGTATCCGAAGACGATTACCTGGGGTATCTCGTCCTCCCCAGGGACACTGGACCCACGGGTAACGACCACCCGAACGTAGCAATCCCCCAAACTCTCGGCCGTGCCCGTTATCCAACTCGAGATGTCACCACGATCGGGAAGATCGATCTCGAGACGGCGTGCGCTCGCTTCCAATCGATCGAGGTGCGCGTCCATCCCGAATGGTCGCCCGTTGTAGGCCCTGATTACCTCGAAACACCCGTCACCACGAAGAACGGACGAGTCGGTGACCGGGATCCGGCCGTCGCTGAGCTCGCCGTTGATCAGAACCTGAGCGATCATGCGCCCGGACGGTAGGCGTTGGTGATGGGGAGACGTCGGTCCTTCCCAAAGGCCTTGGTTGTTATCTTGACTCCAGGAGCAGCCTGGCGCCGCTTGTACTCGTTGCGATCGACCATCTGGGTCACCCGGGTAACCAGATCTTGGTCGTATCCCGCCAGAACGATCTCCTCGGTACCCATGTCTCGCTCCACGTAGCGCTCGAGAATCGCGTCAAGGACCTCGTAGGGCGGAAGTGCATCCGAATCCTTCTGATCGGGACGCAGTTCCGCCGAAGGTGGCTTATCAATCGTGTTCTGCGGGATCACCTCACGGTCCTTGTTCCGCCAGCGGGCCAACTCGTACACCGACGTCTTGAACACATCCTTGAGAACCGAATAGCCACCAACCATGTCGCCGTAGAGAGTGGCATAACCGGTTGCCATCTCCGACTTGTTGCCGGTGGCCACAACCATCGGGCCGAACTTGTTCGAGATGGCCATCAGTGACGCTCCTCGCGACCTGGCCTGAAGATTCTCCTCGGCAACCCCGAACTCGGTCCCTTCGAAGAATGCCGAGAGTGAATCGAGATGGGCCTCGTACACGCCATCTATAGGCACGACGTCGAACCTGATTCCAAGATTCTCCGCCAGGGCGCGGGCATCCGCCAGGGAGTGGTCCGAGGAGAATCGCGACGGCATCGCTACTCCTTGTACCGAGTCAGGTCCTAGGGCGTCTACGGCAATGACGGCGGTGAGGGCCGAGTCGACACCGCCGGAGAGACCGATGACGACACTCTCGAAACCGTTCTTGGCTACATAGTCGGCGAGACCGACAGTCAAGGCGCGATACATCTCCTCGGTGGGCTCGAGAAGGGGACATATCGAGCCTGTTGATGCAATCGCATCACCGACAGGGACATCGACAACGAAGAAGTCCTCCTCGAACTGGGCGGAGCGATGGATGACGTTCCCTTTCCCGTCGAGCACCACCGATGCTCCGTCGAACACGAGCTCGTCCTGGCCACCGACCAGATTCAGATAGATGACAGGCATACCCGCATCCCTGGCGCGGGTCGCGAGCATCTCCTCCCGCTCAGCAGCCTTCCCGCGGTGAAACGGCGACGCATTGATATTGAGGAGGATCTGCGCTCCTCGTTCCGCCTGTTGACTTGGTGGCCCATTGGGTAGCCAGATGTCCTCGCAGATGGACAGGCCGATCGATACATCGCCGACTTGCCAGGTCTGACCTGGATCGGCTCCAACCGAGAAATACCTGTCCTCATCGAAGACCCCGTAGTTGGGCAGCAGAACCTTGTGATAGATCCCCAAGACGGCACCGTTGCCAAGAACCGCCGCGGCGTTGGCCACCGGCCTCTCTTCCGAGTCTGCCGCACCCCTTGCCGCATCGGATGCCCGGTCAACGAAGCCGACGATGGTTGTGACGTCGGTAGCGGAAGCGGCCAGTCGATCGAGGGCTGCCAGGTTGGCGTCCACGAAGTCTCGACGATGCACCAGGTCCTCGGGGGGATAACCCGTCAGTGCGAGCTCGGGAACGAGGAGCACATCTGCGTCTGCCTCCGCCGCCAGGGTCATTGCGTTGGCAATCGCAGCCTCGTTGCCCGAGATGTCGCCCACCGTCAGATTCATTTGGGCGCCTGCGACCCGAACTGTCATGCCAACACGATACGCGTTGGAGGGCACTTACCCTGGCGCGGTGACAGATCGAGCCGACGGTCCCGTTGATGCTGCGTTCGTTGAACTTGGCTTCGACGACGGGGAAACAGCCCGAATACAGACCGCTGTCAGGGCCGGAACTGATCCAGACGGCTCGTTGGCCCGTCTTGCCCCTGTTCTCGAGGCCGATTCATCAATCGTCTCAGACGACCACCGGCTCCAGACAGTGGTTGCACTCGCCGGTGCCAGTCGCGCACTCTCCAAGACACTCGCCGCCAACCCTCACCTGCTCAACGGGGCGGCCAAGAGCGACTCGGTGAGTCTCCGGGTTCAGGCTGCTCTCGTGGAGATCGCAGGAGATGACCTCGCAGGGCGCACGGGTGTCAGGGAGGCCACCCGAAGATTCTCGGATGCGATCGACGAGATCATCGGCGGAGCCCTGGAAGCTGCAACAGACCACATCAGCGAGCGACATCCGATAGCCGGCGAGTTGGGGTTCGCTGTCATCGCCATGGGCAAGTGGGGTGCAAGGGAGCTCAACTACTACTCAGACGTCGACCTCGTCTTCGTGCACGAGCCGATCGACAGCCAGGATTCGGAGAGTCGAAGCGCGGCGCTCGCCATCGCCAGTCGTCTCGTGTCGAGCCTTTCAGCACCCACATTCGACGGACCGGCTCTTCAGATAGACACAGATCTGCGCCCCGAGGGCTCAACGGGGCCTCTGACGCGAAGCCTCGAGGGCTACAGGTCGTACTACGCCAGGTGGGGCGAGGCGTGGGAGTTGCAGGCGCTCCTCAAGGCCCGGCCTGCGGCCGGTGACACCGATGTTGGTCGACGATTCAGGGAGTTAGCCGATCAGATCATCTGGGAGCAGGGCCTCGATGTCGATGCTCTCCGCAGCATCCGGCTTCTCAAAGCCCAGGCCGAAGATGCCGCCTCCAGCACCGATCTCAAGCGGTCACGAGGCGGGATTCGGGATATCGAGTTCACCGTGCAGCTTCTTCAGTTGGTTCACGGAAGGTTTGACTCCGACCTTCGAGTGCTCTCGACGCTCGATGCCATCGAAGCTCTCAACACCCACGACTACATCGAGACCCACGATGCCGAGAGGTTGACCGACGCCTACATCTTCCTCCGCAACGTCGAGCACAGGGTCCAGCTCTGGGACCTTCGTCAGACCCATCAATTTCCGGCTTCCCTCGAGGCACGAGAACGAATTGGGCGAAGCCTTGGATTCACGACAAACCCGGCGGAATCCCTGGTTGAGCGGCTCGACAGTGTGAAACGGGAGGTGAGAGACCTCCACGAGCGTCTCTACTTCCGGCCAATACTCGATTCGCTGGTGGGTCTTCCGAGCGCTCGTCTCGACCAGACCGGGGCAGCGCGAAGACTCGAGGCCCTTGGTTTCAGCGATGTCATGGCTGCGGCCACGGCATTCGAGGAGCTCACCGCCGGACTGACCCGCAGATCAAGAGTCATGCATCAGGCCCTCCCGCTCATGCTCGACTGGCTGTCTCAGTCTCCCGACCCCGATCTCGGGCTTGGCCAACTGCGGCTCCTCCTCGCCAACAGCCCGGATCACGGCGCCCTGGTGACACTGTTGCAAAACAATCCTGTCGCCGGGGAACGTCTCTGCATCCTCCTTGGCACCGGCAAGCTGCTCGGCGACCTAATCGATCGAATCCCCGAGTTCATCCCTCGTCTGGCCGACGACGGCCAGCTTTCTTACGTGCGTGATAGCCAGGCTGAAAAGGAGAGACTTCTGGGGCTTCTCGACTCGAGGCCGGATATTGATGCAAAAATCGGAACAATTCGTCGCTTCGTGCGTCGCCGAAAGCTTCGAATCGCGGCACGTGATGTCCTCGGAGAGGCGCCTATGGAGACAACGCTCGGTGCGTTGTCGGACAGCGCCGACGCCGCTATCACCGGAGCCCTCCACATCCTGGCGGAGGAGGAGCCAACCGATTTCGGAGTAATCGCTATGGGAAAGTGGGGCGGTTACGAATTGTCATACGGATCGGATATCGACCTGATGTATGTATTCGACGATGAGCACGGTCGGGATCGCGCTCTCCATCTGGCAACCGGGTTGAGCAAGGTGCTCTCGGAGCCGAGCCGACATGGAGAAGCCTACGAGCTTGACGCCGGCCTCAGGCCCGAAGGCCGCAAAGGCCCGATGGCGCGGTCACTCGCCAGCTTCGCCCGCTACTACGCGGAATGGTCCGAGCCCTGGGAGCTTCTCGCCTTGGTCCGGGCGCGAGCCGTCGCTGGTGACGCGGATGTCCTCGCTTCATTCACGCAGATCACCGAGCCGGTGCTCTGGGGGGCTCCACCCCCGCGTGAGATGCTTCGCGAGATTCGCTCGATCAAGGCGAGGGTTGAGGCCGAGCGAATACCGCCAGGAGAGGACGCCGATTTCCATTTGAAGCTTGGGCCGGGCGGTCTGTCGGACGTTGAGTTCCTGACCCAGCTACTCCAACTCAAACACGGCGGTTCCCTTCCGGAGCTGCGGGTTACCGGGACATTCCCGGCGCTCCACAGGCTCCGCGAGGCCGAAATCCTCTCGACTTCCGACTACAACTCTCTGCACGATTCCTACCTCTTCTGCACCCGCGTCAGATTGAGACTCCATCTTCAGCAGGGGCGCGACTCAAATTCCCTGCCCACTGATCCGGAGTCAACAGCCCAACTCGCCGCCTCCCTCGGGTTCGACAGGACGGATGAGCTCCGGGAGCAATATCGTCGATATACCCGGAGAGCGAGGCGCAGTTTCGAGCAGCTCTTCTACGAATGAGGTACTAGGAACGACCGACCGCGGCAGCTACCAATCGCAACTCGATCATGAGTGCGTCGAACTCGTCGGGGAGCAAGGCCTGGGGACCGTCGACGAGCGCCTCGTGTGGGATCGGATGAACATCGACCAGGACACCGTCGGCGCCGGCTGCCACGGCCGCTAGGGCCAGCGACGACACAAGATCCTTGCGGCCCGCAGCGTGCGACGGGTCAACCATCACGGGTAGATGGGTGAGGTGTTTCGCCAAGGGCACCGCAGAGATGTCAAGGGTGTTCCGCACCGAGTTGTCGAAGCCACGAACGCCACGTTCCACCATCACGATTTCGCTGTTTCCCTCGCTGGCGATGTACTCGGCGGCATCAATCCACTCTTCCACGGTTGCAGCCCTGCCACGTTTCAGCTGAACAGGCTTGGGCTGGCGGCCAACCTCGCGAAGAAGAGCGTGGTTGGACATGTTCCTCGTGCCGACTCGAAGCATGTCTGCATATGACCCAATGAGATCCACATCTCTTGGGTCGAGAACCTCCGCAACGAATGGCAGGCCGGTCATCGAGCGGGCCTCGGCCATGATCTCCAGGGCCACCTTGCCCAATCCCTGGAACGAATAGGGAGAGGTTCGTGGTTTGAAGGCGTCCCCCCTCAGAATGTGTGCCCCGGCTGCCTTTACCGCCAAGGCTGCGGCAAAAAGCTGCTCCCGGCTTTCCACCGCGCAAGGACCGGCAATGACCTTGACAGGACCGTCGCCGATCCTGACATCCCCAACAACGACAACGGTGCTGTCCGACTTGTTCTGACGCCCGACCCTGCGCCCACCTCGCACGACCGGCACCACTCGCTCAACTCCAGGGAAAGCATCCCAGAGCGCCTCGTCGACGAGACGCACCTCGGTGGTGCCGTTGACAACAGTTCGGCCGCCCTGAGAGGAGATGTGGACGTCTGCTCCCAAGGCTTTGAGTTTCTCAACGACCTGGGCAACCTCGTCGCCGGTCGCATCTGGATGCATGACAATGATCAAGGGTCAGGAACGCTAGTGGGGTGTCGGCGATCACTCCCATTCGGTGCGCATCGAAACTAGTTACCATCGCCGAAATGGCCGTCGAGAACGAGGACACCCACGAGTACATATCCCACATTGGGGAGTCCCGTCAGTACTGGCGTGACATCATCCTGGGAGTCAACGACGGTCTGGTCTCCATCTTCCTTCTGGTTGCTGGTGTCGTGGGAGGTGGCCTGGACGCCGGCCAGGTCCTCCTGACAGCCATTGCTGGCTCCTTGGCCGGAGCCGTTTCGATGGCTGCGGGCGAATACCTGGCAACCAAGTCCCAGGAGGAGATACTTGAAGCCGAATTGACCCTCGAGCGCTCCCACATCATCCACTTCAAGGACCAGGAGTTGGATCAACTCCGGGGCTTCTTCACCGACATGGAGATCACAGAGGACGATCTGGACAGTGTGATGGCCGGCTTCATCGACAACGACGACGCACTGCTCAACGCCATGGCGGCACTCGAGTTCGGTGTGATCGAGTCCGAGAGGCGCTCTCCCTACATGGCGATGGCCGCCTCGGGGCTGCTGTTCCTCGTTGGCTCATTGCCCTCGGTCATTCCTTTCATTGTGCTGGACGACACCGGGACCGCTCTTGCCTGGGCCACGGTCTTCTCTTTGTCGGGCCTGTTCGTGGTTGGTGTCATAAAGGCGAGAGTGGCAAACAGCCATTGGGTCAAGTCAGGGCTGGAGAACATGGCCATCGCCGGCGTTGGCGGAGTGATCGCTTGGGCTATCGGCAGCTTCATCGGGGAAACCCTGGTCTGATCGCGGCGCGCTCGCGATGTGCTTGCAATAGTTAGCAGCTTGCTGTATGCTAACTACAAGTGAACGAGAGCAAGCACGGTGATCTGGGCACGTTTATCCGCCAACAGCGGGAACGGGCGAACCTCTCACTGCGACGACTGGCCGATAAGGCGGATATATCCAACCCATATCTGAGCCAGATCGAGCGAGGGATTCGCAAGCCGTCTGCCGAGATCCTCAAGAGCCTGTCGCGAGCCCTCGAGATCAGCGCCAACTCCCTTTACAAGAAGGCAGGGCTGATCGACGAGGAACTGGCTCCGACATCGGTGTTTGAGGCCATCTGGGCGGACGAGCAGCTCGACACCGAGCAGAAGAAGGTCTTGCTCGATATGTACCGGGCACTTTCCCGAAGCAACGGGTCGGTGACCACAGAGGAACAGGAGTAGGTAATGCAAACAAAGAGCGTTCTGTACGCAGCAGTTGGCGCCCCCGTTGTCGCGGTCCGCAAGGTCGGCGACAGGTTCGGCGTCATAAAGGACAGAGTGGGCGAGGAGAAGGCCACCCGCAGCAAGGCTGCCGAAGCGGCCATCGAAGGCTGGGCTGTTGAAGGGGAGAAAGTCATCACCCGCGTCAGCGAGGGGAAGGTCGTTGAGGAGATTTCCTCCAAGGTCGACCTCGACCAGGCCAAAGAGCAGGTCAGCAAGCTTCGCGATCAACTCGAGGACATGCTTGGCACCTGGCGCACCTCGTTTCGGCCTGAGAGGGCGAACGGGAAGACCGACGTGACAGAGGGCGAGAAGGAAGACGAGAAGACCCCGTCCACCAAGAAGACGGCCACCAAGCCCCCCGCCAAGACGGCCACCGCCAAGACGGCCAGCAAGCCCGCCGCCAAGACTTCGGCTGCCAAGACGACCAAGTCGTCCCCAGCAGCGAAGACGAGCTCAACGGAGACCGAAAAGGCTTCCTAGTGGTCTGTCGCTCAATTGATGCCGCGGTGTCACCGAGGCATCGGCGTCATCTGACCAGGACGCACAACGAAGGCGCAGCTTCAGCTGCGTCAAGGCGGAGGACGGCGCCAGGGGCGTAGAGGGCCGGCGAGACCGCGTAG
>Ga0255048_10000936_pt1 | contig 21363 bp, 26 predicted proteins | sample JV7_2_2_MG_FD_183619 | JGI IMG/M metagenome (GOLD analysis project Ga0255048, IMG submission 183619) | Seawater microbial communities from Jervis Inlet, British Columbia, Canada - JV7_2_2 | ecosystem: Environmental > Aquatic > Marine > Inlet | place: Canada: British Columbia | collected 2016-10-06
TGGGGTTGGATGGGGTTGACCCCGTCCTGCCCCCCCCCACCAGCCCCCCGCCGGGCCTCGGTGGCCTCGAGCGTCTGGCCGCAACCCCTTGCCCCTGCTCGGCCTACCGTCAAGTTTCCCATTGATCCGCGCCAAATTTGCCGATAGATAGGACGCACCCGGGGGCATTTCTCCCCGGGTGGTTAGGAGTCCCTGACATGTCCCAAAGCTTCGAAAGCTTCATGCGTGCGGTTAACCGCTTGATCGGCAAGCGGCTTGATGGCCTTACCTCCGACGATTTCCCCGACCTCATTATGTGGCACGACGCCTGGGATGGCGGCGGATGCACTCCCTCAGAGGGGCTCGCATTGTTCCTCGAGACGATGGTAGACGAAGGCGAAATTCCGCGTGATATCGCCTTCCCAAAGGGGGCGAACTCATGAGCCATCTATCAATGGCGGCGATCCAAACATCCTTCCTAGGTCCCACGACTTATCGTGGCGACAGAATCAAGGCGACCGACGGAGGCCATCTTGACCTCCCTCCGCGCACCCTCATTAGGTCGTGGGATTTCGGCATCTCGGCGTCCGAGAATCACCGCCAAACCGCCCAAGCTTGGCTGGACAAGTACAATCCCGGGAACGTCGTAGCCTTTCCCGGTCTTGGGTTCCAGCACCGTTACCTCTGGACATGGGCCGAGGCTCCCAAGCCGCACGGGGCCGATATCGGGGGGGCGGACTCATGAGGGGCGGGCATTGGTCGCTGGTCGAAGCATCGGAGGATCGGAAAACGGGCGGTATGCCCGTGACCTACGCGCCGAAACAGACATGCCCGGCATGCCCGATCTCGGAGGAATGCTACGCGTCAAGTGGCAAGGTCCGCATCCACTGGCAGGCCCTTAGCCTCGAGGAACGTGGCACGGACTACCTTGACCATCTCGAGGCTATCTCCGACCTCGAGGGGCCCGGCCCAGCCCGGCTGCACGTCTCCGGTGATTTTCAGACCGGACCCGATGGTCGGATCGACCGGGAAGCTTTGCGGGCCCTGGACCACGCTTGCCTCGAGTCCGGCGCCGACTGGTTTACATATACCCACCACGACCTGACCGACCGCCGTAACCTTGCCGCCGTCTCGAGTCTTGCCGGTATCGTTGCGAACGCATCCGCCAACGACCTAGGCCATCTTGACGACCTCCTAGATCGTGGCCTCCCAGCTGTAGCCGTGGTTCATTCCCGGCATGGGGGTGACGCCACGGTCATGACGCCTAAGGGCAGAACCGCCGTAGTTTGCCCGGCCTCCCGCACCGGCTCCGAGGTTACCTGTTCGAGCTGCGGCGACGGTGCCCCTTTGTGCGGTCGGGCAAACCGACCGTGGCCGATAGTCTTCCCGGCCCATGGCTCATCGAAGGCGACCTTAGATGCTTCCCGGGCATAGATGGTGGTTAATGGGGGTGTCGCTCCAGCTCGAAAAGCAAGGGGCGGCACCACTCGAGCCTCGATCGCCTGGCCGGGTTTGGCATCCCTCGAGGTATGCTGCGGCATCCCTCGAGGGATGCCGCTTGCAATCCCCCAGGAATGCCGATAATTGAACCGGCGTGATAGTGCGCCAAGGAGAGACTTAGAAAATGCGAAACGAACCGGAATACCTAGACGCGAAAATCGATCGTGCGAACCTCGCAGCGATCGTCAAACCAACGAACACGATCTCTGCAGGGGCGTACCAGGATGACCTAGCGTTCCTCGAGAACGGAACGGCGACCACCAACGGGAAGTCTGCGATCTACGTTCCCTACCTCGAGGGTACAGGTGATCTGCAGACCATCCAGATACCCCAAAAATCCGCCCGTTCCGTGGCCAAGCAATTCCCCAAGCGGAAACCCGTTCACGTCCAATGCGGGCCCCATGACGCCGCCGCAACACAGAGCGGCGTCCACTTCTACTCCGACGATGGCAATACCACGTCCAAAACAGAGCAGAACGACGCTAGCCGCCCGTTCCCGTCCATCGGGCACCTACGTCCGTCTCGCGACATGGACTCGATCGCTACGGTGATCCTCGACTCGAGATACCTAGCCGAGATCGCAAAAGCATTCGAATTGATGGCGGATCTACGGGCCCCAGCAGGCGCTCAGTCCCCTTTTGCAGTCACCATCCAGGTGTTCAGCGACAGAGCGGCCGTTGAAATCACCTCCGAACACGTTCCCGACGCCTACGCCCTGATCATGCCAATCACGCCGGGAAAGGCTCAACATGCGTAGAATGACCAACCGCCAATGGTCAGCCGCCACCAGACGAGCGACCAAATCACTCCCCGACGCCTATCGCGTCATCACCACCGACCCTCGAGGCTTCACCCTCGAGAGAATCGCCACCGGCTCAACCGTTCGCGTCACCCGCATCATGATCGACCGGACGATCGCCACGCTGGCCGCAGGAAAGACAATCCCCAAGCGGGAGATCTCATACACGTCCGCCATCGAAGCGGCCGTCATCGCCGCAATCCCACCGACAACCATCGTCATCACCGAGAAAGGATACTCAGCGAAATGAAAGAACTCGCGCAAGACATCACCGCCTGGTTATCGCTCACGCTTCTGGTCTGGGCACTCATTCAACTAGGGAGGCATTACGCATGATCTACCCCAACTCACGAGATGCCTACAAAGCAGCCAAGACAGCAGCCAATGAAATCATGGCTCCCGTCATCATCGAGACCATCCGCCGGCCCCACTACTGGGAAGGTATCGCAGGATGCCCCGACGCACCTGCCTATCGGCTCACAATGGACACCACCGTACCCACCTCACGAAAAGCCAGGTACGTCATCCCTGACGCCTGGGCAGACGGCGGTAGGATCGACCATGCCGCCAACCTGATCAGGATCCCCGACTAACCACCGGCACCACCACCACAAACACCCGGTACGCTTCACGGCTTACCGGGTGTTTTCATGCCTTCCGACATCGACCGTCACCACCATCGGCACCGACCAAAGCAGGCTATCGGCCTGCCGAGCCGACCCCTTGATCGCTCGATTCTCAGGAAAACGTCCCGTTTTTTGACCGTCATAAGTCTAATGATCTCGAGACCGCTACGGCCACCGTCAGGACCACCAGAAGCCGCTAGGGGGGGACCCCCTCAGATGGGGAGCTGAAGTATCAAATTGATACCTGTCTCTGTTGGCAGTGTGAAAGGAGAGTTGTTTCACATGGAACGTATGGTTGTGTGGTGAAGCGGTCAGCCCCCAGTCAAGGCTCTGGGGGGGGGGTGGGGGTTATCAGCCGATGAGGCTTCCTGGGGGAATATTCTGGGGTAGGAATGCTCGTGCTCCCCTCTGCTCCCCGCACTTCGCGCCGCCGCCTTCCCCAGTTAAGACCGGCTGGCCTGAAGAATCAAGCGTCAGGAAGTCACGCTTTTGGTTCGCTGGTGTGTGTGTTTGCGTAACAGTGGCGGCAGTAGCCGGTTACGGCGGAAGATTTTAGGACGAGCGGTGCTTTGCATGAGATGCACTTTGGCCTGTAGTCCCTTGGGAACTGGACAGGTATCCGTCTGACGGCGTTCCTGATCTGTCTGTTTGAGGCCATCCTGGTTGTCCTTTTGAATGAAAAGGGGGTCCTGTCGCGGCGAGCAGTCACGGCAGAACCCCCGGGGCACAGCAGGTTGCAAGACGGAGCCTACTGTGCCCGCACCTTCTCTTCCGTCGTTCCCATCGTCTTCATCGTGTACGGGTTGGGCTGTGGGTGCCCGACGACATGCAGTATCAGGTCGATCTTGGCTTCGATGCTCTCGAGTGTGCTGGTCGTCATTTGTGTTCCATCCTGAGCATGACTGCTGGCCTGGCCCAATGCTCCGGGTTGATCAGAGGGTAGATTTGTCTGCAATTCTTGCTGCAGAACAACCCCGACGGCGCCGATCGGATCATCCTGACCCTGGCTAAGCCTTTGAAGCATGTGGCGCACAGGTCTATTGGCCTCATGTCGGCTCAGGGAGGTCGAAAAGACCCGATACCCATCCTACCCCTTCGGAATCCTCCGACTCTGAAGAGTCGGGGGTCTCTGCCGGGGGGGCTGGCTCTTCAGGGGCCGGGTCGGGGGTGGGGGGGGCCTCTTCCTCGAGAGGGGCCTCGTCCACGGGGGGGTGGGAAGGGAGAGGCGGGTAGCAGGAGGAGCAGCCTTTGATCGGGTCAACGTGGTAGTTACAGCTCATGGGTTTGTCCTGCAGTAGGCACAAAGTCCGTAGGATTCGGAGGTTTTAGACACGAGGGGTACATTGCAGGCGTCACACTTCTTCCGTGTGTTCCGAGGGTCCAAGAGTTTGCGGACTTGGCGTCGGCAATCCATACGAACTGTCGGTGGCTCTGCGCTCATGACGCGAAGCTTACCACGAAAAAGACGCCCGGCGGTTGGTCCGGGCGTCACGATCGAGAGGTTGCGCGTGCTTGGGATTGCAGCGACTTGGGTGACGGATGATACCATCGGGCGCGGTAAGAATGCAGTCCTACCGTTTGGAGATATCGGAGATCGTTGATGCAGGCCGTGAAAAAGGCGAGGCCAGTGCCTTCTATGGATGGGGTTCAGGACCTCTCCTCCAAGAAGATGGAGTCCATCCGAAGGGCGATGTTCGAGGCTCTGGAGGTCGAAGGCCAGGAGGGCCTGACCAAGTTTCGAAGCCACTACAAGATGCTCTTGGCCTATGGGGTTCTCGCCGGGGCCAAGATGAAGGACGAGATACAGACCGGAGCAGAACTCGCTCGGCTCGAGGGATGGCGTGTTTCTCCGACAGCCGTGAAGAACAACGACATCGGAGAGGACGAACTTGTCGCAAAGCTTCGAAGTAGGTCAGACAGCGGATCGAATCCGACTGCGTGAGAAGTACACCCGTGAAGAAGACTCCTTCTTCGAATTCACCAGAGATGTTGTCGGGTTCCCCGATCTCGACCCTATCCTGCATCGTCAGGTTTGTAAGTTCCTCGTGGACGGCCTCGAGGCAGAGGAGGACATCACAATGCTCCTCCTCCCCCGAAAACACCTGAAGTCGAGCGTCACCTCGATCTCATTCCCCCAGTACCTCTGGATGCTCATCAATGCCTGCTCAATACAGTTGATGCACGGCAAGAAGGATTCAGGGAAGAAGTACCTCGGGGAACTGAAGGGATATGTCCTGAGGAAGATCAATGCACTCAGGTTCATGGCCCCAGATGTCTTCCCTGCGGACCCAAGACATCACAAGGACGTAGAGTGGCTCTCCGAATACGTCGTCATGCTTCGGGATATGCCAGACAAGGCACCCTCTCTTCTTGTCAACGGAGTCGATGGAGATGACACAGGTCTCCATTTCAATATCCAACTTCTCGATGACCTCGTGACGAAGCAGAACTACAGAACTCGAGGGGAGAGGAACAAGGTCTACAACGTCATCCGATCTCAGATACCGATGAGAAAACCATTCATCGGACCCAGCGGGAAATTGGTGCCCGGGAAGATTTTCATCGTAGGGACCAGGTGGCACAAAGATGATGCCTATGGGCGTCTCCTCGACCCAAAGGGTGAGCACGCTGGACAGATCCGTGCGATGGTCATGGACTGCTACGACAAGAATGGAGAACCCATCTACCCACTTCGTGAGGGGAAGAAGATGGGGCACACAAAGAAGACACTCGAAGCAGACAAGAAGAACATGGGGTCGGCTCTGTTCAACGCCACCATGCGGAACAAACCGACCCTCAAGAAAGATGCCTACTTCGATACGAGACAGGCGCGACGGTTCATGATGTCGCCTGATGGGAGCATCCCAGCCCCAGGGAAGAGGTGGATATTCACCGCGTGTGATCCGAACAACAACACGACCCTCGGAGGGGACGCCGGGGTAACCATGACTGCGATCTGTACAGAAGATGGTGGCCTGTGGGTTGTTGACATCCTTCGAGGACGACCGTCTATCACTACCCTGATCTTCTGGATGGTCGATTCTGTGCGGCGATGGGACTCGTCTGCTCTTCTTATCGAGTCGGTAGGTTTTCAGAACCAGTTGCAACACCCTCTCAGACAAGCCATGCTTAGAGAGGGAATCCAATGCGAGGTCATCCCTGTGAAGCGTGGGGGTCGAAACTCGCTGTCAAAACAGGAGCGCATATCTTCACTGCGCTTTCCGCTGGAAGCCGGGGGGCTTCATGTGAGGGAAGGCGCTGATGGAGATTGCCTCCTGTCTGAACTATCTACGTTCCAGCCAGAAGTGAGAGACCAGGAAGACGATCAGCTTGACTGCCTGGCCGATATCTATGAGCTGGCCCGTGAGCGGATAACTGTTGTTGATGGGACCAAGCCGAAAAGTCCCGAAGTGCGTCTCGAGGACTCGATCATGCGTGAGTTAGGGATCGCGCCTGATGGACGAAGCTTTGAATCTCTATCGGGGGCAATGAGATGGCCGTAAGGCGTGGTTCCTCTGCTTGGCTGAAGACGCTGCTCGATTATTTCGACGGGTACAAAGAAGAGTTCGAGCCGTTCTGGGCAACGGTCGATGAACTCTACAGACCGTCTCAATTCGAGAAGAACCAGGATGTGACTTACGACAGAGTCGTCCAGCAAGTCAAACCTGGATACGTCTACTCCTTCGTTCACGGGATCGAATCTATGATCCTGGCGAACAACCCGAAGCTCTTTGTCCAGGGATACCCCGCTCGGTTCGAAGAGAACTTCGTGCCCCATATACAGGATGTCCTAAACCGAGACTGGACATTGCATGGCCGGATGGGCGGGGAGGTGAGGCTATGTGTCCGTGACGCGATCAAGAAGGGCGTGTCGGCTGTCGAAACAACGATCGTTTCCAGCGGCGAGAGAAAGGATGAGATCGACTCCAAGGAAGACGACGAACTCATTCGTGCAATCGGGGCGCAGCTTCGGTCTGAAGATGCAGCCATCGAGGCCAGGAAAAGTCAGCCACCTGTAGAGCGCACCTTCGAACACGACTCTCGGGTCATGGTTGACCAGATCGTGACCAAGTTCATACCGATTGAGCACTTCGTTTGCGACCCTGATGCGAACAACAACTACGACTGGAAGTGGGCAGGTACAGGGTTCTGGGCAGACCTTGACCGGATGAAGAAAGACGACCGTCTTCGCAACGTGGGCAAACTTGAAGCCACGCATATGCCTGAGGGAGCAATGTCTGGGGGGGACTCACCAATCAACCTCGTGTACATGCACAGGATGTACTACGCGCAAGACGACCACTGGAGGATGTGCCTATACAACCGCGAGCATGAGGTGATTGTCCTCAAAGAAGAAGACCCGTTCTGGATCGGGTGCCCAATGCGGACCTTGTCTTGGAACACTGACGGTAGGTCGCTGTATGGTCAGTCAGATGTCTTGCCAGTTGTCAGCCAGATATCACAGCTTCATACCCTGTACAGCAAGACAACGGATGCCTTCGCAAGGCAGTCACAGAAAACGACCTTCTATGACCAAGCAGCAGGCATACCAGATGCAACATTGAACGCGATCATGGACCCGTCTGGTAACAAGTGGGTGCCCATAAACAGGTCTTCTGGGCAACCGCTTGCCGCGTCGTTCTACGAGCCTATGCACGGGAACATCTCTCCTGAGGCGATGAACCTGATCATGCTCCTCGAGCGTTCAATACAGCAGAGCGCAGGCATGTCCCCAAGTCAGATGGGCCAGATCATGAAGTCTGACACCTCTGCCCAAGAAGCCGCTCAGCTAAAAGCTGGGTCTGATGCCCGCGCTTTGCATAAGTTCGAAGCTGTCGAGGAGTTCATCGGGGCTGTCGCTCAACAGAGACTGGGCCTTATGGCCCAGTTCTACGACGCAACGAAGGTCGCAAGGATCGGTGGACCTAAGGCTGCAGAAGCCTGGGAACATCTCGACTGGACAAGGGAAGACGTTCAGCACGGTCTCAACATCAAGGTCGAACCTGGGAGCACCAGGTCAGTGAACGATGACACGCGGACAGAGCAGCTCCTGAATGTGCTGCGCCTCGTCGGGCAAGATCCGGGGGCAGCGATGCTCATAGACCGCGAAGAACTTTACCGTAGGTTGTTTAAGCACATGGGTTTCCATGACTCAGGAAACCTTGTTCGGAACAAAGAAGAGGTAGCAATGATCATGCAGCGAGCAGCGCAAATGCAAGCTAACCAGCCTCAACCACAGCAAGGCGCACCATCGAGGCCACCCCAGCCGCAGGGTGCTCAAAGATGACATCAAGCGATGATGGATGGGGAGTCCCGCTCCACGAGATCCCGACGAAAACACTCGAAAATGGGACGGAATTCAAGGAGTGCGCGGATGGCACAATATGGGTGCGCCAGGAGAAGGGGAGGTGGAGGAGGTCTGACCGGATGCGGTTACCACTTGCGCCAAGGGTCTTTCCAGCCGTACACTACGTCAACGAGCAGTCAGACGGGAGAACGTGTAAGTTCGACACCGGACCCCGAAACGATCGCAAGGAGCAACCTTGCCTCCATGTCTATGCAGACGAGGTTGCGAAGCAAGAATGGCATGACTACGTTGTTATGCCTGACGGAAGAGAAGGGCCAGCACCCTTTTCTTCAAGTTCAGAGCGGGCAGAGTATGAGAGCCGATTCGGGTATCGAGGGCTCGACAAGGATGAAGTTCACGATCACCCGCTAGACCAATTCCTTCGCCAGGAGGGGTCGTCCCTCCGTCGAGGAGACTTCACCAACCATGGAACAGGTGTCGAGGACTAATCATGAAGAATGGACATCCCAAGAAGGTCCCGCTGATCCCCAACTCGGGGCCGGGGGTCAAGACTTGCATCAAGCCGACAACGGGGCCGCAGCACTAAACGAAAGTCCCGGTGCGCTACAGTCTGATCCGCTCGATGGGTACGAGCCTGTTGACCAGGCCGGTCCCATCGAGCGGATGGACCAACCCCCACTTCATCCTGATGCGGAAATCCCACAAGGTGATCCGCTGGAAGGTTGGAATGGGAACATCGAAGACCTGAGCCCTGATGTTCAGCCTTTAGCCCGAAGCCTTCAGTCCCACTACCAGAAGGGATTCCAGCAAAACGCCGCAGCCTCGAAGGAGACTGACATGCTGGCCCAGAAGGCTGCAGCATTCGACCAGCTAATCACTGACCCGAACAAGCGCAGCGAGTTCATGTCAGGGTTTGGGGATACCTCTGCATCTGGACCCCAAAGCCATGGCATGTGGCATGACGATGACCTCGAGTCTGTTGATGCCAAGTCGCAGTTCGATGATCCCACCTACCAGGGTGTCGAGGCGATGATTTACAAGGCGTTCAAGTCAAGGCTTGAGCCTGAACTGCAGCGGCTGAATGCTTTGAGCAATTACTCTGCTCAGCAAACTATGAAGAACCAGTGGGATTCACTGGTTAGCCAATACCCGTCAGCTTCGCAGCACGCGAATGCTGTCGCCGCAAAAATGCAGGCGAGTCCGAATCTCAGCTTGCAAGAGGCCCTTTTCGCAGTGGCCGGTCCTTCCCTACTCCAAGCAGCGCACACGACTCCTCCCAAGGGACGCAGCAACGGAACGCAGCAGAGGCAAGGGATTCAGTACCGGGCAGACGCAGGGTCGCGTCGTCCTGCTTCCAAAGCGGCTCCATCGTTAGAGGCGATCATCGCCTCCTCGAGGAAGCAACTTGGAATTCAGGAGGGCATGTTCTAACCGAAACCCCTTGGGAGGAGTTTTCCAATGGCTACCGCAACTAGGACAGGGGCTGGTGCATACACCACTCTCTGGACTCACGTTCTTGATCAGTGGCTCACTCCGGGCTACGCCGAGGACATCATCTCGCGGCACACACCTACCCTGAACCTTCTCTGGAAGAACAGGAAGCGTGTTCCGCTCGGGCCATACGCCAACGTGCGTTTGCTCGACAAGCTTGGCAACGCAAACGGTGCGTTCCAGTATTACGACGCGCTTACTGGCCGCCCCCAGCGGGGCGCACAGGCGGCGCAGTTCCAATCGAAGATGTACTACGCGAACATCTCGATGTCCTTGCAGGAGGAGCTGGACTACGGGGTCTCTGACCTCATGTCCGCTGACCGAATCAAGGAACTGACTACTCAGGAAATCATGGGCTTGAGCGATACCCTCGCACAGGCAGTGTTCCAGGGTACGAACCTCGGGGCTAAGCACATGCTTGGTTTCGAGCAGGAACTCCCGGCTTTCGACCATGAAGCGAATGACGGGACGACGGCGTCCGCGCTGGCTCGTATCGGATCGCGCTTCCGCGTTCGCCAACAGAACGGCTCGACCTACGGCGGCGTTGACCGCGCTGACTGGACGAGCGCGACTGCTGGAGGCACCGGCTGGGAAGCCAACTCTGTCCAGATGGTCGACAATGCGGACAACATCTTCCGCTTCCACTCGACTGAGCCTTACGGCCCTGACAAAGGACTGGCGGTGTTCTACCAGATGCTGCAGTTCACTTGGTGGGGCGCTGCTTCCCGTCGTATCGTTGTTGGGACTCAACGCCCTTACGACGACTACATGTTCGCAGTCATGGGCAAGACGCTCTTGACTAAGGACTCAGCCAGCACGCCTGACGCTCAGCCGTTCTTCGCTAACCTGGCGCTGCCGGGTGCGACGTTCTACTTTGATGAGTACGCAGCGCACTCTGGTGGTGACGATGTCACTGCTGGAAATTCTGAGTGCTTCTACATCTTCGACCCGAACTACTCCAAGCTTTGGGTCGATCCGCGTGCTGAGATGAAACTCACGAAGCCTCGAGTGCCGGAAGGTCAAGAGGCGAGTACGCGCCGCGTGATCCTTCGTTGCCTGAAGGCAAATACAAACCCGCGTACTGGTGCGTGTGGCTTCAACTACTTTGACGGTTAAGAAAGGAGACTGATCATGTTCACAATTCCTCAAATTTCAGGTCGGACTCCTCAGTCTGACGACGAACTTGCGTCCGATGGGCGCACCATCTACGGCCTGTTCGAGGCCAACGGCAACATCGCAGTCGGTGAGCCGATCAAGCACGACGTAACCGTCACCAATGCGTCAGGCGTTCTTGTCATCGTCACCGCAGCGGCGACTGAGGACTACTACTGCCGTGGTGTCTACTCTGGCCTCGGGGGTTCCTCGGCGGAATCCACCGTGACCGATGCCGACGGACTGTGGGATGCCAAAGACGGCGACCACATTTTCGTCGCCATGTCAGGGCACCAGAAGGTGATGGTCAACGCCAACAGCGTCAACATCGTGGCTGGCGACATGTTGGAACTGCAAGCCGGTGAAGCTGGGCGGTTCTACAAGGATGCCGCCGTCGCTGCTCAGTCGTCACGTCACTGCGCACGGGCTCTGGAGGCCAACGCCTCTGACGATGCACTTTGCGACGCTTGGATTGCCAACTGCCTCTAATGGGTGCAAAAAGCCCTACGATGAACACGATCATGCGCTGTGTGCGGTGCTACCACGCCGCCCCAGTGCGTGAGTTCACCAGGAAACCGGGCGGCTGCAAAAAGTGCCTCGGCATGCAAGTCAGCCGCCCGGCGGGCCGACACCCGCGATTCGGGGGCAGAGTGTGGGAACGCCTTGTCAAGTTCCCACTTCTCAAGAGAAAAGGATTCACCCTGTGAGCGAGCATATCATCGAGGTCAAGACGACCAGATACACTAACCGGATTGTCGAGAACGAAGACGAGCGCACAGTCCCGGTCCAGTTCTATGACTACTACGTCAGGGCTGATCGCGGAGATTTCCGTCGTGTCAAGCAGACAATCGACTGGAAGCTCGATGAGTTCAACGTGGCGCATATGATTTCATCGACAACTGATCTTCAACCGGAGAGAGGAGCCCCGGTCCTTGACTGGGAGGAAGTCAACAAGTGCTACGATATGATGGAGAAAGAAGACATCTCCGTCATCACGGCAGTAAAGAGACTCTTCGGTGACGAGGAGATGAACAGTGGATGGCTTCAGGACTGCGTTGAGTGCAAGCTCTATAAATGGAAGCCTGTCGAGCCTCTTATCGTGACCCCAGGGACAGAGCGCATAACGTCTCCAACCCCTGAGGCCAGGATGGTCTCTGCAGCTCCTCGCGTTTCGGACTAACGAGGTGGAAAGATGGCAGCGGTTGAATCAATTACGGTCGGAGACCTGGTAAGCGATGTTCGCTTCATCTTGACCAACTCCTCCGCTGCCGACTCTGACCTTGACACTCAGATCAAGGTTTGGCTGAACGCGACCATGAGGGACATGATTGCGCGTTCAGAGCACCCCAGCTTCACCATGGAAGATGTGATGAAGCTGAGCGCCGGGACTCAGGACTACGACCTCCCAGGTGATTATGGTCGGATGATTGAGCCCGGTGTCCGTCACTTCAGAGAAGGTGACTCGATGCTGACGGTGAAGTACATCACTCAGCCGACTTATGACGAGCATGAGGGCGCGAGGTGGTGGACTGATACAGGAATCCCGACTCACTACACGTTCACTGGCCGAGAGAAAGAGACCCAGGGCACGTTCAAGGTCCGGTTCTTCCCGATCCCTGATGAGCCCTACCAGATCAAATACAGCTACTACGGCATACCGGAAAACATCCGCGCTGCCGCAGACTCTGTAGAGATTGATCGCCGCTTCCCTCGAGAGCTTGTCCATGTCCTGGTCACTGGGACATGCCTGTACTTCCCGAAATACCTTGCCGGTCACCTTGCGACCTACAAGGAGAAGTACGCAGAAGCCCTTGCTTCTCTTCAGAGAAACTCGAGGCCGCTCGTCGGTGGGTATCAGCAGTCGAGGAGAATGGATGGGATCTCTTCTTTGGGTGGCAGCGTCCTGGTTCGTGGGAGCATTGATATCAGTGACCAGGACAACCACTTCTGATGAGCCCCAAATCCTCGAGAACAGCCCTTGCCGTTGTCGATCGTTTTGCGGGTTGGTCTGACCGCGACTACCCAATCCAGGGGACTCGAATTGAGAACCCAAACCTTCTGAACGTAGACTTTTCAGAAGGTGATGCGACTCCAAGAAATGGGTTCACTCGTCAGCACACCAATGTGATGCGAGACGCGAGTTCTCGCCTCGACGGCATTGACGATTTCGCTCGCATACCCGACGCGACTGCTTACGACTTCTCCAACAAAGGATATGTCGGGTTCATATGTGTGTTGAACGAGTTCCCTGAATCTGAGGTGACACTCATCTCGAGAGGGTACGGGACGAGCACCAACTGCATGGTGAGGTTCTCGTATGACCCAAGTATCAATTCTGGAAGCGGTGGATGGAGATGCCGCGTTGGCTCAAACAACATCACTGTCAACGATGGCGACGGCCAGTCTCCTGCAAAGCTACACCGATATCTGGAACTGTCCCACGATAGCGGGAGCCTCTACAAGCTGAGAGTCTGGAGTTCTTCTGGTTCTCTTGTCGTCGAGTCATCTACGTTCACGGTCTCTTCGTTTGTCTCGTCTGCTTTTGGATGGACTGTCGGCGTCTCCACTACAGATGGGGTTACCCTCGGAACCGACTACGGGAACTTCTCGATTGCCGAGGTAAGGCTTTGCGACTCAACCAGCGCGGCCCCGTCTTTCGCAGGAGATGGCGCACCAGCTCGGGAGCTAACTCCAACAGAGATATCTGAGTGCGTTGGGTATTGGAAGTGCAATGACGGCATTGGAAACACTTGGGAAGATTCTACGGACACGTCGAATGACGCTGTCCTTGGTTCTGAGCCCCCGGCATGGGTGACAGACCAAACAGAGGTCGTCGGGAAGGCTGGCCTCGAGTTCTTTGGAGAATCTGGTCATGTCGCAGTCGAACTCGGAGGAGCGGGTACAACGATCTTCAGCCCATCCGGGCTTGCCCGCAGATGGACGGTTGCGCTCGTATGGACACCGCGCCTGGATCAAGGTGAAACGTCTGTCAGGGATCAAACGATACTCTGGTCAGGAGACGACCCAGCAAACCCTGCCCCCCTCGGTATCGCCGTCGAGGGCAGCGGAGGGTCACAGCGAATCGTGATGTACTACCGGGACAGTGGAGGTCTAAACACTGTCCTGCCTATCACGACCCTGGATCTTGACGGGACAATCAAAGACAAAAGGGTCCGCATTAGGTGTTCGGTTTACACGACTGGCGGAACCGAAAAGATGCGTATCGGGGCTTACGTTGAGGGGGCAACGCAGCACGAAGCAGTCCAAGACACATCTTCTGGCGGGACACCAACGAGTGTCTCTGAGGAGTGGAGCATCGGGAGAAAGTGGGCCTCAGGCGGGAGCACTTTCCCGTACTCGTTCAATGACAACTCGGCTCGATGCGTGGTGTCTGATCTGACTGCTTGGAGGCACCCAAGTTCATCTACGAACGGGTTCCCGCCAATCTACATCACCCTCACAGACCAGACTGCTTTCCTCGAGTGGGACGAGAACATGCCATCCCAGTTTGGGTTCTCCGCTCTTGGTGGAAGTCCAGACGTGGTCACACACATCAGCATGAATGAGGGGTCAGGAAGCATCCTCTCCGCAACAGGGTCAAGGACTCTTGACAGGATTGTCCTCCACCCAGGGCAGCAAGGAGGGGTGAGATGGGATGTCGGTCTTGCTGACCCGTACACGCCAGTCAAGGCGAGCATGATCTACGATTACGTCGAGATCGACTCGAAGGGTGACCAGATCCGATCGAAACTCGTAGTGTCTGGCTGCACCATGTACAAGGTGTCTGGCAATACAGCCACCCCGGTCGCAGCGGACCTTCACAAAGGTGGCGCATGGTCTGCGACCCAACGTGACAACGCAGTGTACCTTGCAAACAGTTCGGGTTACCGACCTCGCAGGTTCAACAACAACGCCGTCAACTGGGTTGGCATAGACATCCCTCTGGACATCGCTGATGGGTCTGCATCAACGTCTGGAGGTTCTCTTGCTGACGGGCTCTACAACGTCTATGTGACGTTCAGGAACTCGAACACTGGGACAGAAAGTAACCCCGGACCACCAAAGGCTCTGACTGTCAGCGGTGGAGGTGGAAGCGGCGCTCTTGGGAGCATGGTCATCCCCACATCGACTGACCCCCAAGTGAACCAGAGGCGAGTGTGGTGTACGGTCGCAGGGGCTCTCGCGGGCACGACGGCCTATCTTGTTGAGACAATCACCGACAACGCCAACACGACGGGCTCGAACATCACGAGTGTGGACATCACAGCCACCCAGCTTGAGTACAACAACAACGGCATACCACCATCAGGCCATTCTCTACTGATGAATGATGACCGCTTGTTTGTCGGCGGCGCGTCGTCTGGCCCTACGAAGGTCTACTACTCGCACACACGAGGTGTGATCGAGGGGTTCTCGAGCACATCTTTTGTCGAGGCTACACTCGACCAAGGAGACGTGATTACGGCCCTCAAACCATTGCGAGGCAGCGTCATCGCGGCCTTCAGGGACGGTGGGCAAGCAATCACTGGGACCGACTTTGTAGCTGACCCATTCCTCGTGGACCAAATGCCTCTGGACGCAGGACCTCTGAACAACAACGCAGTCCGCACTTTCGAAGGTGGCCTGGTGTTCATGGCAGAGAGGGACATCTACTGGTGGAATGGGACAGAGACACTAAATCTGACAAGCCCAACTGATGTCGAGAGGACATCCATCCAGACATGGCTTAGAGACAGCGTCCTTCAGGGTAGCCTCGCGGGGTCGGCCTCAATGGCATTCCATCGGGCTCGTCGTCAGTTCTGGTTCTTGTTCCCCATCAGCGCCACTCAAGTAGAGACTGTTATCTACGATTGGCAGAGAGGTGTCTGGTCGAGGTATGACCTCGACCTTGACCTCGTCTCAGAGATTGAAGACTCTGCGGACAGCCCGTGGATATATGGGGTTCACGAAGGTTTTCTCGTCAAGCTTGATGACGGAGACCTTGACGGTCATTCCCTTGCCGTGAGCGGAGGCGCGGGATCTGGAGGGACTGTGAGCGGCGGCACAACGACCACGCTGTCTGACTCGAGCAAGACATGGACATTGAACCAGTTCAGGGGTCTTACTTGCTGGTGGATTGACGTTGATGGCGTAGCTGTCTACTCGGACAAGATCGCCTCAAACACGACAGACGGCACATTGACTTTTTACTCTGGAGGTTCTGGCGTTGCCCCAGAAGTCGGTGACCCGTATCTGATCGGAGCAATCGAGTCTTGGATGGAGTTCAACTTCAACTTCGGAGACCCGTTTGCCTTCAAGAGGCTTAGATGGATTCAGGCTCGTGGGATATCGGATGCTGCGAACACGATTCGAGTTTCGATATCTCCAGATGATCTTGGCCGGTCCATGGATTTCAGCAACGACACCAACAAGTTCATCACTTGGGCATCGTCTGATTCACACGTCCAGGGGATTCTTGGCGGTACTGGTAGAAACTTTCGGATGAGAATAGGTCAGGCAGGAACGTCTGCAATTGATGTTGGTGGTGATGTAATCCCTCCCGTGACGGGTCGTGTTCGCTTGCAGGGCTTCATGCTTGAGGCGGAAGAACTGTTCCACAGATGAGTCACGGGTTCCCACTGCAGCCACCTCCTCCGACAGGAGACCCTGGTCTCGATAGGTTCAACAGAGACCTATACCGACTTCTGCGGCTGTACTTGAACCGGGTTTTCTCTCCTGGGTTCGGCCTAAAGGTAAGTGACGACACTCTTGAGACGGACCTGTCTCTGTCGAGCCTACCTGGCGTCACTATCACTGATGCTGCTGACCAGGACATTCTTGTCTACGACGACTCGTCTGGACAGTGGGTCAACGAATATCACGACCGGGTGTTTACCCGTGTCAAGAATGACACTGCAGGGGCCTTCACCAAGGGTCAGGCTGTCTACGTTTCTGACGCACACAACGCGAACGTAGTCGATGTAGATTTGGCCGATGCGAGTAACGCAGCGAAGATGCCCTGCATCGGCATTCTGTATCAAGACCTCGCGGCAGGCGCTGAGGGCTTGGCAGTGACATTCGGCAAGGCGATCGGTGTCGCGGCGAATTTCACGGATGGGGATGTCCTTTACGTCTCGCCAACGACTCCGGGCGGTCTGACCAGTACGAAGCCCACGAGCGCGTCTCACCTGATCCAGAACGTCGGCATCTTGATGCAAGCGCACGCATCGAATGCCTCGGTCAAGGTCACCGGGGTCGGTCGATCGAATGACGTTCCAAACCAGTTCTCGATATCTGGGACGATCACGGCGTTGGAATTCATCAAGAGCGGGGGGGCCGCTGACGCATTTTTGCTCGCGGATGGAGATGCCGAGAGCGGAGCGACGGCACGGGGAACACTGGGATTTGACGAGACAGCCGTATCAGCCGGGTCTCTCTGGTACTACGACACTGGCACTTCAACATGGAAGAACACCAACACCGCTCTCGTGTACGACGTTGCAACAGGCACGTTCAAAAGCGAGGCCGATGCTGCTGACTCCACCGGACTCCCCCGCCTGTCACAACTGACCACTGCGGCGACGGGGAAAGGCGCAGACCTGATTGCCTACGACAACACCTCATCGGGCCTGACGGCGACGAAGGTCGGGGACGCAATCGACGAGTTAGGCGCGGCAGTCATCTCGGAAACCTGGTCACTCTATATCAGCATGGGGAACCGTGCGGGGATCGTCGATAGCGGATCGGGGACTCTGGCGGGCGCGAACTTCGGGATCAACTCCTCGTCGGACTACGATGGGCATTCGGTCATCTACAATTTCACGCACTCGGCAGATCGAGGCGTGGCGTTTCGGTTCATCGTCCCCGGCGACTTCGACACGTCTGCCGTGATGACCCTAAAGGTGTACGGGCGGTTGTCCGGTAACCCTACTGCGGGGTCAGCATGCCGGGTCGGCGCGGATTTCCGGGCGGTCGCGGACAACGAAGACATGGAGACGGGGGGGAGCCTGGCGAACATCGGCCCGACCGATTTCGAGATCGACGCCTATTCATCGTCGGACCTTTGCATCCTCAGCCTCGGAACCGTGTTCGCCGCGTCCACGCTGGCCGCAGGGGATTACGTCAAGGGGGTCTGTTACCGCGAGGGGTCGCACGCGAACGACACCTACGCCGGGACGTTCCAGATCCTCGGGGCGTTCCTCGGTGGCACGAAGAAAAAGGCCACGTTCTGATGTCGCATAAGATCGCACTCTATACGCACGGTCGCCTTTCGACTTACCGGGACGAGGAGACGGGGGCGCTGGTGTTCAAGGACACGCAGACGGGGATCGAGTACGGCCCTCCTCCGATGATCGAAGACCTGGAGGAGATGGTGGTATTCCTTATGGCCGCGATGGTCGAGTCATCCCCATCAGGATCGACTTTAGGTTCATTGTTTGGGATGATTGAGAGGACGTGATGTGCATTCAAATTTATTTGGAGTCTGAACGATGACAGTTCACATAAATTCCGACGCAGGCCCTGACTACACATTCCATGACGCTGGGGCGGCTACCCAAGTCGATTTCGATTTCGCCACTCTCATCTCCCCTGGCGCTATGCGCGTCAGGGTTGAGCACCGGAACATGAACAACACCTCCTCGGCCCGCCTTGGGTGGACGACCACTGGGTCAGCGGTCCCAGCGATGGACCCACCGACCACTGCCAACACCGACGACAATAGGGTGTTGATGGCGGCAGATGCAGTCGAGATCCAATCGGTGGATGTTCCGATCACGGACTTCTCAATTCACCAAAGTGCCGACACGCCATACTCCATCATGGCGTGGAATTAGGGAGCAGTCATGGCTGATGGTGATCTCGTTGTCAGGTTCGGAATAGACGCTCTCATCCAGGGTGCTCGTAGGAAGCTGGACATGGCGTTGACGGACTCTGGGATGGTCTCGTGTCTTGACCAGCTCGTGCCGCTGTCTACTACGAAAACCACTCTGTGGTCTTACGCTGCGGACGAAGCTGGGGGTGTAACCGAAGACTGGGAGTGCATGATCCTTTCCAATGAAGACTCAAGCATCGCGGTAGATGTTGCTTTGTCATCTTCTGCAGCAAACACAGATAGCGTCTGGGTCCAGATCCCGGCTGGCAGGTTCTTTGTCCTGTGGAACCGTAAGTTTCTTGTCGATGACGATGCGGTAGCTGGGGCCGCTCCTCCGTCGTATGTGAACATCGAACTCGTTGAAGCTGCTGGTGCCTCAGGTAATCCGATTGTCAGAGTCCTGGTGTTTGACGACACCGCTGCGAGTGCTTAAGGAGCCCTAAGGCAAAGCAGTCTATACCTGAGTCGTTTCCATTCGGCATGGGACTGTATCGAGTGGGGGTTAGTGCTATGCCGGAAGACCATAAGGACAAATTCAAAGACCATGAGACCAGGCATCGAGAATGCGAGAGGTGGCGTGCTGAGCACGACGGTCGCATTAACGCTTGGTGGGAGGCCCAACACCGATGGAACGCAGATGTCGAATCTCTGATCGACCGCTACGAAAAGAGGATTCACAAAATGGAATCGTCCCTCCATTCGGGGCAGCAGGTCTCTGGGGTCGGACTCTCGAGAAAACAAGCGGCGGCGGCGACAGGTGGGATCTCCGCAATTACTCTGATCGCCTCGAAACTAATCGAATGGCTATCGAGCGTGACGAACTCAGGAGCCTGAAGTGGTCACGGGCGAAGAAGTGGTTCATCCCATTCACCGTAATGTCTGGTTGCGTTCTTCTTGGATGGGGATTGCAGCTATTGTTTTGAGTGGGTGTGCTCAGTTTGGGTACGACCATGTTGAAGTCAAAGCTGGTATTGAAGACCCTTGGTTTGGTCTTTTCCTCGGCGTGGACATCACGCTTGGTGAAGCTATTAGAGGTGAGCCCTATGCGAGTGACCCTTTTTCTGACTTGCGTTCTCTTGTGGATGACATCTTGCTCGACTCTGGACAAGGGAAAGCAGGTGGTAGCCGATGCTCACAAGGCATTGGAGAGGCTCAAGGAGAAGGCCGCTGAAGGGCAAGCCAAGTTTGACGAGTACATGCTCAAAGTCGATGCCGATCGTGCGCGATTTGAACAGATTACGGGACCGTGGGACCAGAACGGTGATGGCACGGTGGACTCGTCGGAGATCGCAAGCGTCCTCTCTTCGACGGCGAAGGGGGCTGTCACTGATCCGTCGAAGCGTAGCCTGATCCTCGACCACTGGGGCGAACTGCTTGCGTCGATGGGCACAGTGGTGGCGGCTGGGTGGCTTGGTCTGAAGGGTAAGAAGAAGGCTGGCGATGCGATTGCGAATGCCGTGACCGCACGACAGAAGGTCAAGTAGTGTCTACTCTCAGGTCTGTAGGTAACCCGACTGACTCATACCGCCCGTTCCCTGACGTGACGATGACGGGACCTATAGCCCCTTCCATGTCCCGGTTCGTTGGGCTGGGAGGTCAGTTCAACGGGTGGCCGGTGCCTTCTGGTGAGCCTGGCAATCTTCTCCGTACTGGTGAGAGGTACTACTGGTACGAGGGGGACATCCCCTCACCCCCACCGATGGACGACCCACGGTGGAAGGACGTGAGGCTCTACCTTCTCAACACGATCAACCGTGGTCAGCGCCAAGACCACCGTGCTGAGACGTTCATCCGCGATGTCTTCACTGACGCTCACGAGGACGAGAGACCTGAGGACGGCACGTCACGCGGAAAGGTTGGGAACGGGTACGGGCTTTCCGCCGGTCACACGGCTCGTTTCTTCCGTGAGCATTACAGCAACGCTGCCTGCGACAACACCCCGGTCCACCGTGGCCTGGGTTGGGAGCCTGGGGGAGATGGAATCCCGGCAGGCAACCACTACTCGAGTGCGATGTGGCACCTCGAAAACTTCATGCTGTACGGTGACCCGAAGGCATGGCAGAGGTTCGTCCACATCGTTCTTCATCTGGCCGGTCAGGGGTGGGACACCAAGTACGGTGCCTGTCTGTACGAGAAGTCGTCGAGCATCTACCCCGGCGTGTACTACCAGCGTGGATTCCTTCAGTGGTCGCATATGTGGTACGACGCCCTGATCTTCTTCCATCACCTGACTGGTGACATGGGCGATGTCGTTCAGGAGCTGTACACCTACGGGCTGAACAACCCTCAGTTCTCAAATGAGTATTGGGGCATCAGGCGGATCACTCGTTACCTGAGGACTCTGCGTGCCGCCGACCTCTGCCTACCTGATGTCGTTGTGGCGGATGACCACCTTGCGTGGTCGATCATCGACGATGCGTTGCGGGAGGTGGAGTCCTACACCGACGAGCCCTGGTTCCACAACAAGGGGGCTCCTGGCAACATCGACGTGTGGCAGGACTGGGACTTCCTGGCAGAGAGCATGGCTTTCGCCATCCAGAAGGGGAGAGCAGACGAACTCTACCCCCGCCTGAAGCCCATCGCGGACTTCCATATCGCCAACCATCTCAGGCCAGACGGGCTGTCAGCCTACTACCAGTCGCCCTCGGGGCAGGTT
>Ga0255048_10000938_pt1 | contig 21341 bp, 21 predicted proteins | sample JV7_2_2_MG_FD_183619 | JGI IMG/M metagenome (GOLD analysis project Ga0255048, IMG submission 183619) | Seawater microbial communities from Jervis Inlet, British Columbia, Canada - JV7_2_2 | ecosystem: Environmental > Aquatic > Marine > Inlet | place: Canada: British Columbia | collected 2016-10-06
TTGAGTTTCTCTATCGGCCACCTCTTCATTAAGGAAATCAGTCATCTCCTTTGTTATGGCCGCCCAATTTACATAGTGGTCTTTATCTCTTTGTTGATACTTTAAGTATGTCATAGTCTCTTAATTAAACAGGATTCCTATTGTGGTATTGATGATGGAATATCATCTATATAATCTTCACCCGGAAGACTCCATTCTTTAATGAATCCTTTCTCCAATGGCGGTAATTTCATAAATTCCTCTACGGTCATATCTATATCAAATAAAGACGCATATATCTCATCCATAGTTCGTGTGGTAGCATCAGGGAGTCCTAACTTTTCATAATAGTCTTTTGCCTGTGCTACTACCTGAGGTTCAGTTACTTTGCCTGAGTTCATATAATCTTTATTTGTCCTATTAAACTGTCTTACAGCCTTACCTTTCGTAAATAAAGGAACAAGATTTGCCGCTTGTCCTGCCGTTGACACAAGCTGCTCAAAACCTTGTGCTGTCATAGCTGCCGCTTGTCGTTGAGCATCTGATGCTGCCATTTGAGCACCCTCAATTTCTCCTAAATCTAATTGTACATCTATATCTCTTAGCCTTGAATCTTCTGCTGCCTTTAACTGTTCAAGCTTAAACATCTCCTGATTCATTGCACTTCGTATCTTTTGCTGCCCCTCTTGCTGTGCTAACTGAACTCTACCTGCTATAGCGGCTGCACCCCTCTCTGATTCTTTACCTGCTTCAATAGCTTGAGCACCCTGAACAAGCATAGCTTCTCTCGCTAACTCATAAGGTTCTTTTTTAATTGCAAGTGCTTCCATATAGTTCACATCCAACTTAGCTCTTGCTTCCTGTAATGCTTTATCAGCATCACTCTCAGCTTTTTGTTGTAGTTTTCTTTGCTGAGATTCCTGTGCAAAAGACATACCTGTTCCTGTTGCGGCAATTGCTACTCCGGCCGCTGCGGCTATTGCTGATAAGATTCCTGCCATAATAATTTTCTTTTACTAATTATTTCTTGTGGCAGAGTCCTGTAATCATTGGTGTATACATCAGCCTCTGCCTCTTCAAATGTTTTTTTATTTGTTTTATATACGCAGCACCACTCGGTGTCTTCGTGTACATAAAATACTCTCTGTGTTCCTATCTGTGTAAATACTGTTGTTGGTGCAAATATTGTTTTAACATCTCCCTCATCTGTTATATAAGAGACCTTCCCTTTAAGTAAAAATGATGGATGTTGTTGCTTATGAATCATTGAAACTATTAGAGTTCCTTTAGGCATAAACAACTCTCTCGTATATAAACCACCCTCCAATGTTTGCTTTAACGGAAACATTTCTTTTAGCTCTTCTGACTGAGAATCACCTGCCTTATGTTCCATATAACCATCAACTTCTTTTAGTTTCTCATTAAAATCTTCTATACTATCCCATAGCAATCCTCTGTCCGGATAAATATAGTGCAGTACATCTTCAGGTCTATCCTTCTTTTTTCTTTTAAACAAACTAAGTAAGCTCATAGTTTACAAAGATACAATTTTTAAGGAAAAGATTTCATTACCTCAGATTCTATTACAAAAAGTTCTGTGGGGGTGGTATCGGAGTTTACTAATTTAATCACAGCGTAGTGACCTAATATACCGTGAGACTCTGCTGTACCGTTCTTGATGTATAAGAAAAAGTCTATTGCAGGAGGTAAAGAACCACCTGCAACAGTAGTATCTACAATTAAACGATTGATATTTAATGGCAGGTCTATCTCAATATCTGTGACCTTACCACACAGAGTTGGTGATGGTGCTCCAAAATACAACAAGTCCCCAACACTAATAATATTCCCAATAGAAACTTTATTTGCAAAATTCACTATTACTGCTGCCGGATTAGCATTATCCACAGACAGATTACTGCTTATCCCATTTGCTGACCTAAGAGCATATTGAGATACACTTGCAGGGTCACTTGACTCAGCCCTTACGAATGCAAACCAAGCCCCCTCCTTCTCTACAAAATAATCTTTGTTTATAAAGCTACCTGACTGTTGGTCACTATCTATTGTTGCATCCCAAGCCGAATCAGATTCAAGAACAATTGTTTTAAATATCTTATTCTCTAATGGTGACTGATTAAATATTGTAGTTATCTCCGAATCATATAAAACTCCGTAGTATTCATTCCTTGTGGTATTAGTATTATGCCTCCATATATTACCACCACTAAAGGTGTAAAAATAATTATTCATCCCTACCATATATTCAGGGTAATAACTGTAAAAAGAGGGGAATCCTTTGACTCCTTCATTGTATGTTAATGTATAATTTGCCATCTATATAATTTTAAGGACAAGGTGTCATAGAAATTATTACTCCATCTAAAACTACTATTTGCTGATTATCCGGTGTTGCTTCTAAAATATAAGAGTCATCTTCTAATTTCACTTGACCATTTTCATCTTTAAAGACCCAATCATATAAACTTGGAACACCTAATAAGGTAGGATTACACGGGTCAATTTTTACACACGGAACATTATATAGCGTGGCAGTAAACGAAGGGTCTGAACAGTCATCTACTCTGCTATATTGTGCTCCTACAAGCTTTACAGGACATCCAACCTCAAGATACCACCCTGTTGTTGGACACACTCCTGTTATCTCTATATCTACCGTAGATGGTGCTGCTGTTGTTTTAGGAATTACCATCACATACCAATCAGGAAATGGTACTGCTTTAAGGGCTACATCACCTAATGCGATATTTATAGTCAAAGTATTACCTGTCGCTATGGGTACACCATTCACTACCTTATACTCGTCCACACCCAAATGCGGAGACCCTGCAACCAATCCGCAGTCAAAAGCAGAATCACCTAAATAGGTGGGGTTTCCTGCTGTTGTACTTGCCTTGTATCCATCTAATGCGTTAGTTACTTCATTGTATACAACTCCATTATATGTAGCCCTTATTCCATCGGGAACTTGGGCGGGGTCAAAATATACTATTATAGCACCTGTAGCTCCAACCGATACCGTATCCAAATCAAATGTATTTAAGAACACACCCTCTGCTGCTGTAATATTTATTATATTATCACAACAAGGCTCTTCACAACTTGGACACGCAACTTCCGGTTGTAGTACACACCCTACCAACTCCCTTGAGATTACACCGTCAGAATAAAACCCATCAAGAGCACAAATAGTTAGTTCTGAATCTGTAAAGATAGCTGTTGCCGAAGCTAAGTCCGGCCCATTTAAATAATAATTATCACGTGTTACCATATTTTATATAATTAATTTAACCACAATCACAGCAGCAGTCTCCAAATGTTACATTAAATCCTGTGGGGAATGGTTCAATAAACTCGGTTGTGCATATATCTCCATCTTCTCCTGCGTCAAGAGACACGGTTATAACTACACCTGTGCCGCATTGTTTGTACTGATAACTTCCCGCTACACCTGTAGTATTTTTAACATTATACTGATTACATACCTCGTTGCAATCTGTTATTTCAAGTACGGATGTTATATTAGTAGTTGGGGTAAGTTCACTACTCTCTTCTACCTGATATACACAGTAACTGCCATCAGCAGCAACCTTCACAAAATCTCCTATTGAAATTCCCTCAGTTGCTGCTGCTATATAAGACTGTGGTGATGATGCAAGTGAAGACTGACATCTCTCAAGATAATATGTCTCTGTCTCACATACACAGTCCACTAAACCTATATCAAAAAGTGTAGGAGATGTAACAAGCTCCGTTAGGCAAACATTAACCGTCTCTTCAACTGCAATGGCTATAATCTGTAATGCCCCAAGACAATCCTTATATTGTACAGTTATAGGGCCTTCATCAGTATTTAGTATTGAATATTCCTGACATACATCAGAGCAATCGCTTAAATCTCCTCGTATTGCAGAGATAGAATCTGTTACAGGAAACTCAGTAACGGCTGTAATTTCAAATATACAATCCCCGTAACCTGTTAACTCTACAAGGTCACCTATATTTGTAGAGCCTTGACTTACTATCTTATTAACAGATACACCATCTTCTCTACATTGGGTTGCGTATACATTAGTAGCAACCTCACACTCACAACATACCTCCTCAATATCCACATCAGAATAACACAACTCGGCTAATACAGGATTTCTATAATCGTACATTAAGTATAATATATTTCCTGTAGTCGGCATTGTAAATATTCCCTGATACCAATTTGGAGCAAGTGTAGCATCAACAGCTAATGTTGTTAATCCTACATCAGCTAATAGGTTAGCTATAGCAGTTGGGGTGTTAAGATATACGGTATCTGTTCTTAGATACTTAAAGTTCATAGGAGGGTCTACAAATATAAAATCATCACCCATCTGTCTATTAGATATAATGTCTACCTGTGCTCCATTAGCAGGTATAACACCCGTCCCCTGATATCCCGTTATACTACTGTACTGAGATATTAATGGATTAGTGGTATCGCTACTTAATATTACCTGTTCTGAGTGCATAGGAGATGTATATGAGCCATCTACCCATCTGTATTGGTTGTGTATTAATTCACCTCCATTTGCATTATTAGATATACATACTTGAATTATTTGTATTTCATCTGCATCAGGACAGTCTACAGTTATTATTAATGTTGCTGTACCCGCTCCCGTTATTACAAGAGTTAACTCATCTATGAGCACGGAATCCTTATCAACAACTATGCTATAATTTCCATTAGCTACTACATTAAGACTTTGTATAACACCATTATATGTAGATTCAAAGTCTATACTTCCAACAACATTAGATGCGTCTATACTTATTGTAGAGTCACCAACCAATCCTCCTACATCATAGCAGAATGATAATTCCTCAGATACATATCCAACTGTTTGTGTAATTCCACATTCTAAACAGGGTATCTCCGCAGGTAACTCAATCTCATTAGATGAAAACACATATTCATTCATATACGGGTCATATCCTCCCAACTTTTGTGTGGTAGGATAATCAAGGAATAGGTCTCTAAACCAACTTCTCATATTAAATTCAGAGATAGGAATTAGACTCTCATTACTATATGATGTTCCTTTTAACTGAATAACAGCACCACGCTTTTGGTCAGAAAAATACTTATCGTAACCATATACAGCAAAACTTTCAGGATTAAAACTAATCCCATATTCCTCAAGCCTTGCTATCTGAGTACCAAGCACCTCCGGTATAGACGCTATTGCCCCTCCAACTGCTGCATCTGACAATAGGTTCTTACCTGCCAATACATATGATATTTTATCTTCTTGCAATGTTAATACATCTGTACTACGAGCAAATAGCTTCTGTATAGTTCCAAATGACTCTTCTAAAGATTTGAAGTTTAACAAGCCCCTATTAAATTGGTTGAGTTTATTTAGATTAGACTCATCATTATAAACCCCACTATATGTTATATCTGCAAACCTATGCACTTCTCGGTAATCCTCTTCTGATGTTGTGGTAACCCTATTCCCTAATAGTAATGGTTTACCCACAATAGAATCTCTTATCTTATAACTCTCTACCCCGTTACCAAATGAATAACAATTAAAAAACGATGTGTCTATAATTGCCTCAGAGGACGATGATTGGTTCTGAATATTTCCTAAATGGATTGGGCTTAAAAGGGTTGCCTCTGTTATAGATGTTACCCCTGTAGGTGGTGTAGTTGGGGATACACTACCTGAGCCACAGTCTCCATATACAACTGTTTGACCTACGGGAACTACTACTGATTTAGGTTGCCCATTTACAGTATAGTCAAATATAACAGGTGTAAGGTTTCCTATACCTACTGTAAATACTATACGACATCCTTCTTGGACAATACCAAATGTTTCAGACCCCTCATACCATACATCAGGTTGAGCCTCTTGAGGTTCTGTTTCAAATACAACTGTAGATGTTGCTCGGAATATTTCAAATTCTACCTCTACTGTTGACCTTCTTTTTTTTGCAGCAAATAATCCTCCGCAAGATTCTGTACCGGATACAATAAATTGTATTTCATCTGTTATCGTATCTCTATACCATTGATAATAGTTAGTATCAAGAGATGGAGTAATTATAGGAGGTACGAGAGTTTGGTTAGCTAAACTTGTATCATATACATTATTTATTGGAGGGCCACTACCACCTACTTCTTGAGTACCTGTATTTAAAATAGAGGCAACATTATCTCCGTTCCACCACTCTATAATATCATCATAATCACGAGATGCGACTAATGTTGATTCTAAATTATATATTCTTCTTTCACATTGTTTGTTACCATTACCAACACCTCTTCTTGTAAAATTAAAAGTAAGTACAATCCTACTCCCTGCGGGAATATCATACTGAGTATAGTTACCTGTTACAGAATCATATAAGCCTAAATTTCTATAAAATAACATAGGATATGTACCTCCTATATCTTCTGACTCGCTTTGTTTACCCGGCAATACAGTTGGGTATGCACCGCTAAATAGATTAAACTCGGATGCTCTCATCTTCATATATGTACCTGCCGGAACAGGAATATCATTACCTACATCATCTGTTGGTGGTGGCTGTATAAAGTCATCTGCTTGTGCTTCTTTTTCTAATACAGTTGCGTAAGCACAAGTCCTTAAAGCCCCATTTGCATCTGTCTTAACTATATACCTATCTCCATTCTCTACCTTTTGTGCATTCTCACCTTCTAATAAAAACCAAGTAAACCCCGTTGTTGGCTCATTATAGAATACATTTGTATAAATTGTTTCGTACTTTTCTTTGCTCGGTTTAATAGCGAACCTATAGTTAGTAGCCCAAAACGGAGGTTTCTGTGATGGAGGTATGCTTACTCTTAAAGTATTCTTTAATGGAGCAGAACTACAGGGAATGTGTACACTATTATTAGGACTTACTAATGCTGTGGTTGCACGAGCAAATCCATCAGTATATATTATAGCTACCTCATAATCTCTATTACTATGCAAACTTTTTACATTAGATATACCCTGATATAATGCATCCGCAAAACTAAAACTATAATACTCATAAGCTGTATTTACCCCATCAAACCACTCTGTTGCAGGTAGTATCAGACTTATTTCTGTAGAAGTTATACTCGCCTCCACTATAATAGGGCCGGGTACTGTGGCTACACCACTATCTGTTTGTGCCCAAAGACCTGCATCTAAACTCACAGGTACTGCACAGTTGAATATATCTGTAAGAGTAAAGCCATTACAGGCTGTAGCAACAGGTTCTATATTTGTAATAAGGCCTATTTTCTCCTGAAAGTCTACGCTTGTAGTTAAGTCATATACTGAATTAAAGTCAGTAGGAAGAACATAGTTAAAAACTATAAGAGTATCAGGTGTTCCAATAGTTGGAGTAACTGCTCCCGTAAAGTCACCACCCTCAAACCTCATTTCTATTGTAAAAGCTGCACCACTAACCAACTCTACACCATCTAAGTCTACAGTTATTTTTGAATCTACACCTGTATGTGGCACAGTAATATTATAGTCATAATCAGAAAAGGTATCTATAAGAGTTTCTAATGATATTTCTTCTGATATGGGCTCTACAGAATACTCAAACCTTACAGGTGAGTTATTTATATCTATCAGGTTATATCCCTCTATATAGTTTCCGTACATTAATCTATTACCCATTAAAGTCTGTGCCTTTGCAAAACGAGGTACATTATCATATAACCTTAATAATTCTTCTTGTGGTAGGATTGTAAATATCTTACTATTCCTAAATGAATATGTGTAGTTGGTGTTGTCTGCTAATCCTAAATCACTTTTGTCAAGAGATTCTATAACCTTTATTATTGTTCCATCACTATCTTTAAATAATAAATCAACTGACTTTACTAATAATCCTCCTGAGTTATAGGTTATAATAGCTGTGTTATAATTATTAACCATACCCTCATTTAAAGATGAGGTGGGGTCAAAATTAAATGCTTTACTCTCAAAGGCTGCATCTGTAAAAGGAGATGTTGCTGAGTATTCATTGTTCTCATACTTATACCTATATGCAAAAGATATAAATCTTTCCTCTAAGAAATTTTCTTGCCGAGATGCTGTGTTGGTTAGCAATATAGAGGGGGCTTCCATAGGAGGCCTCTTAATGACTAACAAGGACTCTTCTAACAGTACATCATCACCACCACCATCAACTAATGGTGTGCCTGATGGATTTGCATAATTATTTGTAACATTAATAAATCGTGGAGCATTATAATCATCAGTAAAAAATAGTAAATCTTCTACCTTATCTACCCCTGTTATAAGGTATGAGGGGTCAAAATTTAATACTGTTTCAGTTGGAGTAGTTCCACTCTTGGATACACTAATAATATGGTACAATAAAATCTCTGACTTTGTGTCGTAAGAAACTATGAGGTCAATTTTACCTGTAGGGCTTGTGGGATATGTTGGGTCGTGAACAAACCAATAAACTGTCTCGTTAGCACCATCCTCATATACACCAATGCAACGGGCATCATTACTTAATGATACACCATCATACTCTAAATATGTCAATTGAGTATTGCCCTTTGAGTTTTCTACTGCTCCTATTTCGGATGCCTCAGTAGACCCTAACCTTACATTTAAAGCGTCTGTATATTCTCCGTTTGGAACGAGTCTTTCGTCAACGGATTTATTCATTTTGCCTTTTACAAAATTCCTTTGTGTATTTGCCATATTATTTTATCCACTTGTCCCTACCTCTTAAATTCTGTAAGAGTCTACCGGGATGTATATTGCTTAATCTGATTTTTGCATTTCTTAAAAGTGACGACTTCTTTCTTCTTGCCCTGTTTACAACATACTCCTGAACACCTAACTTTGAATCTAAGAGAGCGTAGCTAATATAAGCATATACATAATCTTCAAATAACTTATTTACTGTAATCTCAGAATCATCACCACCCTCCATACCGTCTGAAATATACTCAAGTATGCAGCTTTGGTTAGCCATAGTGGAGTCAAAGTTTATTACTCCGGCTTTTTTATCAATCCTAAATGTTGGATTAGTATTTGCTGTTTCTGTATTTAACCCATAACGAGCACCTATATCAACTGCAAAATACCAATTCCCCCCATACTCATATCCTAACAATCCATCATACGGACTTAATCTATTTAGGTATATACTTGGCTTCTGACCTATAATCCTATCGTAATCTAAATCTGATTGCTCAGTTAGCACATTACCATCTACATCATAAAGGAATGAGCAGTCTGCATTTTGCTGATATGCAACAGCAGAATTTACTTGTATGTTTTCTACCATTGGTCTTATTATACCATTAGCATAATAAGAAAGCCTTATCCAATTTACATAATCAGATGGCAGTATAAATCTTAAATCTTCGCACACATTCAATTGTAATACCTTCACCTCCTTGAATGCATCATAGTTTAATTCTTGTACAGCCCTCTTAGCGTGAAATAATATTTTATATCTTTCTTCGTTGTTAACTAATGAATGGTTACCCGCATACATTAACAGGTAATTTGTAACGATATCTTTTAAACTAACATACTGATACGAACCCCAATTCTCATCTTCAGGAGGATTTCCTGCATTTTCATAATACTGATACTGCGTTAAATATGCCATATTTATTTCTCGTTAGCGTTTTCTACTTGTTCTTGTTGTGCTGAGTACCCTACTATAGCTTCCTCTCTAATTGACAGTCCTGCATACTGAAGAATCTTCATAGTTAAATCTGTTTGGTCATCAATAGGTAATTCAAAATCTTGATAATCAGGTTGGCTTTGGTCAAATACAGGTTCTCCTCCTGTTATATTAATATACGTCCATTTTGGTGTATAAGGATATCTTATATACTGACAAGTCACATCACCTGCGGTACTATATGTATTAGGATAGATAGTCATTAAAGAAGATTCTGTCGTATATGCAGGATATAAAGATGATGGGGCGGTTAGTAGGGATTGACTTAACAATGTTATCTTGCTGTGACCAACCCTTTCTGCCTCATTTAATCCCGTGCCACACAGAACCTTATTTATAAAATAATAATCACTACCTGTAGTTAGCTGTGATGGCATAAAAAAAACATTAGCGGCACTCTGTGTAAGAGTATCTGTGATGGAAAATAAATCTATTACCTCCTCATATCCTTTCTTCAAATCAGCATAGCCTGTACCCGATTGACGAGCATTCTCCTTATTTACTTGGTAGTTATAAGCGTAAAAATAATCTTCAAATATATCTAACTGTGCTTGTTCCGCAAATAAATTAAAATCTGCGGGAGATATATAGCCGTAATTATTTTTATTAAGTATTGCTAATACCGTATTTCTTACTTCGTTTATCATTGCTAAATCTTTTTACAAAGATAAGCAAAAAAAAAGAGGTCTTATTTCAGACCCCTTATTTAGAAACTTTATCTCCGATAATTATTTATCTAAAAGATTTTCTAAATGTTTTAACGATTCTATGCCATCATCACTTTGAAAGAACGAAGATACAATAAAAATTGAATCCTCTCCATATGGGATGGTACAAAGTTTTGTTTTATTTGTTTTAGTATTATACCAAACCTCTTTGTTCTTGTTTCTGTATTTAAGAAATCCTTCATCAAAAAACTTATGAACCTTAGCCTGAAGGGTTAAGATTGGGTCAGATACTATAGACATAAATTCTTGTGGGTTATTTCGTGCATACACCAACATATCTCTTTTCATTTCTTGAGTAGATACAGAATCAGGGTTACGGTTAAACACCACCCTTGTTAATGTTTCAAGCTCTTCAATACTAAGATTTTTTGCTTCAACCAAAGCGTCTACCTGAGTCATCATAACATCCACCTCTTTAGTAGCTTTCTTACTATTATCTACTTCTTCAAACTTAATACCATTCTGAGGATGGTACTCTAAGAATTTTTGTAAGACTTGGTTTTCTTTATTAACCCTTAAAAATCCATCTTCAAATATAATTGGCTCAAGAATAGCATTACCATCCTGCTCATCTTCAAATGGAGTTTTTTGATTTCTTGCATACCTCAAGGCTCTTTGTACACCTTTCTCTTCATCAAACCATAGCAATGTGAATCTGCGTGTATGTCTTGTTGGCAGCATAAAGGAAAGAGGTGCTGCATCTCTTTTAAGTCTATATACTTTATTAGTATAGTTCTGTACTTTTTTCATTAGATAAAATTTAAAATTAAAAAAATAGGGAGGAGTCTCTTTAAAGAGACTCCATCCCAATTAAAGTTATTTATATTAGTCTTGGAAGATAAAGAAGTTATTTGCACCTAATGTACAAACTGCTCTCTCTGACAAGAAATTAACTTCCATAGCATCTAAGCTACTTGTAGCTGCTCCACCCGCAGAACCTGTAATCCAAGTTTTATACCTACGGTCTTCAGTCTCAGAAGCACGGTAACGAACGTGCAAGAATGGTCTCTTAGCATTCTTACCCATTACTTGGTCATATACAGTTGTTGAACCCGCAGGAACAAGCAATCCGTTTACATTTCCTGTACCGGAAAGACCACCACGCATTGTTGGGTCGTTAAGGTATTTCCAATCAGTCTTGTAGAAATCATAACCTCTACGGAATCCTGAGAAACCTAAGTTTAGAGCCATATCCTTATCGTTGTCAAATAGTCCATAAGATGTACCACCTGTACCATAAGAATTTTGAGCTGCTAACATATCGTCAATATCAAATCCGAAATCTCTGTCAACAAAGATTACATTTTCTTCAATTGAACCTTGCTTATCTAAGCGAGAGATGATAGCATCAAAGTCAGCTAAAGCCGCAGGGTTACCACCGCTCCATACATTTCCACGATTCTCTACCACATAGAAGATACCTTCAGAACCTTTATTACCTACTTGGTCTGATGTTACCTGTGTTACTGCACCTGAAAGTGCTTCAGCAGGAACTGCTTCAAGCATTGATGTTTCAAGATAGTCATCAAAACGCAAACGAGTTTCGTGCTCACTCTTTAGATACCATAGGAATCCTGTGCCGCCATCTTCAGTTGTTACTTCAATCCAACCAATCTGAGCCATATCAGAACCACTCACGGTGTAAGTATCTTTAAGGATAATTGGTGAGTTCTCAAAGACGAAATCTTCAGCCTCTAAAGAACCTTCCATTCCAAGTGTTCCTTTTCTAAATTCTGAACCATAGATAAATACTGTACAATCAGGATTACCTAATGCTGAACCTCCTGTAAAACCCGCAGCCTCATAAAAGGCAACTGTAAATTGGTCATTAGCTAAGTCGGTCTCTATAACGATACCCTTGTTTTCACCTGAGTTATCATTTCTTGACACAACTACTGTTTGACCTACTCTAATTGCTATTTGAACTGTTGCTCCTGAACCCGGTGCTACTGTTGAATCAGCAGGGTTAAGGGTGTCATTTACTTGAAGAACAATCTCGCCCCCCGCAACTACGGGTGCTGTACCGCAGTCTATATACTTGGTGTGTAATCTTCCTTGCTCTGCCCATTTTATAAGGTCTGAGTTAGAAGGGAGTTCTGCTCCTACTAAGCGTAGAAAAGAACTTACTGTTCTATTACCATAACGCTCAAATTCCTTTTCATAAGTATCAGGAAGATACTGATTCAAGAAATTAAAGTCGGTAATATAATTTGATGCCAAAGCGACTTGATTGCTACTTGGTTGCAATTGATAAGTCGGTGTGGCTGCTATTGAACCTGCCATAATTTTAAAATTTTTAAATGTTTAACTTTTTTTACTTCTTATTTTTAATCCTCTTCCCGAATCTGTGTTTAATGATTTATACTGAGTCCCGCCTTTACGAGTTACTTCAGGTGTCTTGCGGTCTGACATATTAATATTTTTTGTCTTACGCATCACATCCTCTGTAGCCTCTGATTTGCCCTGCTCATAAAAGAACTGTGCAAACTTTTCAGGATTCATTGCAACTGCCAAACTCTTGTGATAACCTTCTGCGTCTTTTAACATACCATTCTCATCAATAAACTTTGCAGTCCAATTAGATGGGTCTGCGTGAATCTTATTCAGTTCACTATAACCTGATGGTGCATAAGACACCGTGCTTTCCCCTACATTAAATTCAAAACCTTTGAACTCAGGATTAAACACATTGTTAAGCTTCTCTAAGTACCACTCTCTCTTTCGGGAAAGTTCTTCTTTCTGAGTTTTCGCATCTGCGACATACTGCTTGTAGCTTTCGTATTCTTCATCAGGAACATTTGAGTTGACAGGTTCAATTGACTCAATTGGCTGCTTGTACTTCTCCTGCATATCTGTAAAGTAATTCTTAGCTTTAGCAATAGCCTTCTTTTTCTTTAACTTAATCTTTTTAATGTCTGACTCGTCATCTATATCCTCATCAAATAAATACTCCTCCATTAGAGTATCAATATCATCAGAGTCAAGACCTTTTTCGGTTAAGCTAAAATATTTTTTTAGTAAAGAGTCAGGCTCAACAGTATCATAGTCTTTTTGTAATTCAACAAACTCATCAATGCTTCTACCTGTCTCTTTTTTAAACTTAAAATAAGCGGCAACATCATCAGGTAATTCTTCAGATTCTTCTCGCTCAGTCATTAAGTCATCAAAAGAGTTTATCTCTTTTCCATATCTTTTTCCAATATATGAAAGAACATCTTCTTCTTTTAATTCAGGTGGTGTAGCATCTTCTACCTTCTCATTAGCATCTTCTTTAACTACCTCTCCTGCACTTTCGTTCTCAAGTTTTTCTTCGTGCTTCTCAAGTAACTCACCCTCTAATTCCTGAACGGACTTCTCTTGAGCAGCACTAACTTCTTTTACTTTTAATTCCATAAGATTATTATTATATTATAATTAGACAAATTTAATAAATATTTTTAATAGTTTTTTACTTTTCGTTTCCACCAATAATCATACTCACTATTGCTATCATAGCCATCATCACTCCTGCTACCGTATCTCTTACTTTAGGGTCAAGATGTTCACCTGTTATAACCGCCCTTATAAAAGTTAATATTATAAACAAGCCTATAAAGACTATTATTAATATAGATAGTCTATATTTCTGATTGCTATTCATTTATTATCTTGGGTCAAACTCTGATAAGTCAAATCCGTCTAAGCTATCTTCATTAGACTCAAAACTTTTAGGAGGAAGATTATTCTTTCTCTGATTTATTAATTGAGACTGCTCTGTGTTCGCTTGACTAATCCTATCAGACTTTGCTGTTTCTCTTTGCAATTCTCTGTTAGCCAATGAGGTTTCACTAATATCTCTTAACTTCATATTATAATTAAACTCTTCAGCCATTAGATGACTCTTGAGTTCTGCTTCTGATTTTTGTTTCTCCATCTCAAATGCAATCTCAGCCTGTTTTAATTGCATCTTTCCCTGTAACTCAGCTTGTTGCTGTTGCATTGCTAACTGTGCAGCTATCTCCTGAGACTTTAGATTTTGCTGTGCAACCATCGCTTGTTGTTGCATAGCCATCTTCTCTTCTCTTTCCTGAAGGGCTTTTCGTTTAACTTTTAATAATTGATTGGCGAGTTTAATATTTTTTATCTCCCTTATATCAATTGCATCTTCAAGATTAATATCACCTTTAGATAGAGCCATCTGAATGTTTGCTTCAAGCTGAGCCTTCTGTTCCTCATCCGGTGCTACTTCAATAAATATTCCAAAGTCATATACATATAAGTCCTGTATCTGATGTAAAATACTTACATTATATTTCCCTATAGCATTAGCAAAATCATCTTTAAAGTCTGCATACTCTAATATATCTGCAACTCTGTATGTTAGTGCCTCTGCTAATGTCTTGTATATATATAATGATGCATCAAGTATATGTCGTGTTGCTACATTAGAATTAAGTGCAGCCAACTTTTGTAGTCCTACTAATGAGTTGGGGTCAGGTGTTGATGCATCTCTTGCCTCATTTAATCCAGTTACCTGCCTAATCATTCCTAAATAGTGATTATAGTTAGATATAAGCATCTGTGTTTTGGATACACCTGAAGATGATTGTAGTTCTTTAATAGGTACTTTTCCCTGATTGTATTCACCTTCCTGTGTATAGCTTCTGCCAATAACAGAACCTGTTTGGAAATATAATCTTAGAGCGTCTTCAGGATTATATGCATTCCCTGTTCCTAAGTCTACCTCATTTAATCCATCGGCATCTATGTACACACCATCAGGCACAACTCGTGCTATAACTTGTTGTAACTTCAGGTGGGTAATTTGAATTAAATCAGCGAATGGTATCATTCTTCGTGTCAATGATTCTATTACACCCTTATACATTCGTGGTGCAACAGCAACATAGTTTGGGAGTGCGTGTTGTTGTGTGGATTTAGGCCGCACCATATTCTTAGCAAGTTCCCATTTAAGTATAATGTTTGTTCCCATTACCATTACACCATCATACCATACATCAATAGTCTTTTCTATTTTCTCAAAATTCCCCTCCTCCATCATTTCTGTCGGAGGATTAAATTGGTCATCCTTTTCAATAATTCTTGACCCACCATTCTCAAGTATTTTTTTCTTATATACTATTTTTTTAGTGGTCTTGTAATTGAAATACATCAAGGTACAGCTATCTCTATAAAAGATATCATCCTCATAGAACTGTGCTACATTATAGTAATCATACCAAGACTGACTGTACTTGCTAATTTCCTCTAAGTCAGCAGTCGTTAATGATTGGTCTATCTTCATTAGTTCTGTAAGCGGTAGTGTCTTTATCTCTCCCCAATAGAAACAATCCTTAAAGTGAGGGTCTTCTGTATAGCTATACACAATATTGGCAGGGTCAACATAATCTATCTGAACTCCTGAGCCTTCTAAAAATGTGTGCTTGGCACAAGAGATTCCTAACACAGTTAAATCGTAATCTAATCTTTTACGGATTTCGTTATAGTGATTAGTTTCAAACAAGGTATTTATAGCAACCTCTTCTGCTATCTCTATAGCAGGTTTAAAATTAAGCTGCATATATAAATTAAGCTCTTCATCTGTTTCAGGTAGGTCATCCGGATTCATAATAAAGGGGTCTACTCCTGTCTTCTGCTGTATGGTAGAGAGTACATCCTTAGCGACCATCTGTCCCTCAATCATATCCTGATACTTAGAACGCTTCGCTTGAGACATAGCATCTTGAGCGTAAGCTTTTACATCAAACATTCTGTCATTCATACCATTGACAACGACATCAATAAACTTAGGGATGATAGGAACAGGTGTCCAATCTAAGTTTAGATAACTTAAATCTCCATCAACAGATAACTCGTTCTTATATTTTCCAACGGGCTGCTCTCCCCTTGCGTAAAGACGCAGCCTATAAAAGTCTCGCCATTGATTATAATACCTACATTGATTCCCATCTTTTCTAAACCATTCATACTGAATAGCCTGACCTACCATAAGTCCGAACTCATCTGTCTCTTTTTCTGAATCAGAAACAAACTGACTTGGAAATCCTGTAGATGAAATATTTATTTTTATATCCTTCATCTATCTTATTATTTCGCTAAGTGTACCTTTATTATTATACCTTGCAAAGTTAATCATAATTTTGGACTCTTTTTTCTCAGGTAAATACTGATGCTTTTGGTTAGCCATTATAGCTAATCCTGAGCTAATAGATGCATCAAACTTTGTCCTATTACTTATATCAAACTTTGCCCAATCTTCCAATGTTCTTGTGAACGGCATTTGTCCCATCTCATCTTCATTCTTTAACCCTATATGGTTTTCTATATAAGACTCAATTGCGGATGCGTGAGACTGTTTTACATCCTCAGATGAGTTAGGTATACCCCCCAACTCTTTTTCGGTCTTAGAGAGCTTATTAAAGTGTTTATCAGGGCGATTAATACTATACCCTCTGTATCCTCTATTTTTAAAATGATATAGCAGTCTTGGTTTATTATTCTCCACCAATATTGGCATACCATAAAACACACAAGCCATTAATACTTCCTCAAAAAATATCTCTGCTGTTTGCGGTCTTGCTACATATTCTAAAAAAAACTCGTTACTTGGGGCATCATCCATATTAAATTTGGTCATTCCGTGTAGTGCCCCATTAGATGCACCGCCTCCAACTGTACCTGATATATCATAACTATCACATCCAAACGACCCCAAGTGCTCGTTGGCAGGATACTTTATTCCATTCTTAGTAAACCCCCTATTCTGTAAAGTTTTACTTGGTAGCCAACTAACTAAGAACCTGCCTCTATTATCAGGTCTCCATACTACCTGACCGTCTATATTTCCATCCTTCCAATAAAAAGACCCTTGTGTTAAATGATGTTCCTTAATTAAAGAGTCATTATAATCTATCTGTTGATATATTCTTGTTAAGTTAAATATAGATTGTTTGCTTTCATCTCTAAATGCGTGAGACTCAGAACGAGGAAACTGTCGGTAAAACTCATTTAAAGCATCGGCATCATTTTTTAATGACTCAGCCTCCCCTTCCCAATATTTTATAACACTCTCTATTGGCATTCCATACTCGTCTATATAGCCTTCAAAATTCCATTCCATAGGAATAAATAGATTATATAAACCGCTCTTTGTCTGACCATTTGAATTTCTATTAGAGGGGTGGGAGTCATTGTATAGCTTCTTAAACTCTGAGCCACCCTTGTTAAGTGCATTAGATGTAGAACCCATCATACACTTTCCTATTATCTTGCTTCCCAATCTTAGACAGGTTTTAGTTACCCTCCAATTATTTAATATGTTATTTGGTTTGAGCCATTTCCCACTCTCATCGTGTACTAATAATAATAACTTCTCTCCATCATATGAGTTATCATCTGTATTCTTCCAATCAATTGTTGTGTCAAGACCGTATAACTCTTCATCATTAGTCTCGTGCATATTCTTTTTTGTAATCTTAGATGCAGGTATTCTAAAAGCTAATTCGGTCTTTGGTTTATCCATACCATCCTGTATCGGTTTAAAAAAGAATGGCAGTCTTCCTGAGATAGGAACAACCTTATCTGTAAACATCTTCTTAGCATCACTACCTGTCTTGGAAAGTATACCTACCCTTGAGTCTTTAGCAAGACTACCTGTATTAACACACTCAGAAGACCCCATATAAGAGAATCCTGACCGTCTTATCTTTAGATAAACCATTCCGAAAGACCTTATGTCTGCCCTACACGCTTCCCAATATATATAGAACACCCTGTTAGCCTCTCTAAAATCAGGATACCCAACATCAATAGATGTCCATTGTAGATACATATAATGTGCTCCCGTTATATAAGTAGCAACACCATTGTTCATAAACCAATAGCCGTCCTCTCTTCTATTAAACTCTTCCTCTATGTAATCTACCCATATTCTTTTAAATGTGTTGGGTGTTTCATTCCATTTGAATATAGAATTAATTCTCTGTAATGGCTTTGGTAATTCATTTCGCTTCCACTTATTTGTGTCTCCCTGAAAAGACTTAGGTTTTTTAGGTAGTGCTATAACCAAACTATTAATTACAATTACATCACCAATCTCTCCTGTCTTGGATATAACAACTATATCATACTTCTCATCATAACCGTACTTCCAACTACGATTCCTGTTTTTATTAGTAACTACATTTTTTGGTATATAATCATCTAATACTCTATATAAACTATTTAGACCTTCTTTCTGCAAATCCTTGTTTTGTATCTAATTTAGTTGCCCCATCCTCCTCCATTGCAAGAATGTTTTTTTCTGCCTCTATACGAGAGAGTATATCAAACGCATCAAATATTGCCAACTTCTTGGTAGCAGCAGCATTCTTTAACCTATCGGCAGCCAATTCATCTTCAGGGTCAGGCTTTATTATGTCTTCTTTTGCGACTTTTATTAGCTGCTCTACCGCCCTCATCCCTGCCTGAATAATATTCTTCTTTAAATCTCTTGAGTCCATTCTTTCTTCTGTTCTTATGTTTTAACTTATCTTCTTTAAAACCCCAATCTTCTTTACTCATAGCTTTACTGTTATTTGATGGTCAAACATACGGTATAACTTTTCTCCATCTACCTCAAACTCATATTCACTCTCCGGCTTAAAACAAATCTTATCTCCTTCAGATATTCCTTGTGAACGAAGATACTTATTAGTATACCTCATTTCTCCCATCAATGGTTCTTCAGTCAACGGTTTATATATATAAGAATCCTCAACAGATATGGGTTTAGTAAAACAATATCTACCGTGAGTATTCCATTTTTCTCCGTCATTATACATATAAAATTGGTCAGGCTCTACAAAGAATAAATCATCCTTAAAGAATCCCATTCCGCTTTTTCTTCTGCCCTTCATATCGTTATAGAACTTAAACACATTATGATGTACCAACAAGATATCTCCTTCCTTCACATCACCATCATACTTTATGGGTGTAGATACTACTTCCGCCAATCTATTAGAGTACCTGTGGTCTTCTTCAGATGTGCTTGTTATAATATCAACCCCTCCTATATTCTTGGTATTATTATACCTACCGCCTTTATATGGCTTTGTTAAAAATAGATAGGGAGACTTCATTAAAAGTTTATATTATATTCTATGGATACAGGCATACCTGTAAATTCTTTCCACAGCAACACCTCATCAGCCGATTCTATCCACACCTTAAAGGTTTGATTAGTATCATCATACTTTATTAGGTGGATGGTGTAGTTACCATTAAGGACTTCCTGCCCTATAATGTAGTGCATAGCTCCCGACTTATAATCAGGCCCTACCGCAATTTTTCTTATATCGTGTGCAGAATATTTATACTCAGCACTAACTGATTCGTAAGTGCTAACTGTTTCCATTATCCTTTTCTTGTTTTGTAACCTCTCCGGTTTTTACATTAATAACAGAATCTGCCCCGTATTTCTCTGCTAATTTTTTTTGGGTATCTGTAAATATTTTGGTTATAGCATCTACCTCTTTCAAGATTGCTGCCTTTTGTATTTCTAACTCTCCTAAAGCCATCTTGTATTTGGCGGAGTCTTCATTCATTTGACGAATTAAATCTAATTCATCTTTAGTTAACTTCTTATTCATAATTAAATTTTATTTAAAACAAATATAGTAATTATTTCTTTATTTTTTCAAATGACCTACCTCCAAAGTATGCACCTATAACTGTTATTAACACTAACTGTAATAGGTCTACCCACTTATCTTGTACTGTAAATCCTATCCACCCCGCATCTATAAAAACAAGCAGTACTGTGGATGTCACTAAAAATATTAAGACCATAGGCCTTACATTCTTAGACAGCCAAGAATCACTTTTCATATCCGCCTTCCATCGCTGAGTTATACCCTTTTCAAGCTCAACCTCCGAGCTAACAATTAGGTCTTTCATCTTAATCTTTAACTCCTCTTTCTCCTCTTTAGTCGTTACAACCTCATCAATTATATCCGCAGCGTTACCAAGAAGACCTCCTATAATTTGTGTTATCCAACCTGCCATATTAAACCGTATTCTTTTGTGGCATCAAAACTTGGGCATTCTTTATCTGAAAAATCCCTATGTCCGTGTATGGATGCCTGTGGAAATATATTTTTTAAAACTTCTAAGAGTAAAAGGATAGACTCCTTCTGCTCTTCTGTTCTGTTATCTTCAGGATTCATATCCTCATCACATCCCCCTGCATAGCATATCCCTATACTATCAGCGTTATGACCTGAGCAATGTGCTCCCTGTGTCTCTAATGGTCTACCTATCTCTATCTGACCATCTCTTTTTATAAAGTAATGATAGCCAATGCCTGACCAACCTCTTTCTAAATGCCATTCATTTACCATCGCAGCATCTACATACATATTGGGAGGTGTATCAGCACAATGGATTATTATTTCATTTATCTTTCTCATTTGTTTTGGTTATCTTTATCATTAAATAAGCCATAGTTAATAACCCTACCAAAATACCGATAACTCCATTTGCCACATCCATTTGTTCTGTGACCGAAATAGACATCAATTTAAAGTTCGCAAATGAAACAATGCCTCCGGCCAATGTTGTTAAAATAGTCCTAAGATTTTCCATTATACCCATTCGTTATACCAATGTTTTTCTTCTACTATATATTTGCTCACAGGTAATTCATAGTCACTCACTATATCAACTGCCCAATCTGTATAGAATCCACCTTCCTTAATTATATTACCATCCTCATCATATACAGGGGGGTATGGCACATTGCCAACTTCTCTTATAGTTATGCTTCCCTTTGCAATTTGAGCAGTATATATTGAGCCACTTGGGTAGTTACCATCTTCGTCAGGCATAACAAATTTTTTTCTCAAAGTATTCCACTTT
>Ga0255048_10000939_pt1 | contig 21336 bp, 21 predicted proteins | sample JV7_2_2_MG_FD_183619 | JGI IMG/M metagenome (GOLD analysis project Ga0255048, IMG submission 183619) | Seawater microbial communities from Jervis Inlet, British Columbia, Canada - JV7_2_2 | ecosystem: Environmental > Aquatic > Marine > Inlet | place: Canada: British Columbia | collected 2016-10-06
GCAGCGCAGATACGGGCACGGCCTTTGCTTTGTCGGTCTGCATTTTCGCTACCTTGCGATTCTCTCTCCCAAGACTGGAGTTGTAGGTCAGCGATGAAAGGATGCCCAAGGTTCCTACTCCTTCGGATTAAACGTGTACGGGTCGAGACCGTGAGCCACATGGGCGGCTGATCGTTCAGAAGTCTTCTGCTTGTTCTTCCGGCGGCGACGCGGTTGTGTCGTGCGTTTCGAGCACACTGGTGCGTGGCGTGCGATCCACGGTGAGGCGGAAGATGTCAGGCCGGGAGTAGTGGCCGGCCGGGTCGCAGTCGGCCTTGGCAGCGATAATCTTCTCGGTTCCCCTTTCCGGCGGCAAGAATCACCGCGCGGCGAACGGCCGACGGTCGATCGCTGGACGTGTCCGTCGCGTTGTCACTTCTTGGCATCGTGATTAGTTCCGCCAGTAGATCGCTCGCTAGATGCAGCCGTCGGGTATCGGAGGGCTGATCGATTCGACGCGAGGTGCCAGGAAGGTGACGATCCGAGGTTCTACCGAAAGAACCGGATGGCCATCCTACCGATTGTGATCGTGTTGGAGGCGAGTGTATGTCCGGCAAGGGAAGGAGTCCAGTCACGCTGGATCTGTACTCGCACCTCTTCGAGTCGGTCGATCGCGAAGCCGCCGATGGGCTTGACGCGGCCACGAAATCCGCTCTACGTGGTGTGCAACAGACGGCCACCAGAGCCGGACGGCCACAACACCACCGCAGGAACACCACCCCCATCCCGCAATATGTTCGGCTGTCCACCAGCCCCGTAGATAGCGGCAGCCGATATGGGCGGGTTCTTCGTGGGTCAACCCCAGAGTGCTTCGCTGCGAACGTACGAGTCGGTGCTCTTGATGATCATGCCGTCTTCGATCTCGAAGGTTGATGATGCGTTCATGGAGAATGCTTCACCTTTCCCTGTCCCTTCGATTGGCCAATCGACGACGGCACCGGTTTCGGTGTGTACGACGTTGACTGGATCAGCGACGGTATAGGGTGATAGGCGCGAATCCCTGGTGAACGTTCTCAATCAACTCGTGGTGCTCGCCGCGCAGATTCGCCGCGACAGTCCCCAGACTGACCAGCAGGTACCTGATGACATCAGTGGATAGCACCAGTCAAGACCAGCAGGCTGTCGACTTCGTCAGATGGGTCGAGGAGCGGATTCCCTTTAACCGGGTGTTGGGTATCACCGTTCTCGAGGTGGGGGAAGGTCGTGCCCGTGTTGGTCTCGACATGAGCGATGAGCTGATCGGCAACTTCGAGCGTCGCAGTCTTCACGGCGGTGTCATCTCAGCCACCCTCGACCTCGTTGGCGGCTTGTCCGCCCTGCTGGCCTCAGCCGGGAGGACGGGAACCGAGGTCAACATGACCGACCAGTCAGCGTTCACCCACTTCGGGACGATCGACCTCCGTATCGACTATTTGCGGCCGGGGGTAGGTCAGAAGTTCGAGGCGGTTGGGTTCGTGCTGCGCACCGGGAACAAGGTCGCCGTCACTCGAATGGAATTCCGCAACGACACCAACGAGCTTCTCGCCGTTGGAACCGGAACGTACACCGTGGGGTAGAACCGCCACCTCCTCCCCAAACTCGGCTCAACCAAGCATGTGTCCGGCTCCCGATACCTCTCACCGTTTCGCCTCACCAGAGGACTTTGTGCGCTTCGGCGTCAGCTGGACACGTACCTGAGCGAAGCGCAGACGCGTTTCCGCCGGCCGAAACAATGAGAGGACCAGAACAGGTCCTCCCACTCACGCCCAGGTCCTACCCAGCGACTTCACAGAGAAACCGAAGCCTCCAAGCGATCGACTGTCGGACTTCCTCTGCCCGCCCACAACCGGTGCGATTTCAGGTGGTCATTGCAACGTTTCGGCGAGCTTGGCCGATGGTGTCATCCAGTTGAGGGTTTGTCGAGGGCGGGTGTTCAGCGAGTAGGCGGCCTCGTCAAGGTCGTGTTGGCTGAGCTGGGACATGTCGGTGCCTTTGGGGAAGTACTGACGCAGCAGCCCGTTGGTGTTCTCGTTGGTGCCGCGCTGCCAGGGACTCTTGGGGTCACAGAAGTAGACCTGGACCCCGGTATCGACGCTGAACTGGGTGTGTTGGGCCATCTCTTTGCCCTGATCCCACGTCAGCGATTCCCACAGGTGGTCGGGGAGGCGATACACGGTGGCGGTCAACGCCACCCGGACGGCTTCGGCGGTGTTGGCGTCGGGGAGCGCAAACAGCATCACATACCGCGACCAGCGTTCCACCAACGTCCCGATGGCGGTCTGACGTTTACCCATCAACAGGTCGCCTTTGCCGGCGGGCCTTTCGGGAGCGTCGGCGACCAGCCCAGCACATCATGTCCCGACACAGCGCGTACTGTTGACGGATGGGTTGGCGCGCCTATGTGGAGAACGCCAAGGGCCGACGCGGGTGGCTCTATGCGTGGTTGGCGATCATCGGTGTTGCCGTAGTTCTGTTGGTGTACGCGGTTATCGGATGGGTGATGTGGCCTCCAGGCGGCTTCGAGTCAGCGGAAGGGGTCGTCATCGCCGTGACGTTCAGTCAGACGGGCATCGTTCGGTTTGAAGATGATGATCACCGTGTCTTCGAATACTTGGCCTTCGTCGATGCTGGTGAGGGTGACACCGTCGTAGTGGTGTACGACCCCAAGGACCCGGGTGCGACAGCCGAAACCAGCAGGGATCGCGTCAACGCGTCGGTTGGCCTCGTGTTTCTCGCCTCCTTTGTCTCTATTGGATCTCTCCTCTTTCTGTTCAGGTGGCGGACCGGGAGGTGGCCGGACTGGACGCTTGGGGGGTCGTAGTACGACGGTTTCTCAATGTCGCATTCTCAAGGCAGCGTCACGTTTGACGTTTTCGTCCGCGCAACCGGATCATCGCCGGTCTGGCAGTCGCGGTGATCGTTGTCGAAGCCGCGGTCAGTGAAGCCTTCTGGTGCGATGGCTGCGCGATGTGGACCGACCGTGTCGATCTCCACGAGGGCCACAGGGACGACGCCGCCCCTTGATTGACCAGAGCGAGGGAACATAGTCCAATGCTCGCCCACCGGGGCGTGACCTCGCCTGAGGTCGGGCTGGCTAGAGGCGTGCGTCGCCCTGGGCGCTGTGACCGGTATCAGCCCTCGACTGTCAGCCCGGTTCCCAGCCACACGAGCAGGGAGGGGTCAGTGCGGGCGCACGCCATGACGTAGCTCGCCGGTTGCAAATTCAGGTTAAAGGTCTTCGTCTCGCCCACTGGGACCGGAACGAAGGTGCCGAGTGCACGCGCCCACGGAGGAGCGTGTTTACTCGTGGGATCCCCTCCGTTGTACTCGATGACGTCTTCAAGGGTCTTCCCAGGATCAAGCTTGATGACGCTGACGTATCCGTCACCTTCACTTTCATTCGAGAATACAAGCTCGGCAGGTTCGGTGGTGAGTTCGGTGGGACCCTCGTAGGTGCAGTTCTCGCCATCGAAGGAGAGACTGAGTAGGGCGCCTTCAAAGGCCTCCGTGGTTGTCGTCGGTGCTTCCGTTGTCGTTGTTGTGGTCGCTGCCATCGTTGTCGTGGTGACTGCCGCTGCTGTGGCGGGTGCCACCGTGGACTCCGGCTCGGTGGACGAATCACCACAACCAACGAGCGCAAGGGCGACAACCCCCGCCGCGGCACCTAGGACGAATAGGCGTCGCATCATCGACCTCCCGAGTCGAGAGAACCTGGAAGACAACGTATCAAGCAGCCAGAAAGCCCGCCAGAGTCGGCGGTCCCATGATTCCCCGAACACGAATGCGGTTGTACCAGTCTCCAGCAGGCAACTGACGGGGGTCCCTTCGCGTAGGTTTTCGCGCTCTCTAGGAACATTCGTCAATGCTCGCCCAGCCGAGCGTGCCGTCGCCGGATCACCGCAGAAGTGGTGTCCGCATTCTGTCCGCGGTCGCCTCAGATCGACCGTGATTCAGCGTGACACGACACGACTCCCCGAGATGGCTGAAACCTTTGTCCCGCAAGGCGAATTAGCCGAGCATCTATACATGTCAAGTGGTTCGTGAATCGCCCCGATAGGCCTTCACACGGCAGAGGTCACTGGTTCGATCGGCGGAGCGCCCTCTCCCCGGAACTCCCTGTATCGCACGGGGCTTCGCGTTTCGGGGACGCCGTTAACGCGGTGTTGCATGGGGATCTCAACGATGGCCATCTTCGTTTCTGCGGTCGAGGGCGCCGCGCCGGTCCCGATCGGTCCGATCGCTCCCTGGCCTGCTAACGGAGTTGCTAACGAACTGGGAGCCACAGGGGGTCACGGGAGGGTACAAGAGGCCACTGCGACCTGTCTGACTAATGGCTCTGTGCGGGCGGCGGCCGTATCGGGAGGGTGGTGGCTATTGCAGGATTGTTGTCAAGAATCGGACCGGTAGCTGCCTTCTAGTAGATCTTCAAACCTGGCTTTCACACTCACCATCGAACCGAACAACTAGCCAAGATCACGTAGGCGCTCAGCCGCGAACACTGCCAGCCCATAACCGGCTGGGCGGGTGCTCCCTCACCATTTGTCGAGTGCCCAACCGCGCCCCACGGCACCGGAACTGCGCTGGCGAGTGAGGTCATGGCACCGGGTCGGCACCGGGTGAGGTGCAATTCGGGCCTCAATCACCGAGACCAGCCGGTCGGACCTGAGCCAGCGTCGGCCGGATGTGCCTGCTGCACAAGCGTTTCGCGGAGGCGGACGGGAATCGAACCCGCCAGGGAGCTTGCACCCCCTCACCGGTTTTGAAGACCGGGGTGGCCACCAGGTCCACATTCGCCTCCAACCAGTGAGCGTACGAGCTATGAGCAGGCTTTGAGAAGCCGTGGTGGGCTGGGACCGATGACCCATGACTTGCTGATGACTGCAATGCTCGATCAGGCGTTCGGTGACCGGCGTCGAACCGACAGCCAGCGACAACGCCAGGATGTCTCGCAAGGCGGCAGTTCCGGATGACCGGCGGCCCCACCGATCCGGTTCGTGGGGTGCGTTGCATCCACCCCGACGCCGAGCCTTCATCAAACGACGTCTCGAAACCGAGCCACCAATCGACGAGCCCCTCAAGCGCCGACTCGCCAACGTCGTCAACCGAAACGCGAGCGCGGACACCCAACCAGCCGCACCCACGAGGGCCTGCGCGACCCGGGGGTTACCCTCGCCTCGATGGGAGCTGCTCCAGACGAGTCCACCATTCAGTGGCTGCTGAGCGGAGATGCGTCGATCCGCTGGCAGACGATGCGGGATCTGCTCGATGCTCCGCCCGAGGCCGTTGCCGAAGAACGCTCGCGGGTGGCAACAACGGGCTGGGGTGAGCGGTTGTTGAATGAGCAAGACCCGGCAGGCACGTGGGCAGGCGGCTTGTACGGCCCGAAGTGGACGTCGACGACGTACACCCTTCTTCTGCTCCGCCGGTGTGGTCTTCTGCCGCGAACCCCTGCTGCACTCCGGGGCGTCGAGCTCGTGTGGGATGGTGCACGCTTCTTCGGTGGCGGTCTCACCCCCGCACGCTCGATCGAGGCGCCCGAGGCGTGTGCGACATCGATGTATGTGGCCCTGGCGCGGTACTTCGGCTATCAGGATGACCGCGTGGACGCCGCAGTCGATTGGCTGTTGGCGAATCAGTTGGACGATGGGGGATGGAACTGTCGGACGGTCCGATTCGGTGACAGTCACAGTTCGTTTCACACCTCCATCTCGGCCCTCGAGGCCCTGGCAGAAGCTCTGAGTGTCGAGCCCGCGAATGCCGACATCGTCGCTGCGATGGCACGAGGCCGGGAGTTTTTCCTCGCCCACCGTCTCTATCGGTCCCATCGGGACGGCTCCGTCGTCCACCCGGTGTTCACCAAGCTGTCGTTTCCGCCTCGTTGGCACTATGACCTGCTGCGGGGCCTCGACTACTTCCAGCTGACCGACGCCCCGTGGGACGAACGCTTCCGGGACCCACTCGATGTGTTGCGGGATCGGCGCCGAGAGGACGCCACGTGGCCGGTACAACACAAACATTCCGGCAAGGTCTGGTTCAACATGGAGCAAACAGGCGGACCCAGCCGGTGGAACACCCTGCGAGCACTCCGAGTGTTGCGCTGGGTCAACGAGGCCGCCGGCTGACTCCACCCTTCACATCACCGGCGCGGGGACGGTCATCCCGACCGTGACGCCCGCCACAAGAACATGCTGCAGCTACCCATATGTGCTGGGCGCTGCCATTGAGGGCGACCGGCCCTGGTCGACGACTGAGAGAGATGTTCACATGACCACTGAGGCGTCGCCAGAGAGCGGGAGGTTGGTTGTGGAGATCATCGCGGCGGAGCATTCGCTTGATCGCAGGGGCAAGACGATCACCACCTTTGTGGTGTTCGACGCCGCCACCGAACTGGAGGAGATGGCCGAAGGGGAGCTGCTGGAGATCCTCACCGACGAGTTCGAACCCTTCGAACGGGACATCGCAGCGTGGTGCCAGGCCACCGGTCATGCCCTCCGTGCCTCGGAGGCCACCCTCGCAGGGCATCGGTTCGTCATCGAGAAGCGCATCCCGAAGACCAAGGACGCCAGCCTGGCCATGGTGATCTCCGACGCCGGGCTCGAGGAGCTGCTCTCCCCGCTGGGTTTCGCCTTGGCTGCAGCCCTGGAAGGCATCCAGGTCCACCTCTACTTCCAGGGCCCAGCCGTCCGGGTGCTCACTCGCGGGTTTCGCCCCAGGTTGAGCGGCTGGGCTCGGCCCTTCAGCCGGTTCGCTGCCTCCAGCATGACCAAGGCCGGCCACATTCCTGCTCAGGAGAAGCTGCAGCAGCTGCTCCGGCTGGGAGCCCGCCTGTATGTGTGCGGAGGCTCCCTGCAGCCGTTCAAAGTGCGTCGCGAAGACTTCATCTTCGACGACCTCCCCATCGTCGAATACCTCACCTTCATGTCGATCATGGAAGACGCCGAGATCCACCTCTACGTCTGAGTCTGAGCGGCTGCGTGACTGGCTCCGAAACGTGGACAACCCAAGAACAACGTCGAGGGCGGGAACCATCACCCGGTTGGTTCTCGTTGTCGGGTTTCAGTCAGTCAGTCCTCGACACGTGAGAAGGCCATGGAGTTCCTGAGGCGCTATGTCTGGCACATCGTCGGCGTCGGCGTGGTCGTCCTCGTCGTGACCTTCCTCGTGTTCCGACCCGACAAGCTGTTCGTCGACGATGTCGTCGATGAGTCCCTCGGGGAGGCGTTCGCGACGACAACGACCAGCGCGCCGGCGACGGCCACAACCACGGCTGCTGTGACGGAGACGACCGCAGACGCGCACCCCACAACCACCACGGCCACAACGACGGCGCCACCGTCCGGCCCAGTAGCCGTCGGCACCGGTCGCTTCTACGGAATCGACCATTCCGCAGAGGGCAGCGCAACCGTGTACGAGCAGAACGGGGCCTACGTGCTGCGCTTCGAGGACGACACCGACATCCAGAACGGCCCCGACCTCTACGTCTGGGTCCTCCCCACAGAGGACTACCCGGAAGGCGGCCCCACCGAGTACATCGACCTCGGCAAGATCAAGGGCAACGTCGGGGGCCAGAACTACCAGCTCCCTGCCGAGTTCGACCCCACGGTCCACCGCACGGTGCTCATCTGGTGTCTCCGCTTCAGCGTGCCCTTCGCCGCGGCTCCATTGGCGGCGTGAGGCCTGGAGGGGTTCTTTGCGGTCAGCTCTGAGTCGGCCCAGCCGGCACGGCCGCCGGTCCACGCTTCCAGGGGAGGACCGACAAGACCTCCTCCGATCATGCCGCCAGGAAGGCTGCGCTCGCCGCTCCGATGCCTTCGGGGTCGTCCAGCCAGGGCAGGTGCCCCGCATCGGGGATCATCTGCAACTCGGCATCAGGCATCAGGGTCACGACGTGTTGGGCAACCGCCTCGCTGCCAAATGCGTCGTCGGCGCCCCACAGGAACAGCGTCGGGGCCGCGACCGAGGCGAGCAACTCGTCGGGCAACGTCAGCGAGTCATCGAAGCCGCCCCAGAACGATCCGCCCCTGCCGATCATGTCGCCGTCGTTGCGCATCGTGTCGGTGTACTTCTGCAGTGCGAGGTACCAGGCGAAGAAGCTGTCCGGAATCTTGCCGGCGTCGATGCTGGCGCCGTGACCGATCTGACGGAGGATGCTCTTCCCCACCCGCTCGTTCGGCGGCAGCACCTCGAGAATCCGGCGCACCGCGGTGACGCTCATCATCTTCATGAACGGCGGGGTCATCATGCCCGGCACGAACGCCGGGCATGCCATCTGCACCATGCGCCGGATCCGGCCTGGATCGGCAGCAGCAGAGCGCAATGCCAGATATCCGCCGAATGACGAAACCACGACATGGCTCTGCTCGAGGTCCAGCGCGTCGAGGAGATCGCCGACGAATCGGTCACCGATCGCTGCGGGATCGGTGATGGAGTAACTCTCGCTGAGCCCGGTTCCCGGCCGGTCGACGATCAAACAGCGAAATCCGGCGAAGTGCTCCACGATCGGTACCCACGTCGATCCGGCGTTGGGCCCTCCGTGGATGAACACCACGGGCTCACCGGATCCGACCTCCTGGACGCGCACGTTGGTCCCGCTCACCGCCAATGGCACGAGACGTTCGGTGGGTTCGATGCCGGTCGTTGCCCAGAATGTCTGTTCCGCACTGCGATACCTCGCCTCGTCCATTGCGCCCTCCTCGGCACCCTCGCCGCCCCAATGCTGCCAGATCGAGCAGTGCGGTGCAGGGTCGGTGGTCAGCCGAGCGCACTCAGGCGGTTGGCTACCGCGATCAGGTCGGGCCCGGTGATCGTCGGAAGCGGGTCTGGCAGGCTCCATACCGCCCCGGGCCGGGAGAGATAAGCGCCGGGGCAGCCCACGGAGCGGGCCCCGAGGATGTCCCAGTCGTGGGCGGCCACCATCAGCATCTGGTCGATCTCGACACCCAGACGGGCTGCGGCCAGGAGGTAGACCTCCGGCGCCGGCTTGAACCGCTCCACCATGTCGACGGACAGGTTCGCTTCGAAGAAGCCTGAGATACCGGCGTTGGTGACCTGAGCGACGACTGCGTCTTCCGATCCGTTGGTGAGGGTGACCATGCGGTACCCGGCCGAGCGCAGGACCTCCAATCCGGCGACAACGTCCGCGTGGGGAGCGAGGCGGCGCATCTCGGAGACCACCGCCTCTGCCCCGTCCGCGGTGAGGTCGATGCCACGCTTCTCGGCGACCATCAGCAGCGCCTCGATTCCGATCGTCCCGAATGAGCGATACCGACCCGTGGCATTCGCCACCAGCGAGCCGTGGAGGAGTCGGGCGAACCACTCCCCCATGGCGTCGGTGGAACCCAGGTGCTCGGTGAACACCGGCCGCAGGCCGCGCAGGTCGAGCAGCGTCTCGTTGACGTCGAACACGATCACCTCTGGCCGCATCCGCGCCTCCTTGCTCGTCTCCTGGCGACGCTACTGCGAATAGCCTGGGGTGATGTCGTTCCAGATCACCTTCGACGCTACCGACCCCGCAGCGCTCGCCACCTTCTGGGCAGAAGCGCTCGACTACATCGTGCAGCCGCCGCCGGAAGGTTTCGCCAGCTGGGATGCGTTCGCCGACCAGTTCGACATCCCGGTCGAAGACCGTGACAAGTACTCCGCGGTCGTGGATCCCGGTGATTCCGGGCCCAGGGTGCTGTTCCAGAAGGTGCCTGAGGCGAAGACGGCAAAGAACCGAGTGCACCTCGACGTGAGAGTGACGGACCGGGGCATGAGCGCGACCGAGCAGCGGGCCCTCATCGACGCTCGGGCCGCAGAGCTCGAGGCACTCGGTGCCACTCGGGGCGCCGACCACAGCGAGCAGGGCAGCGTGTGGACGGTGATGCACGACCCCGAGGGGAATGAGTTCTGCTTGACGTGAGCGTGTCCTAGCCTGCCGCCGAGCCGAGAGCCGAGAGGACGCATGGCCGACGCAACTTTGATGGTCTGGATCGATCAAGACCTGTGCACCGGGGACGGGATCTGTGAAGAGATCGCGCCCGATGTCTTCGTCGGCCGCGACGACGGCCTGTGGGTCGTCAAGGAAGAGGCGTCGCACTGGGGTTCCACGGTCGTGTTCGACGGCAGCGGGGCGCCGGACGGGGCCCAGGGAGTCGCCAGGGTTCCTGACAGCCAGCTCGAAGACGTGATCGAGGCCGCAGAAGAGTGTCCCGGCGAATGCATCATGATCGAGCCGTTCGATCAGGAGGTGTTCGCCAACCGCGGCGCCTGATCTACTGCTGGATGTACTGCTCCAACTGGTCGATCATGAACTCGCGCTCGGCGATGACGGCGCGCACGACGTCGCCGATCGACACGACCCCGACCAACTCTTCGCCGTCCAGGACCGGAAGGTGGCGGACCCGGTAGTCGGTCATCAGGGCCATGCATTCGCCGACGACAGTGCTCGGCGGCACGGTGTGCACCTCCGTCGTCATGATTTCAGCGACCTTCGTCTTCTTGGAGAAGCGGTCGAGCAGCACGATCTTCCTCGCGTAGTCACGTTCGGAGAGGATGCCGACCAGGCGATCGTCGTCGACCACGACCACGGCACCGACGTTCATCTCGGCCAGCACCTGGAGCGCCTCGTACACCGTGGCGTCTGGCGGAATGGAGAAGACGTCTCGGCCCTTTTCAGCCAGGATCCCTGCCACCGTCTTTTGCATGGAACCTCCCCGAGTCGACCATGTGAAGATACCAACCCGATCGTCGCGCTGCAGGCGCACGCCCGCACCACCGCTTAAATGCACCAGACATGACCGACCAGACCGACCAACACATCGCCAGGCAGCGCAGCCGCCTCACCGCCTCGGTGACCGACCTCGACGTCGTGCGCCAGCGCGCCCTCCTCATCGGCGTGCACCACAACACCGGTGACAAACACGAGGCCGAGCGCAGCCTCGAGGAGCTCGCTCTCCTCACAGACACCGCGGGATCGGACCCGGTGGATGCGGTCCTGGTACGACGGGAGCGGTTCAACCCGGCCACGCTCATCGGCAGCGGCAAGCTCACCGAGTTGCGCTCCGAGTCGAAGGCATCCGACATCGACGTCGTGGTCGTGGACAACCCGCTGAGCCCTGCCCAGCAGCGCAACCTGCAACAGGCGTTCGAGACCGACGTCGTCGACCGGGTCGCGCTGATCCTCGACATCTTCGCCCAGCACGCCCATACCAAGGAGGGCATGCTCCAGGTCGAGCTGGCCCAGCACCGCTACCGCCTCCCCCGCCTGAGTGGCAAAGGGGTCGAACTGAGCCGGCTCGGGGCCGGTATCGGGACCCGCGGTCCCGGCGAGACCAAGCTCGAGACCGACCGCCGCCGCATCCGGGAGCGCATGGCAAAGATCCAACGAGAGCTGAAGGACGCTTCCCGATCACGAGCGACGCGTTCGAAGTCACGACAGCGCTCCGGGCTGCCCACCGTTGGGCTGGTCGGCTACACGAATGCCGGGAAGTCGACGCTCTTCAACCAGGCGACCGACGCCACCGTGCTCGTCGAGGACCGGCTCTTCGCCACCCTCGACTCGACCGTTCGCAGGCTGGAGCTGCCTGAAGGACATCAGGTGCTGATGTCGGATACCGTCGGGTTCATCCGCAACCTCCCGCACGAGTTGATCGAGGCATTTCGCTCCACGCTCGAAGAAGTGACCGAGGCCGACCTCCTGCTCCACGTCGTCGATGCCTCGGACTCCGACCCAGATCGGCAGATCGCCGCGGTCCGGTCCGTGCTCGACGAGATCGACGCCGCCGACATCCCGGAGATCCTGGTCTTCAACAAGACCGACATCACGGCACGTGCAGTGGTGGGCCGCCTCGTGGCCACCCATCCCGGTTCCGTCGCAATCTCGGCGCTCACGGGCACCGGATTCGATGATCTCGGCGCCGCAATCGTCTCCAGGCTGGACGCCCGCACCGTCGAGCTCGACCTCCTCGTCCCATATGACCGCGGAGACGTGGTCGCCGCCCTGCATCGCGACGGTGACATCGTGAAGGAATCTCATGTCGACGAAGGCACGGCGATCGTGGTCCGCATCCCCGTCGCGTCTGCCGGGACCTACGGATCGTTCACCGCAGGGCTGTGAGGGTTACAACAGGTCGAGCACTCCCGAGCCGGCCTCACCGTCATCCGCGATGGTCTCGACGGCGGTCGGCCGACCCCAGCGAGCCGCCTCAGGAAGGAGCACCAGGGTGACGTACCCGACCTGGATGATGAGGGCGAGCACGCCGGCGGATGCCAGGCCGAGCTCGGTCGGCCAGAACGGCAGCACAGGGATCAACGCACCCACCACCCAGGCGATCTGGAAGACCGTCTCCGAGATGGTGAACGCCTTGCCTCTGCCGGCTCCTGGCATCGAGGACTGCAACATGCCGTCAAAGCCGAATTTGGCGGTCCCCCACGCAAACCCTGCGGCCGCGACGAGCACCATCGCGGCCCACAGCGAGAAGGCCTGAGCGGCAATGAACGCCGCCATCGCTTCGATGGCCAACGCCCCGACAACCATCGGTTCTTCGCGGATGTACGTGCCGACCCTGGGGGCAACGACGGCTGCGATGTAATAGCCGATGCCGGCCGCGGCGATGAGCGCGCTCAGCGAGGCGAATCCGGCTTCGGAGTCGCGGAACGCAAAGGCCACCAACAAGAGCAGGTAGCCGTTGAGGAAGCGCACGCCCGCCGTGGCGAATCGAGCGAGGCGAACTCGCCTGGGGGGCCGGGGAGTCTCCGGCTGCCCTTCCGGGCTGCTCGGGGTTCGTTCCCGCACCACAGGGGGCAACTGGGCCGCGGTGACGGCAGAGACCGCGTAGAGCACGGCAGCACCGAGCAGCGCGGGCCACGCACCCAGCCAGGCGACCAGACCGGCGGCCACCAGAACCACGGCTGCCCCGGCGAGGACGCCGACCCGGGCCAGTCGGGAATTGGCGTCGATCAGCTCCTCGGCGTTGCGCACCACAACCGGCAACACCGAGGACCGGCTGATGCCATGAAAGCGGGACAGGACGAGGAGGCCGAAGGCCAGGGGAAACAACCAGATCTCATCGATCACCGGTATCAACGCCACTGCGATGCCCACGCGCAGCAGCGAGCTGAGCACCAGCCCTCCGCGGTAGGCCCCGGGGGCTCGCTCATACACCCTGCCGAGGATCGGGCCGACGACGGCAAACGGTGCCAAGGTCAGGAGCAGGTAGAGGGCCACATTGGCCCTGGCCTCGGTCGACGGCACCGTGAAGAACAACGTGCCGGCGAGGGCAACGGCGAATGCGGCATCGCCGCCCACGGACGCCGCATGCGATTCCGCCAGCCTCCGGTAGCCGTGACCCCACGCCGTGAACAGGCCGCCGACCCGTCGTGCCGTCCAGCCGGCGGACCGCACCACGGGTCCCCGGTGCGGCGGCTGCTGCTGCCTGGCGTCGCCGGTCATGCGCGCACGGTACTCCACCGTACGACCCCCGGTCGCCACGGCCCCTCCAGACCTCCAACCACTCACCGCAGCCATGAATACCACAGAACGTGTGTAACGCGCGTGCCGCGTACGCGACTGGAAAGACGAACCCGCCGAACCAGGAGTGCCCGATGCGCCGGACCGTGACCGTGCTGATCGCCCTCGTCGTGTTCCTCGCCGCCGCCACGTTGGCGGCAGCGGCGGCACCGCATCCAGGCGATGCCGACCGAGAGGATGCGGCGATCGCCTACGAGTTCGACGAAGCGAGCGGCATCTTGGCCTGGTGGTTCTCACCGGCCGGCGGCGAAGACCCGGAGTGCATCGCCGACCCGGTTGCCCCTGACGAGGACGGCCCGATTGGCGAAGGTGCCGCCGTCGACCCGGCGTGCAACCTGGTCGACGTGGAGGGCCCGAACGGCGCCGACCCGACACACGGATCATTCGTTTCGGCGTTCGTCCACTCGCTCAAGGATCTCGAGTTCGATGTACCACGCGGCTGGCTCGTCCGCCAGATCGCCCACTCCGAACTGGGCAATGGCGATGTCGTGTTGGACCTCGAGGGCACCGACCGCACGGGACCGCCAGACCACGCTAAGGGCCCCAAGAAGCCCAAGAAGACCAAATGACGGTCAGAAGGCGGTAGCGGCGAACTCGGCCAATGGGCTGCCCACGCTGCGGTCCGGCGTGACATGCCCGAACAACGGGTTGAGCGCGGGGATCGGCGACGAGATTACGGGTGTGAAGGACGTACGTCCTCGTTTCGATGACCGGCCCACTCATCCGGCGGCATCGCACCGCAGCGTCCGCAGGAACGCAAGCATCTAGATTCTGGGGAACACAACCGGGAGAGAGCGTGACGGTCGTCGTCGTCGGAGCGGGGTCGTGGGGAACCGCCGTCGCCGCGATGCTCGCCGAGCGAACACCCACCACATTGTGGGCGCGTCGCCCGGAGCTGGCCGCCGCGATCGCCGGCGACAACAGAAACCCCGACTACCTGCCGGGCGTTGCCCTCCCCGCGGCGCTCAGCGCCACCGCAGACTTGGAGACGGCCGTCTCCGGCAGTGATGTGCTCGTGATGGCGGTTCCGTCCCACGGCTACCGCGAGGTGCTCACCGCCGCCAGGCCCCACGTCACGCCGAACGCACCGGTGCTGTCGCTGTCGAAAGGCGTGGAGCAGTCCACGTTGATGCGCATGACGGAAGTCACCGCAGATGTGCTCACCGAGCACGATCCCGACCGAATCGGCGTCTTGACCGGACCAAATCTGGCGAGGGAGATCGTGGCCGGGCAGCCTGCGGCGACGGTGATCGCCATGCGGGACGAGGCAACGGCCGCTGCGCTGCAGTCGCTGTTCATGTCAGCGACGTTCCGCGCCTACACCAACCCGGATGTCGTCGGCGCCGAGTCCGCAGGGGCACTGAAGAACGTGATGGCCATCGCCGCAGGTATGGCGGACGGGCTCGGCTTCGGGCTGAACAGCCTGGCAACGCTGATCACCCGGGCGCTCGCCGAGATGACCAGGCTCGGCGTGGCCATGGGGGGCCGGCCCGAGACGTTCGCCGGCCTTGCGGGCATGGGCGACCTCATCGCAACCTGCATGTCGTCGCAGAGCCGCAACCATCAGGTTGGGCACGGATTGGGGTCGGGGCTCCTCCTGGACGACATCATCAGCCAGATGAACATGGTGGCCGAAGGGGTCAAGAGCACCAAAGGGATCCTGGCGCTCGCCGAACGCCACGGCATCGAGATGCCGATCGCCGAGCAGGTCGGGCTCGTGCTCTACGAGGATCGCCCCGTTGCCGCAGCCATCGCGGCCCTCATGGGTCGCCAAGCTCGGTCCGAGATCGAGCGCTGACCTTCAGCTGCAGGTCCTGGCAGGTGACCGGTCCGTGAGCTGAGAGAACGCTGCTGAAGAAGCAGCACACGATGGATCGCCGATTCGAGCCAGATCGACGAGCTCGTCCATCAGTCCCCAGGCCATGATCTCGGCGGCGTGCTCGACGCCGCGAAGATGCCACGCCACTGCCGCGTCGCGCCACGCGTCTGCACCGACCAGTTCCACGTAGCGCTCCTGCGCCTCGCCCCCGATGTGCTCGAGGAGCCACACATGCGCCAACTCGTGGAGCAACCCGAACCGGGCAGAAACGTCGAACCGGTCGCACACCGCTGCGCTCGGCTCGCAGGCCGTGTGCGCATCGGCACAGTGCACCAGATCTGGAGGCCCTCCGTCGGCTTCGACGACGACACCCGCCGCACCGACGCACGCCGGGACGGGTCCGAAGGTGACCGACTCGACGGAAGGGGGACTCAGCCCCGCCGTGCCGAAGCGGCCCAGCCCCCACAGCACGAGATCCTCGAGATCATCAGATCCGTTGTAGACGGTGATGTCGCCTGACGGGGCGGCCACGACCCCGGTCTGGTGCTCTGCGATCGCCGCAGGCAACGTCACACCTGCCCACCAGCCGGCATCACCGGCAACGACGCCGCAGCGACGAACGCTCATGGGCTCGATCAAACGCGTTTCGTCCACGATGGCGGTCCCCTCGAGGGTGACGAGCACTGCGGTGCGCACCGCGCACCCTGTGCGGTCCTCCTCAACGACGAACACAAGCTCTTCCGTCGTGGCGCCTGGGAACACGAAGACGGCTGGTCCCGCAAGCGACCCGGCTTCGACGGTCGCGATCGTTGGTGCCTGCAGTCTCAGGATGTCACCCGAGGCAGCGATCGCCGCTCGGCCAGAAACCGCGGGGCGCGGATCGGCAGTGACACTGGCATCCACGCGGTACAGCGCGGCGATCGCACCAGGTTCCGGGGCTTCCCAGGCCGCGAGATAGTCGGCGATGAGAACGTCAACCCATGCCAACCGTCCGTCGGGTGTGCCGCCGGGCTTGCGGGCGTCTCGCCATCGCAGCGTCACCTGATCTGCGATGGCGCCTTCGGTCATGGTCATCCGAAACCATGCTGCAGTGTCGAGCTCTGCGATCGTGAGCAGCACACCCGCCCCATCGGCGTCGACGAACACCGAGTCGACCGAGCGCTGCCTCTGCCGGGTCTTTCCCGTGAGAAAGTCGACGAGCCAGGACCGGCCCTCGCCACCGGTGGTCGTGTCCCAATATGACGCCGGGTTCGTCAACTCGAGATCGGGGTGGGCTGCTCGCACCGTCACGTCCGGCGTGTAGAACGCGGCTGTGGCAAACGGATCGCCGCTCGACCATGCAGCCGCCCACGCCGCGAAGAGGTCCTCGGCTTCTGCCCCCCATTCCTCGGCATCACGCACACCACCGCACGCCGTGAGGGCCAGCATCGCCACCAGGGCGAGGAGTGCCCAGCGGACCGTGATACGGACCATCTGTCCCATGGCTGCGAGCCTACGGCCGTCCCTCGCCTGCACCGACGGTCGGCCTGACGAAGGCACGCCGCGCCAGATCGACCGTGCGCCACGCGTCACACTCGTCGACGTGATCGTTGACGATCCCCATCGCTTGCATGAAGGCGTACGCCGTCGTCGGCCCCACGAACGAGAAGCCCCGCTTCTTCAATCCTCGCGCCAATGCGGTGGATTCGTCACTGGTCGCCACCAGCTCGGTCGCCGGAGCGACCGGCTCGAACTGCCAGAAGAAGGCTCCGAGCGACCCGAACTCGGCGACCAGTTCGAGGGCGCGCCCGGCGTTGTTGATCGTCGACTCGACCTTGCCGCGATGGCGGACGATCCGGGCATCCCGCAGGAGCCGCTCTACATCAGCCTCACCAAACCCGGCGACCGCCGCGAAGTCGAAGCCGCAGAAGACGTCGCGAAAGGCCTCCCGCTTGCGCAGGATCGTCAACCAGGAGAGCCCGGACTGGAAGCCCTCCAGGCAGAGCTTCTCGAACAACAGATGATCGTCGTCGACGGGGAAGCCCCATTCGTCGTCGTGGTAGCTGACGTAATCGGGCGTCGACCCGCCCCACCAGCAGCGGGCGACGCCGTCGTCGCCAATCTCGATCTCACCTCGAACCATCCTTGGAAGCTACTCGTCGCCGAGGGCTCTGCGTTGCGCCGCCCTGCTGTGCTCGAGGATCAACTCCATCAGCTGCTGGGCGTAGTCAGGATCGATCTCCATCGCCGCGGCGTCGGCTCGTGCCTCCTCGATCAGCTCGTCCTCGCGCAGCGGTGAATGGATCGCGAGGTTGCCCGTCGCCTTGATCCTGGCGATGTCTACCGAGCTGTGCAGCCGGCGAGCCACCAGCTTCAGGAGCTCGCGGTCGATGCGGTCGATCTCGTCACGTAACGAAGGAATCCCAAGGGTGGTCATCAGGTGGGCGAACTGCTCGGGATCGAGCTGATTGCCGTTGCCGACCAGGGCGTGTGCCGGCTCGGGATGAACCGCCACGACCAGGCCATCGGCGCCGGCTGAGCGAGCTGCCAGTGCCAGCGGCTCCAGGATCTCAGCGCCGCGCACGGTGGGAGAGGGATCCACCACGACCGGGAGATGCGACAGCTGTTGGACCACAGGGATGGCCGATATGTCCAACGTCTCGGAGGTACGGGGATCGAAACCCCTGCTTCCTCGCTCGCACAACACGACGTTGTCGTTGTCCTCGTCGAGGATGTACTCGGCTGCCAGCAGCCACTCGTCGACCGTCGCCGCGGAACCCCGATGCAACATCACCGGCCGGCCGGTTGCGCCAACGGCGCGGAGCAGCGTGAAGTTCTGCATGTTGTCCGGGCCGATTTCGAGGAGGTCGACGTGGTCGGAGATCGGCCCGAGGCCGGTGGCATCGAGCACCTCGGTCGCGGTAGGAAGACCAACCTCCCGCCCGGCGAGCTCCAGGAGCAGCGACGCCTCATCGCCGAGCCCGCGAAAGCCGTACGGACTGGTGCCCGCCACGACTGTGCGGGCGCGCAGCACCGAACCGCCGGCTTCGGCGATGGCCTCGGCGACCCCCTTGATCTGCTCCTCGCTCTCGACCGCTGCCGGCCCTGCCAGCACCGGATAGGAACCATCGCCGAATCGGACGCTGCCCACCGGAACGACGGTGGTCGCGACATCGGGTCGCCTGTGGCTCTTGAGGATCGGTTCGTTGCCGTTCATGTCTGGTCCTGAAACGAGAAGCGACCCGGGCGGTCACCCGGGTCGTCGAAGAGGCTGCGTATGCGTGCGCGTCACTCCGACCCGGGCGGCCCGGTAAAGAAGCGATAGGAGTAGCGGCAGCAGTTCATGTGCGCGAAACAGTACAGGCTCTCGTCAGCCCGTCAAGACCGCAACGGCTGCAGAGGCGAGAATCGGGGCGAGCGGTTCGAATGCGGAGAAGCGGACATCGGTCGTCTGCCCCGCGGCATACCGGGCATAGATCTGTTCGATGATCACCGCAATGCGGTACAGGGCAAGGCCCTCGTAGAAGCGAATCTGTGACAGGTCGAACCCGGTCACCGCGGCGTATCGGTCGATGACCTCGCGGCGGGTCATGTACGGGGCCAACGCCACTGCACGCTCGCCGAAAATGGGATACGTGGGCGCCTCCGGATCCGACCAATAGGCGAGCAACGTCCCCAGGTCGACCAACGGATCGCCGCGAGTCGCCATGTCCCAGTCGAATACTGCGACAAGCTCTCCACTCGATGAGATCATCGTGTTGTCCAGCTTGAAGTCGTTGTGGAGGATCGTCGTCGCCTGGGGCTCGGGCATCTCGGAACGCAGCAGCGCCTCTGCCTCCCGCATGTCGGGCACCTCCCTGGTCGTGGCAGCTTCCCAACGCTGCATCCATCCGTCGACTTGGCGCGAGACGAAGCCTTCGGGATGTCCCAGATCACCGAGGCCAACGGCATCGGGATCGACGAGATGGAGCCTGGCGAGGGTGTCCGGGAGCTCCCCTGCCGCCGTGCGGCGCAGCGTGGCATGATCGCCAAACTCGGGTGGCCAGGCGTTGCGTACGACGTACCCCCGGCGGCGCTCCATCACGAAGAAGGGCTTGCCCATGATGGCGGGGTCCGAGCAGTAGTGAAAGGCGCGCGGAGCCTGAGGAAAGACCTCCCAGATCCGCGACAGCACCCGGTACTCCCGCTCCATGTCGTGCCCGCCCTTGGCAACCTCGCCGAGCGGCGCCCTGCGGAGCACAACCTCACGTTCGGCGCACCGTGCGAGGTAGGTCAGGTTGGCGGCTCCTCCCGGGAACTGCTCGAACTCGATGGGGCCAGAACCACACAGCTCGGGGAGGGCAGTGCGGAGATGCCGCGCGACCAGCGCCTCGTCGAAGCGCTCTTCGGGGCGGATCGGGGCCGTATCTCGCATGCGCCGCGAGCCTAGAAGGAGCGCAGGTGGCGGTCTATGTCAGGACCGCAACGACGACGACCACGAGCGCAACCAGCGGCACCACCACTTCAACGGCGTCCCGCAGGGGCGTGACGAGCCTCCTGCCCGCCATCGTGAGTTCGGCATGGACGATCAGTGCCCCGCCTCCGAGCGCCAGGATGGCACCGGCAATACCCACCACCGTGGCCGCAACGGGGTCGACAGGCTCCACCAGCATCGCATCGAGCGCTATGGCGACGAAGAGCCCTCCGAGGTACAGGTTGGTGAAGGTGAAGTACCCCATGGCGTCTGCCGGGCGCTTGCGCAGTGCCGCAGCTCGCTGCATGAGCATGATGCCGAGGAGAGCCGCTATTGCGACGTAGAGCCAACCGAGCGCCGGGCCGGCCGCGACCAGGAGCAGGGACACGCCGACGGTGACGATCGAGTACCTCACGATCTGTTCCAGCGTTTCCCGTTCGCCGACGACGACCGGAAGCATCGGCACTCCAGCGCTCTTGTAGTCGTCGCGATATCGCAGCGACAGCGCCCAAAAGTGCGCAGGCGTCCAGAAGAAGACGACGGCAAACATCGCCCATGCGGTCGCGGACAGCGATCCGGTCACAGCAGCCCAGCCCACCAGCGTCGGGACGGCACCGGCGGCGCCGCCCACGACGATGTTCTGCGTGCTCGATCGCTTCAGGACCATGGTGTACACGAAGACATAGAAGAGGAGTCCTGCGCTCGACAGCGCACCGGCAAGCAGGTTGCTGGTGACCCATAGCCAGACGAATCCTGAGATGCCCAGCAGCACGCCAAACCACATCGCCGACCGGGGCGTGACCCGTCCCGATGGGATCGGGCGGTTCCTCGTTCGCGACATCATGGCGTCGATGTCCCGATCGAACACCTGGTTGATGGTGTTCGCCCCGGCGGCAGACAGCGTGCCACCGATCACGGTGGCGATCACCAGCCAGGTGCTCGGCCATCCCTGTTCGGCGACCACCATGGCCGGCACCGTCGTGACGAGCAGCAGCTCGATGATCCGGGGCTTGGTCAGCTCGAGATAGGACCGCCAACCGGGCACGGCTCCCGGATCGACGATGCGCACGTGCTGGCCGCTCACGCCGCCCGCTCCAGCGCCGGTTCGCTGACCCGGTCCCCGAGCGCAGATGCCGTGAAGAGCAAGAAGGCGACCCACATCCCGTCGGCGACGAGCAGATGAACGACCTGGGTCTCGACCGGGGTGAGGAGGAAGAGATTCCCCACCCCGATGAAGAACTGCAGCACCACGAGGCCGATCATGGCGAAGCCCAGCCGGCGCGTCCAGCCAGAGGCTCGGTCGGCGACCGGGAAGGCCAGCGCCGCAACGGCAAGGCCGGCGAGCACGGCAACGAGCGGATGGATCACCCGCACGCGTAGGAGGAACGGCGCCGAAGATGAGAGCTCGGCGGCGACACCATCGCTCAGCGACGCCGCGGGGAACAACGAGTCTGCGAGAGCGTTCCATGCCCCGAACATCCCCACCACGGCCAAGAGTCCGGCTCCGATCGCGAGCCGCCGCGCCAGCCGCTCCCGTCCCGTGACGATCGGCCCGGC
>Ga0255048_10000941_pt1 | contig 21319 bp, 26 predicted proteins | sample JV7_2_2_MG_FD_183619 | JGI IMG/M metagenome (GOLD analysis project Ga0255048, IMG submission 183619) | Seawater microbial communities from Jervis Inlet, British Columbia, Canada - JV7_2_2 | ecosystem: Environmental > Aquatic > Marine > Inlet | place: Canada: British Columbia | collected 2016-10-06
CAAGTGCGACGAGACACACGAGGGGGACCTCGACGAAGCACAGGCCGAGGGGTGGATATATCACGCTTTCCCGTCACCGTCGCGATGGTTCTGCCCCATTCATGCACCACGGGCCAACGAGTGGCGCGAGAATCTGATCCATACGGAAACCCGGCGACGGGAGCGAATGCAACCCGTAGGAGGAATGATATGAGACACAGTGCAGCAAGCGTTCATGAGATCGCTGAGAAGGGCCGCAAGGTCTCCATCGGCGAGACGATAGACTACGGAGAATGGCTGGACGGATTCGCGTGGGGCATACTCGTCCGGGACGGGCGGGAGCGGTGCGTGATCTGGACGAACGGCTTGCAGACGTTCAACATGGAGACACGGGAGGAGGAATGTATCGTCGGAGACGACTGCGTCGTTCCGCTCATAAGGACCGACGTGCCGGAGTTCGGTGAGCAGACCAAGAGCAAGACCAGCATTGACCAACGCGGACTACTCGTTGGCGACTCATGGTATCATCGACTGCTCAACTGGATCGAACAGAAGATTGCAGGTCACTGAAATGGAGATGCCAGGATAGACGCTACGGCCCGCGTTCAGCCCGTCCCGGATGAACCCAATGTCCGGGTCACAGACGTTCAGATCAGGCTCCCGAACTGGAAGCCGGAGTCTTACCATCCCCGACCACTCTACGCCACAGGAGAGGGCGTATGGGCTGGTCGTGACCGCTATGGGCACTCCGTGTCACGCGGGTTCTGGAGGGAGATACAGGAGGCGACATCACAAAAGCTCCGGCAGTGGCTGGCACGTGTGGAAATTGAGCGCTTCCACGCCTTGGGCGTTACTTTCCGGAATAACCCGTGAGAGATCGATGAGTGACAACAAGAAGATTCAGATTCGATTTGACGGATTATCCTCTAGGGTTGGCGAATGGAAGGAAGGCGAGGATGGAGAGGATGATCCCCGCGAGATCGGGCGCTTACGGGCCGAACTCGACAAGCATAGGTGGATCAAACGAAGCGAGCGATTGCCGACCGAAGCAGTGGATGGTATTCCAACGATCTGTGGTCGACACATGGGCATACAGGCTTGGGATACATTAACCCGTGCGTCGGTGCCGATGACCGTCGATGCGTTTTGCGACATTACGTTCATTGATCCTGACCGCTACGCCCACTGGCAACCCACAACCGGACCGTTGATGATCGAGAATCTCGAGCTGGAACAGGAAGGAATCTCATGAAGGACCCGGTATGGTACAGGCTGGAAGAGGAGAGTGCTCCGGCGTACGAGGCGTTCCGGATCTACCGAGATCTGGGGGCTGCGCGAAGTTTCCAGAAAGTGGCTACACAGTTGTCCAAATCGATGACACTGATGAAGCGATGGGCCAGCAACTACGACTGGGGGGTGCGGTCACGTGAGTACGACGAGTATATTGACCGTGCGGCCACCCGGAAATCCAATGACCAACTCATCAGGAACAAGGCCAAGTCCCGCACCCAGCGGATACAGGCATCTGAGGTTTTGCTGGCGAGGTCTCTGCAGGCGCTCGTGGCCCTTGGTGATCCTGGTGCTGATGGCAAGGGGTGGGACGTAAAGGATGCGATCGCCGGTATTCGGACAGCGGCAGACCAGCTGCGTAAAGACCATGATGATGAGCCCACGACCCCGATCGGCGTCGACGTTACTGAGCGCAAGGTTATAGTGTACCTGCCCGAGAAGCATGGAGACAGTCGAGATCCGGCCACAACCAGGGAAGCAGGAGATCTTTCTCGCAACGGACGCTGACATTGCGTTCTACGGCGGCGGTGCTGGATCTGGTAAGACATTCGGATTGCTTCTCGACCCAGTTCGATACTTGGATGAGCCTCGATTCGGGGCCGTCATCTTTCGCCGCAACTTCACCCAGATAGACGCGCAGGGGGGTCTCTGGGACGGAAGCATAGATCTGTACCCCTACTGCGAGGGTAACCCGAACCAGAGCAAGAAGCGGTGGACATTCCCGAGTGGCGCCCGTGTCGGGTTCGCGCACCTGGACCACGAGCAGACCAAGCTCAAGTATCACGGTGCCCAAATCGGGTGGCTAGGCTTCGACGAGCTGCAGGAGTTCAGCGAGACTCAGTTCTTCTACATGACATCGAGGAACCGGAGCCTGTGCCCTGTCAAGTCTCAGATCAGAGCTACGATGAACGCTGATGCTGATTCATGGGTGGCTGGTTTCATCGAGTGGTGGATCGACGAGAAGACCGGGTATCCGATTGAGGAACGGGGTGGCGTGATCCGGTACTTCTTCCGGGATGGAGAAACGATTGTCTGGGCCGATACTGCAGAGGAGATAAAGGAGCTGTTCGCCGGCAGTACGGGGCGCCACAAGATCGAACCGAAGTCGTTCACCTTCATACCAGCGGACATCTACGACAACCCGATCCTGCTCGAGAAGGACCCGACGTACCTGTCGACCCTCATGTCGTTGCTTCCCGTAGAGAAGGAGCGTCTGCTTGAGAACAACTGGAAGATTAGGCCCGGTGGGGGCAAGTTCTTCATGCGCGAGTGGTTCAAGAAGATCCAGCACGCGGAGCATGGGGGTACCCTGGTCAGGTTCTGGGACTTCGCATCAACCGAAGGGGACTGGCGAGAGACATCGAAGAAAAAAGATGGCCCGTCATACAGCGCCGGAGCGCTTCTGCGCAGAAAGGGTGATCGGTGGTATATTGAAGACATGATCAACGTCCGGAAAGGACCTGGGGGCGTTGAGGAACTATTCAAAGCCACGGTAAGGAAGGATCGTGAGTACGCGAAAAAGACCGGAGCAAACCTGCTCGTCAGGTGGGAGGTTGAACCCGGCTCTGCCTCGAAACGAGAATCGTACCGTCTATCTCTTTCAGTTGCAGATCTCGACGCGGAAGGCATACCCCCGCAGGGCGACAAGTTGGTCAGGGCTCGTCCATTTGCTATCCGGGCCAAAGCCGGTGATGTCTACGTGCTCGAGGAGGCCTGGACCGACGATCTACTGCGAACATTGCACCACATCCCTGACAGCGGGCACTGGGATCAGATGGACGCCCTTTCGGGCGCCTACACAGCAACGCTGGACATCGGGACGTACGAACCATATTGAACCATGTCATTGATTGAGGACATCCTGGCAAGCGAGCATCCGGTCTACAAGAACCAACGCTCCGATTGGGAGATGCTTGAACGGCGAATGGAGACTGGAGCCGCCGTGATCGCCAAAGACCTGTTTCCGTTCGAGTGGGAGACCAAGCAGGAGTTCGGTAAGGCCCATTTTGAGCAGCGCAAGGCCGAGGCCAACTACATCAACTTCGGCAAGCGCATGGCGGAGAAGTTTGTCGGGGCACTGTCCCGGGAGGCGCCTCAGACCGGCAGGGGATTGGACCTGGACGCGTTCGGGGATCCGGAGGACATCACGTCGGCAGCGTATCACGTGATTCACAGCATTGACTCGGCCGGGAATGACGGAGCTCACATGGTGTCGTTCTTCGATGCAGTCCAGCGAGCAGCCATGACGACGGGCCATAGGTGGCTGTACGTGGACATCCCGCAGATTGATGGCATACCCTCTCTGGCTGACGAAGAGGCTGGGATACGGCCGTACGTGGTCGAGTACAGCCCCCTGTCGGTGCCGGACTGGTACTACCAGGATGGGCGACTCATGTATGCCAGGATCAAGATGGAGTCACGTGCACCGCGGCTCGTGAACGGTGAATTCAAGGCAGACAGTGAGGAACGAAGCCTGTTGCTAGTGGCCGAGGGATGGGGAGGATTCGGAGACGAATTCGGAGGTGGCGGGTGGTGGATGTTCGACAAGGACAAGAAGCTGGTGGTTGACGGTGAGCGCGAGATGCGTAGCCCGTGGACATCGACAGCTGGCGAGATACCCCTCGTCCCGTTCTTCTACGAGCGACACAAGAAGCATTTCAGCCGATCGGGCCTATTCGAAATCCTACAAGTCAGCGTGGCTCACCTCAACATCGACTCGGCTGGCGACCACGACGCGATCAAGTCTGGGTCACGTCGGCTCTACTTTGTAGGGGCAGACCCCACACAGCACGGGAAAATCAAGGAACAGCATGAGGCAGGTTCTCAAGGTATATCGATTCCGGCAAACCCGGTGACAGGGAAGGTCCCCACGATCTGGGACACGGGCATGTCGTCTGCCAACTCGGGGATCGAGAAGCGTTTGGAGCGGAAAGCTGAGTATGCCGCCTACATCGCTATGGACGAACTGAAGCTGTCTCCTAGTGCGTCAGGTGTTGCTCGAGAGATCCAGTTCTGGGATACGAAGTCACCAAGATTGGCGCTGATGGCACGGGAACGTGGACATGGAGAGAACGCGGTACTTCGGTTCATGGCCATGCGATGGGGTAAGGATCCGAACGCGGTCCGTGTGACCTGGAAGGAGGATTACGACATCAAGCCCGTTGTGGATGATATCCGGGAAGTGTTTGAGGTGTTCGACTTGGCTGGCATGTCTAGCCCAAGTGCATCGGCAGAACTGGGCGTACAGACGCTGAGAGAGAAGGGCCTGTTCGGTGAGGACCTCGAGCCAGATCAGGTACGGTCCGAGCTGGAAGAGAGTATTCTGCGGGAGGCCCAGGCCAATGCTGCGGTTCAGTCGGCTCTGAGTGAGTAGAATTCGCAAAGGTATTTGACATTGTAGTGCGGGATGTTGACATTTGTACTTCAATCACATCCCAATGGAAACCATAAATAACCAAAAGACCGATGGACATCAACAGAGTGAAGTATGACGGCACGACCGTAGCGATCGACTACGACAACGGTGCCGTCAGGGCCAAGACGGAATCCGGCGACAAGCCGAGCCAGACGTTCACCAGGCGACTGAGCAAGCTGCGGGATGCAGTGCTGCACGTGGCCGAGATCGACTGCGAACCCAAGCTGATTACGGTGACAGGTGTCAGGATCGTCAGGAAGGGCGATGAGCGCATGTTCGTCCTGATCGCCAAGAAGGCGCTTCTGGAGAGCAACTCCCCGCTGAACCTGAACCTGCCCCCGAAGCCTGAGTTCGGAGACAACGGTATGCCCCAGGAGTTCGTCGCCCAGATCGACAGCCTCTTGGAGGCAGCTGAGGAATACGCGAGAGGCCAGATGCGTGCTCAACTGTCCCTGTTCCAGCCAGCAGGCACCGGGAATGGCATGCCAGCAGAGGAGGACGCCGAGGAGCTGTACGAGCCAGCGCTTGAAGCCGCGGACGAGCTTGTAGCATAGGAATGTGGGAGCACGCGAAGAACCTGCCGGAGGGAAAGTCCTGGGGCGATACCGGGTTGTCCACCGGTGGTAGCTATCTGGGAGTCAGGCCCGTTGGATACAGGGAGCACGGAGGAGGACGGACCGTGCATCGCGGCCCGGGTTAAAAACGCGGCAGGAGATAGGGTGGGCGCAATTGCTCGCAACCGTCTGAATCCGGGCTGCTCCCGCTCTTTTCTTTCTGTACCAAAACCGCTCTCTCAACGGAGCGCATAAACCGAATCATCATGTCAGGACCCAAAGGAACAGGATCAACAGATTTCGCCGACTCGTTCACGGAAGCGAAGGCAGAAGGGCAATCGACAGGCAGCCCGGATGTCATCTCAAGGGCGCGTGAAGAGACGGCCATCGAACGGGTGGGGAACCACCAGCGGAGGACGAGGCAAGGGTGGGTATTACTCACCGAGGCGCTACCGACACAGGCACACGGCGACAAGGACGGAAACGTCCTGTACTTGTATCGGGGCGCTAACGGGGCCATGATGCAGACACTCGATCCGTGGCACGCATGGCGCACTTCCAGCACCCCGTACGAGTACTGGATGAAGTATGCACCGAGACCGGAAGAGGCGGAACCGCCCGCGCTGGAGCTGCCCGCACCTCTCACGGTGCCGCACGAAGACCTGAAATCACAGAAGGTGATGAGTGATGAGGCAGTACACTTCACGTCATGGCTTGATGGCATTGCCGATGAAATGAGGAACGCGCCGGAGGAAGACAAACCCGATATCGTGCCGGAGACGATGGAGCACATTGCTGGCAAGGTGAGGGAAATCCTCCATGCAGGTGAGTATCGGAATGCCCGAGAGGTTCCGGATAAGATCGTTCACTTCGGTGACGTTGAGATCTTCCTCAACGACGCGTGGCACCAGGTGGATGTCGAGAGCCTGTCGATCACAAACGAGTTGGATTACGACTACCTGGAGGTTCGTGGCCGGCTGAAGAAGATCATGCGGCCCAGCGACAGGTGACCATATGGTGCGTGACCCATGAGTACATCAAGTTCGGGTGTAGGAACCAATATCCTCGGGTTGCTCGGAATCGCCTTCGTCGTCCTGAAACTGACTGGCGTGATTGACTGGTCGTGGTGGTGGGTTCTGTCGCCGTTCTGGATTGGCGCGGTGTTGATTACCGTGTTCGTTCTACTCGGCGTTTGGTCACACAGTTAAGGGAAATAATCAGGTGATCGTACAGATAGCATACCGTGTCGTGACGGTTGATGGCGATACTGTAAGGTTGTCGACTATTCCCGAAGCAGCCCGGCATGCAGGGAAGCCGGAGCACGAAATCCGGCGTGAGATATACCGGAAGGGCCAGTGCGTGGGCGAAGGCTTCTGGATCACTTCAATTGTGGAGAAAGAGCAATGAACATGACCCGTCGTCTATTCAGCAAGCTGGTTCCGGCTCTGGGCGTGGGGACGCTGATGTTGGCTAACCGTCCGGATGAAACCGGCATGGTCCATGGGACGGTGAACGGGGTGCGATACAAGTACCGAATGGAAATGGGGCGACTGTGGACCGACACGACACAGGACCCTCCCAAGCTCATGCAGAACGTCACCATCCAAGCATGGGTGTTCGACGGCACCGACTGGATTCAAGCCATACCGAGATGAAGAACAGGCACTGGAAATTCGACCTTCAGGTACTCCCAGCCCGAATTCACGTGTTTACCGGTGACTGGGACCGGGTCACGGCATGGGTCGGCAAAAAGGACCCCGGTCGCACTGTGCTGTTACATGGTGGGTGGGACGGGTGCGCGTTCGCTTTCACGAGTGACGCAGATGGTATCCTGTATCCCTGTATCTGGCTGGCAACGCGGAGCCTCGAGGTCGTCACTCACGAGGTGATACACCTCACGTTCAGGATCTTCGATGCCGTGGGCATCAAGAAGGACGACGAGGAACTCGTGGCGTATTACGCTGGATTCCTCACGGACAAAGTCATGGAGATCATCAAATGACACGCAGAGCGATCGTCTCAACCATTCCCGAGCGGGCCGACCAGCTTGCAATGATGGTCAAGACCCTCGAGCCACAGGTTGACGAAATCCTAATCCAACTCAACACGAAGTTCGGGGTCATGCCCGGGTCTGCGGGGCGGTTGATGCCAGGGTATCTTGGTCGGGAGCCCTTGCCGGACTACACGTTCCTTGTTGACGATGACATTCTGTATCCCAAGGATTACTGTTCAGGGCTCGAAATTGGTGCTCAGGTCTACGGGGGTGTCTCGACGGTGCATGGCCGGGTGGTCACAGGAGATGTGGAACGGGTCTCGTCATTCTACCAGAATCGCCACATGGCCCACCACAGGTGCTTGCACAACGTTCCGTTCGATATTCCGGTGGAGATACCGGGAACCGGGGTCATGTGTTTGTCTCGTGAGGCCGTGGAGCTGGTACTGCGGAATATGCCAGAGATCAAGTATCCTGACACCTCGGACCTCTACCTCGCCATCGCCTTATTCGAAGCCCGTCTGCGAGCGTGGTGTCTGGCCCACGTCAAAGGGTGGATCCAGTACAACCCGCTGATGACGGAGCGGGAGACGTTGACCATCTGGGACAACATTGCCCGGACGGTAGAAGGTCACGCCCATGCGACCGAGCTTTTCAACTTCTACCTCAAACTCCGAAAGCAGCGCATGGCTTTCTCGGCATACGGTTCAACACAAGTCCCCACTGAACAGGAGATCGTGCCCTTAGAACGCGAGTCTGACCCCCCACAACGCACCACACGCGATGCGAGTTAAGTTGGTTTGCCTTTGCATGGGTTCATGGAGCAAAGCCCGGCCCTTCAAGCGACATATGGTGGATTGGTGGAGCATGTTGCATGATCGCAGGCTGCGGCTAATAAATTGTTGGTACGTGGTACCCCTGTTTCCGTACTGGCCCCGGCGCTGGCACGAGGGAGGATTGGATAACCGGGGCATGATGTGGGTGTGCATTGATCTGGGAAAACGAGTTGAAAAGAAGTAACAATGCCATCTTCTGACCCTGCTGCTATCCCGTCCGTCATCCGGTTTGTAAAGACCCTCCAACCCAAGACCATCCTTGATCTGGGGTGCGGGTTCGGCAAGTGGGGATTCCTGTTCCGGGAGTACCTTGAGGTGGCAAAGGGTCGGTACTATCCGAAGGACTGGGAGGTGGACATCACCGGGGTAGACATCTTCCCCAAGTACATCGTCGACCAACATCACGTCTTCTACGACCGGATTCGGGTGGAGGACGTGTTCGCCTTCTTTGAGCATGACAGGCAGGTGTACGAGTTCATCATGTGTGGCGACTTGATTGAGCACTTGGACAAAGGGTTTGGGTGTACCCTACTTGAAATCATGCGCGAGCGAGGCAAGGCCAACTGCGTCGTGACTCCGGCAAAGTTTGTAGCACAAGGTGCCTATCTTGGCAACGAGCACGAGAGTCATAAGTGCTTGTGGACCGAGAACGAGTTCATTGATCGAGGGTACTCGGTCCGAACCGTAGAGGGTAAGATCATCGCTTGCTATGCCGGGGAACCCAAGTGACTACGTCGGTGCCGTTCTAAAAGCGCGGACACAGGCCAACAAACTGACCGCAGATATGTTGCGCATTCTCCGTCTCGAGGAGGAGCGCATGGTCCGGGCAATTCTACTGGACGCTACCCGTAACCCGGGACCGGTCACCAAGGCCAGAGCAACCAGCCTGATCCGGTCCGTCAAGACCCACCTCGGGCAGTACGGGTTGCGGATGAACCAACACACCACGACCCAGATCAAGAAAGCAATCGATCTCGGGGTGGTGGGGCACGTCAACGGAGCTGCTGCGGTGACCCCCGGTCTGGTATCGGAAACGCTATTCAATCAGGTACCACCCCAGACCCTTGAATCGCTGGCCCTGCGCCGGGGGTACGGGCAGTCGGCGTTGTTTCAGACGTGGCGCAGCACAGCGAACGGGGCAATATCCAGCATGGACACGTGGCTGTTCCAACAGGTGGGGTCTGGGATGAAGCAGGCTACCGCTGTCCGGGGGATCGCCACAAACCTGCTCAACGGGGACAGCAAACGGGTCTCGACCTTGATACAGAAGCTCGGGCAACGGGGTCGGTTCAGGCTCAAGCTGCCCCTCGGAGAACGCCAACGGCTCAACGCCCTGATGAAGGGTACAGGACCCATCGCCAAGACGTTCCAAAAGGACCTCAAGGAGGCCCGTGGTCTGTTGCGGGATGCTCGCCGAATTGCGGTAACGGAGCCGAACACAGCGTACTTCGAGGCCGACAGGATGAGCGCCGCCGAGTCCCCCTTGGTTGCGGGGGTCAAATGGAACCTCTCGGGCCGGCATGATGCCATTGGGCAGGTGGACGAGTGTGACGTGTTCGTATCGGCCGATTATTACAAGATGGGAGCGGGGGTATTCCCTGCCGAGGTGGTCCCGGCTCGACCTCACCCGTACTGTGCTTGCTGGCTCGAATCTGTGATGCGCCCTGCCTCTGAATGGGGCAAGCCGAAACCTGCGTACGGGAAGCCCACCGGGGTCACCGATTCGAAGGTCAAGGCCCTCATGGAAAAACGGGCCAAGGAACAGGCCAAGTCCGGAGCCAAGGTCTCCAAGATCACCAAGGCGAGGGTTCGCCGGGTACGGAGCAAGTCAAACAGCGGGGTGGGCCGGTCCAACGTGGTTCAGAACGGGGGTGGCACGATAGTACCTCCCCCACCCAAGCCCCCGGTCAAGGTGATTACCCCACCCGTGGACAAGCTCGCGGGAGGGAGCGTTTTAGAGACCGTGAGGGAGGAGGAGTGGGTCAGTGCCCTTTCGTCAATGCTACACGGTGGGGAAAGTCTGCATTTCGTGACCAAGCTCGGGAAGCTCAAAGCGTCCGACATGGCCGCTCTACCCCCGTCCATTCTCAAACGAACCCCCGTCCTCACGCGCTTGCTGGACGAGAGTGGGTCCCGGGTGAAGTCATTGACCCAGCAGTGGTCCAAAGCGCAACGCAAATACGTCCAGAACACGGGGCTGTCTGTCGAGACCGGAGCGTCCAAGGCTGCTCGGAAACGGGCGGTCACCACCATGAACCGCACCCGGGAGGATATCGAACGGATCGTGGCGGTTCAGCGGGACTTGGCTGTGCGGGTCGGGCTGGACCCGGAGAAATATGCACAGATGCCCAAGGTTCTAACCCGGACCATCTTGGAGTTGATGGAACAGGCCAAAGGGAGCCCGGCTGCAATGAAAGCCGTGCAGGAGGCACTGGACGATGTGGAGGCGTTGCGGCAGAAGATCGCCAACTTGGTCAAGGGGAGAAGCGTCGACCAGACCACACTCGACCGTCATATCGCAACCATCACCAAGGAGGCCCGGGAAACCTTTGAGAAGATCGCCAAGGCAAAAACGGCCACTGAACGGAATGCCCAGTTTGCAAAGTTGACCTCCGCTGCTCGACGCGCCCAGCAACGCGCCGAGATTACTCCTTCGACCGAAAGGGCGCATTTCATCTTGCGTAAAGCTCCAGCACCAAAGGGTCGGGAACGGGTGAAACTGGTGGGCCGAACCGGCAAGGGCAGGTTCGAGGGCAAGTACCCAGATGCGGTTACCGGGTGGGACCGGGTGGATGGGTTCATCGAAGAACAGGGCAGTCGCGCCTTCGCGTGGGTCAACGACCACGTGGCACCCTACCGCCCAATAGCAAAGAAACAACCCGGCAGCATGCAGGTGGGGGTGAAAGAATTAAAAGGCAAGCGCAAACGAGCGTATTCGACTGGCGACGCTATCGCTGTCAGTGACCAATCCAACCTCGCTACATACATCCACGAGTTCGGACACCAGATCGAGAACCGGTTCTGGAACCCAAACTGGCAGGATACCAGAACCCATGACAGGGGAACACGGGCAGCCCGGGCGTTCCTTCAGTATCGTGCCCGGTCCACGACCAAGACCAACATCTACCGGGGGGAAAAGGGGTGGAAGGACCAGTTCTTTGAGCACTACGCGGGCAAGGACTATGGCTCCCAAGCCACCGAACTGGTATCGATGGGGATACAGGCTTTGTTTGAAAATCCGGTCTTCTTTGCGACCGTAGACCAAGAGTATTTTAATTTTGTGATGATTCTTCTGCGGCACGGACCCCGTGTGGCCGAAGACTATGTGGTGAAGGTCTTGGCAAAGGGTAACCTACCTGCGTGGAAGGGGGCGCACCTCGGATGATTGTCGAATTCAACGGTATTCGGTTGGAACGCTCAAGCGGGGAGTGGCACTGTGGGGTGGGATGGCTCGAACGGGCTTTCCGCCTACTGGACCAAATCTATGATGCGGCGTTTATTGGGTACCACCCGGATGAAGGTCTTGACCGGTTGCTGTTTCTCCGTTCTGTGGTCGGGGAGGGCTTGACGTGGCTCAACCCGGAGGAGGGCGCAGAGTTCATGGACCCGGAGGTGGCGTATTGAAAGTGGGGAAAACGTTGAACGCATCGACAAAAACTTTCCCCACAAAAGGCGCAAATGATAGCATGATTCCTAACAAACACCCCCCACTGTCGATCCGCAAAATACCAGAGGGATACATCACCTGTGGTAGGAACGTCTCCGTCGTGGTCAATCTCGACACGCAGACGTTCGTGGTTGTGGTCCTTGGCCTCGACGGGTGGTACATCTGTCCCGCCGAACCCATATCAATGAACTAATGAAACTCGCAATCATCACGGCCCTGTGGGGCCGACACCGTATCAGCGAAGCCTGCCTCTCGTACATGGCAACGGTCAACCCACCGGACACCGAGGTCATACGGCTCGCTGTGGGGTCCGAGGGGGCCGTCTCCCGCGCGATCGCAGAGGGGGCTGGGTACCACTACCTCGAACGCCGAAATCGTCCACTGGGCCGAAAATGGAACGCGGTGTCTGTCGCGGCCAAGAAGTACAACCCGGACGCGCTGATGGTCATTGGGTCGGACGACGTGGTCAACGTCCAGTACGTGAGCGCCGCGCTCAAGATTATCCAACAGGAGGAGGTGGACTACACGTGTATCCCTCAAGGGTATATGTACGACTGGACCACGGGGCGCACCATTTTTCTGAAGGCCCGGGTGGTCATTGGATCGGGCCGGATGTTCTCACGTCGGTTGTGTGAGAAACTGAACTGGCGGCTGTGGAAGGATGGGTCCGAGGACCGCATGGACGCATCGTGCGATATGCGCATCCGTGAGAAGTACCCCGAATCGGACGGATTTACGTTCAAACCATGCTCCGTTGGGGACATCCTGATCGTCAAAGAACAGAGCACCAATGACGGGGACGGGACCAACATCTGGTCCTTTGAACACATAGCCCGCAGGACCGTCTGGTTGGAGTCAAATCTGGGGGTGGTAGAAAAAGCTTTCCCCGGCTTATTTGACCACGAAGGCATGAGGTGGTACATTTGAAACCGACCCGAGAGGGTGTACCGGAATTGAGAACCGCCGCAAAGGGTTCTGTCAGGGACTTCGGGTGATGCCCAAAAGAAGCTCGTTCGGCGTGGTTTTTCCACGTGTCTACCTTAACTGAAATGGATCTCACAGAAGCAGTCGAAGCAATTAGTCAAGCTGACCAGACCGAAGCTGTTAGCGCCCTGATGGACAAAGCCAAAGGGGTGTTTCAGGAGGTTTGGAACAAGGGGTACAAGAAGCGTCAGGCTGAAGACGACGAGACGGTGAAAACTGCCAAGGCCAGCGCCGAGAGTGCCACGACGGACCTCGGTAAGGCCCAGAAGAAGATCACCAACCTCGAAAAGAACCAGCCCGACGTGGAGGCTATTCGGACGGAAGAACGACAGGCCGCCGCCGATACCCTACAGGGAAAAGAGGAGCAAATTGCCAAACTGAAGCAGGGGCGCGTGGACGACAAGAAAGCCGGAGCCAAGAACTATATGCTGGCCCAGCTTACGAACGTCCGGGGCGTGTACGCCCGCGCTGCTGTTCGGGACGCAATCGACGAACGTGTGACTTTCGACGATGATGGGAATATGACCGTGTACCAGAACGGGATCAAGGTCCCGGTGGCTACAAAGGACGGGCAGAATCCCCTCGACGTGGTTGCAGCGGAAATTCTCAAGGACACCCCCAAAGAACTCGTGGTCTCCACCGTGGGATCAGATGGGACAGGGGTGGACAAGACGGGCGGATCTGGTGGTGCTGGCACGGGCGAGTATGACAAGATCCGTACCGATATGAAGGAACGCCAAGAGTCACGCAAGGGCACCAAGGAAGCCCAAGAAAAGCTCGACACAATGTTCCCGACTGCTGCAACGTAGTCAACACAATGCCAGCAAGTGTAAAGACCGTTCTTGCCGCGAATACGCGGTACGGATGGCCCTTCCAAGGCAGAGTGGAGTACACTGCGCAGATCACTCTCGACATTTCCGACTTCAGCTCCACGTGGGTTGATTCGGACGGTTTCGTTAAGCCCGGTACCCCGGTTCGTGAAAATGGCTCCCCGATCAGTGCTGCCTCGCAGTATGTGTACGGTGTCATCGCCGAGCCGGTCCGCATTGGGTACGACGGGACCTCCTACGGGAACACCGATGCCATTCTGGATGCCGCCACAGACATTCAGGTCGCCGTGGTCACCCACGGACAGGTGGTAAAGGGTATCGTCGAGGATAACATTGGCAGGGCGCTGAATGACAACGAAGTCAAGGCGTTCGCAGCCAGTGGGTCGCACCTACTCCTGCTCGACTACGCGCTGAACACCTAAACCGCGAGAACCGCAATGATTGATTTTCTTTTGAAAGTCGATGACCTTGCGCCTGCTCGCCTTTCGGTAGCAGCGCAGTCAGTCGACCCAATGGACGAAGGCCGGTTGTACTGGCCCTTGTTCTTCCCCCGGGTGAACTCGAATTCAATTCGCATCCGGGAACTCACTCCCACGGACTTTCGGCCCGTAGCCGACAACCGTGAATGGAACGCGGATGGTCGCCATGTACCGTTCCTCACCCCCGCAATCAAGGAGATGGAGCTTGTGCCTACGGAGGCGCACTTCACCATCGGCGAGCGCGAAATGCAACTGCTTGGTGAGGCAGGGGACGGTGACCGGGATCTCATCATCCGCCAAATGCGAGCCCGGCTCCCAGAGCGCATGGAGGACATCGTGACCTCCCTGTACCGGAGACTCGAACTGAACATGGTTCGGGCATGGACCGATGGTCTGTGCCAGACGACCGACCCCAAAGGTGGGACGTTCACGACCACGTTCGGATTCGCAGCCAACCGGATTCTGACAGCCGGAACCGCATGGGATGATGCCGGGGTGAATGCTTACAATCTGTTCAGCACGTTCGTCAAGAACGGTATTCGCAAGGTCGGTCGGACGCGGGGTGCAATCATGCGCCAAGCGACCCTCGACGTAATCCTTGCGGATGCGCCGAACGCGATTCCGGGCATCGCCTCAACCATCGCGCCCACGGTCGCCCAAGTCGAAGACCTCATTCGTGGCACCCACAAGCTGCCCGCGTTCACCATTCAGGTGATCGAAGACACGGTGGATGTGTTTGCGGATGACGGAGTCGACACGACCGAGACGGATGTCTGGCCCGTACAGCACGTCGCTTTGATTCCGCCCGGTGGAACTGTCGGTGTCACCCACTTTGTCCCGGTCTTCCGGGCACAGGAGTTGGCACGCCAGATCCCGGACGCAAAGCTGGACGTTCGCGGGGCATCGGTTTTCCCGATCTCGGAAAAGAACGGGAAGATGCTCAAGATCGAGGCCCAACTGAACATATTCCCGGTCCCCGCGGAACGGAATGTGTACGTCACAGATGCGGGTGTGTAAGCACCTGTAGGAACCTCAAACCCTGAGTGAACGATGTTTCAGATTCTGTCTGGGATTGCGTATGGGGACAAGGTCTATGTGCCGGGGCAGGAGGAGGAATTCACAGCGGCCCTCGCAGGTGGCAGGCAGGACGATACCGTGAAGGTGCTGTCCTATCTGGCCTCTCGTGGGGTCGTTGTTCTTCCCCCACCCGTCAAGACAGTGCCCGAGGAACCCCCTCGGGTAGCCAAGGTCAAGACGGTGCCCGTGGAACGGACGACCAAGCCCAAGGCCAAACCCAAACCCAAACCCCGGCCCCGACGACCCCGGTCCACCCCGAAACCGAAGTAGACCGTGGCAACGGCACCATTCGACATAACGGCCCACGAGCTGCTGACAGGCGATGCGGCAGGCCATGATGCACTTACCTCGCACAACCGTCTTGCGGAAGTCCTGCTCGGAATCCACGAGGAAACCGTAGCGGACGACGACGAGGCTCTGATACTGATTGCTATTGCCCTACAGGTCAACCATCAGGTTGAACGTGGGGTGGAAGCGAACGTGTATTTGGATGACTCGGACGGGGATCTGCGGTTCAAGATGCGTGACAGGCTTGTCTCACCAGAAGCAGCAGCCGTGGTTCGGACTGTCGTCGGCAACGTTGAAGAAGGGGATTTCAAAGCCATACGACTGCGATGAAACTCACCATTGACAAGATCGGCCGTAACCGAAGGATCATGGCCCACGGCGTGTACTACTCTCGCGGCGAGGAGAAGGCCCTGAACGTGGCTCTCACCAACGCCCGGATCGAAGAACACGTCCGGCTCGGAAATCTGACGGTGAAGACCGAAAAAACCGACGACGATGTCCCGACCGCGAGGCCACCTCGTAAGCGTAAATCGACCACAGGACGGAAGCCAAGCGGCTGAGACGGGTCGGTACACTCCCGGGGCTCCAACGGTTGTCCTCACCGCTGCCGAATGCGTTTGGCAGGACGGATGGATGAACACGTTGCGAACCCGGGAGGGCAGGCAATCCCTGACCGACTTTGCCCGGTGTAAGGTCCGTGCTGTGTTCTCCACTTTTAAGGTGGGGGACGAGGTACTTGGTACCTACGAGGGGGTGACGAGTCGATCGGGCCGTGTCGAGGAGATTAGACCCGTTCTCGTCGGTAGGTGGCGCACCTTGCTATTGGTGAAATGGAAGGAGACGACGTGATGGCGACGATTCACGACTTGATTCGCAATATGCCGAAGAAGCGGTACGTGCTCACGCTGGCAAACGTCAGTCCGTGGGCGGCACCGTTGCACTTCAAGGAAGGGTTCTGGGTCTTCGACCCGGACCATCTTGGGACGACACTCCACAAGACCTTCAAGGATGCGCAGAAAGGCCGTGCAATCGATGGGCAACTGATCTCTTGGATACTGGAAGCTACCGGTCGGCTTGAGGTCAATTTCCTGCGTGCTTACACGGGCGAAATGCGCCCGCCTGCCAAGCTGGGCGAAGGGTTACGCAAGGCGCACCCCGGGGGCTGGTCTGACGTTTCGGGTCGGACGAACAATGGGTACAGAATCATCTGGGACAAAGCCCGAGGGGGCAAAGAAACGGCGAGGTTTGATTCGTGAGCTTCCATCAGGCAGTGAAACCCCCGCAACTTGAGACAGCAGTCGACGAACTGGTCGCGCTGCTCGAGGCCGATGGTATGGCGACATACATCGGGGACGGGGGCATCTATGCCCGGGATTGGCCCGAGGGGGACCAACCAGATGGGAACGACTGGGTTCAGATACTCGCCTTCAGGCCGACCCGTCCAATGGACATAGTGGGCAACCACAGGGCACGACAGGTCGTCATCATCAGCCGCGTGGAGACCCCACGTGCCGCGAGGGGTGACGTACCACAGATTCGGGTAGAACAAGTGGCCCGGAGGATTGTCGAGCTTGTAACGGACACAGGCGGGTTCTACCTGCTGTCGGGTCCGTCGAATGCCATGTGGGACGATGACAGGTCCGTGTATTTCAATAACACTCTTTTTGGAGTAATTAAAGATGGCTGACGCAACATTTAAGAACTACGGACCCGGGTTCCTTCTCCTCACCACAGAGGACGGAGAGACGGACACAGATTGGACGGTGGTCCCTGTGCAACGTGCCTCGTGGAACCTCGGAATCCAAAATGCCTACGTGAGCGGGGCTTTCGGCTCTGCAGAACGGTCCGATTCGCTGATCCAGTTGGAGTCGGTACCGGTGGGCAATCTCGACATCGTGAACTCGGCGCTGGACGTGCTCGTGGCGTTCCTGCCGGGCATCTCGGTTTCGATTTCTGGGACTTCTGAAACCCTCGGGCTTCCCGATGCGGTGGCGTTCCTTGCGGCTGCTGATATTCCCATTGTCGGGTTCGTTCCCGATCGTGAGAAGGCGGCACCGCTCACGTCCAAGCACGCGCTGTGGATGCCGGGGTGTCGGTTCCCAAATATCGGGGATCTCCAGTGGAACCGGATCGAAGGCGCAGACGCAGACCAGCTTGCACCGTACTCGCTTCAGGCGCGTGGGGTAAAAGAGGTCACAAACACCACCAGCGGGTTCCGCTGTGGGTGGCTTGGCGCTCCGCTCAACGCAGGACACGCGTTCGCCCTGCCCGACCTTACGGCGATCACCTTTGCGTAGTCTCGTCGTCACAGCCCTCCCCCGGGAGGTAGTGTGGCACGGACGAGTCTACCCAGTTGATCCACCAGTTGTAAGAACGGCACTCGAATGCATGACCGCCGAGCCCGGCTATCTGTCGAGGGACCCCACGAATACACACGTGTATTTCGAGGCCCTTCGGCGCTGGCTACCGGTAAGGCTGGCCCATGATCTGACGCTGACTGGCAACAACCGGGAAGATGTCGTCCGTGCTCTGGCACCCATGATTCACATGGGGACCCCGGAGTTCGTAAAGCGGACGAATCGTAGTGGTTCTCGCCCGGTGGATTATCGCTCTAAGTGGGCGGTGTTCATCGGGCGTTACTGCACCCTATTCGGGGGTGACCCGTGGGTGGTGTACAACAAGACCCCGTGGCCCTTCTTTGTGCTCATGCTGGACGAGGTTACCCGGGGCAAAGCCGAGGCCGAGATCCTGCAACTGAAGCTGACCTCCTTGCCCCACGTGAAAGACTGGGAGCGGCGACGAACCATCGAAGACCTACAGGATCGACTGCTTGCCGGGATACCGCCTCCCACACGCGAGGAAGAAGCAGAAGAAGGTATCAAAAACATTGAAGCAGACGCAGCCCGAATGAGGGGACACAATGGCCAGTAATGAACTCGATCCGCTGCGGCAGAAGGTAATCATCGAAGTCGAGAACGCCATCGCTCAACTACGGGCTGTGGAGCGGCACGGGAGTCGAACCGAAAAGACCCTCGGTAAGATCGGCAAGGCGGCAAAACTGTGGATCAAACGGGGTGCCACAGTTGCTATTGCTGCGATGGCCGCAGTCATGGCCGGTGCCACCCGGGAAGCGATCAAGTTTGCCAAGGGTATGGCCGAGGTGTCAACCCTCGTCGATACGTCACAGGTGTCCATGCAGGGGTTGCGCAAGGGCCTTCTCGACCTGCGTGCATCCTCCGGGCTGGCTCTCAACGACCTCACGAAGGGGTTGTACCAGACCATTTCAGCGGGTATTGATGCGGGGAAAGCTGTCCAGTTCTTGGGGGTGGCGAGCAAGGCCGCCATTGGTGGTGTTACCGACGTAGCAACGGCCGTAGACGGGATGACCACAGCCGCCAATGCGTGGGGCATTGAGGCCGACAAAGCCAGTGAGATTGCGGACCAATTCTTCGTAGCAGTCAAGGCCGGGAAGACCACGTTCGGGGAACTCTCCTCGTCCATCGGTACCGCCGCACCACTTGCCTCTGCTCTGGGTGTGGAACTTCGGGAGCTCCTGTCCGCTGCAGCCGCCCTCACCAAAGGGGGCATCGACACGGGTACGGCGTTCACGTACCTCCGAGGGGTGCTGTCCAAGCTCCTGCGCCCGTCGTCTATGGCCGAGGCCGAAGCAGCCAAGTACGGTATCAGCCTCGGCGCTGCCGCTGTTAAGGCGAAAGGGTTCACCGGAATCCTTGAAGAACTGACTGCCAAGATCGGGGACAACCAAGAGGCACAGGCCAACATCTTTGAGGATGTCCGGGGCCTCACGGCTGTCATGGCGTTGGTGGGAGAACAGTCCGATGACTACCGCCAGATTCTCGACGAGATGTACACCTCGGCGGGTGCGGCAGAAGGCGCGTTCGCCAAGATGAACCGCACCACAGATCAGCAGGCCAAGATTTTCAGGGCTCGTCTGAACGTGTCAATGATCAACTTCGGGGACAAGATTCTCCCCACGGTGAACGCCGGATTGCGCAAGCTCAATGATTGGATGGTCCGAGCACAGGGGCCGGCCTCAACGTTCGCCGCCCGCATGACCGAATTGGGCATCTCCATCGAACAAAGTTCAGAGGCTATTCTGGGCCTTGAGAAGATGGAGTTGGAGCGCAAACTACGGGACGTAGTGGCTCCTGCCGGGGGTATTGTGACGCGCATCAAGCAAGTTCCGGGTCCTCAGAGTTCGAGTCTTTATGGGAGGCGTCTCGGACAGCCACAGCCCTTTGTGGACAAGAAGGTGTTCGAGGCTGCTCGAACCGTTAATGCCCTCGCGGCTGGTAGTACGGCGCTGCGGGCCGAGCTTGAGAAAAGCAAGCAAGTAATCGAAGGGATGGGGACCCAGTACCACAATTTCACCGACGAACAGAAGGCGTATTTCGATGGCCTACAGGAGGCCGCTGTCTTGTACCAACGCGAACTCCTTCCCATCATCGAAGACCTTGAACGGTTGGAGGCAATCAACAGGGTCATCAAGGAGGGTATCACCCGTCCAACCGTGGACACCGTTGAGACCCCGGGAGGCGTTACCCCGGAAGATCCCGACGACGAACTGGCGAAAATTGCAAAGGCAAAGGATGCCCTGAAGGGGCTCAACCGCGAGCGGATCATCCAGCACGCCCAGACTGAAGAACAGAAGGATGCTGTGGTCGAATTGTTTGCCGCCGAGGATGCCCTGAACGAGGCGTTGGCGGTACAGGTTGTTCTCGGAAAAGAGGTCTCCCAGTTTGCGGTCGAGGGAGCGCAAAAACGCAAGAAAGCGGCTGAAGACCTCATTAACATCATGGAGGGCTTGGACGAGGATGTGGCGGACCTCGCTGCCGGGATGGAGGAGTTCACGGACGCTGAGATCGAAGCGGCCAAGATTGCCATTGAAGTGGAGTCCAACATGACCCGGGTGGTCGCCGCCGTGCAGTCTATGGCAGACGTGTTCGCTCTGTTTGAGGGGTTCGGGGAGGTCATCGAAGGGGTAGCCCGGGGCTTGGTCAAGGTGGAGAGGGCGCGGTCCATGCTGACCAGTGCAACCTCGATGTCCCAGACCATCCTCGGGGCCGGTGGTGTGCTGGGTGGATTTGCTTCCATCGCCGAGGGATTCGCCAAGCGGGACCGGCAGAAGACAGAGGAGCACAACCGCATGGTGGAGGCCCTACAGGATTCTACCCGGTCGTACAGAGAAGCCATTCGGATAATGTTCGAGTCTGAGACGGTTGGTGGTGGCATTCGGGGTGTACAGATCACACAAGCAGAGGAAGCAGAATCCCGAATTCGTACCCTCGCCGGTCGGGGCGGTCTCTCCCGCATGACAGCGAAGGAGGTCGAACAACTGCTCAAGGGCTTGGTCGACGCGGGGATCCTCGACAGTTCGGTGATGGACCTGTTTGAATCACAGGTGTCCTCCCAGATTGGTCCCGGCCTACTGGACTTGGTAGGGGGTCCAAGTCTGGACGAATGGTTACAAGAGAACGTGTACGGCCCACTTGGACGGTTCAGGGACGAGTTTGGACTGGCAGGTGAGAGCCTTGCCGGGGTCCTTCGGAACGTGAGTCTGGGGGCAGATGTGTTCGGTGAATCGATGGAGCAATCCGCGGAGCGATTCCTGACGGGCCTGCTCGGGTTGGACCTGTCCGACACACTACGGGAGAAGGTCGAAGAAGCGTTAACCCTGACCGGGGGCGAGCGCACACAGGCCATGGAATCCTTGGCCGAGGAGATCACACAGGCCCTCACCGGTACCCGTCCGGGGCTGTACCCGAACCCGTTCGGGGATAACTTGACTGTTGCGGACTTGCTCGGTGACAGCGAACTTACCCCCGACGACCTGAGAACGCTGGTTCGTGAACTGCTCGGATTCTCAGACGAGGGCGGTGGTCGGTACTCGTCTTCGTACCAGATCG
>Ga0255048_10000942_pt1 | contig 21317 bp, 11 predicted proteins | sample JV7_2_2_MG_FD_183619 | JGI IMG/M metagenome (GOLD analysis project Ga0255048, IMG submission 183619) | Seawater microbial communities from Jervis Inlet, British Columbia, Canada - JV7_2_2 | ecosystem: Environmental > Aquatic > Marine > Inlet | place: Canada: British Columbia | collected 2016-10-06
CATTAGCAGTTTGTTTTTCTATAGCTGCAACATCAGTAGGGTATTTTCTTTTTTCAAATTCTTTACCTTGAGTTTCTTGATCTTGGTCAGCCTGAAGTTCTTGGGTATCCTCCAAACGAGTTGATTTACCTTTTTCAGTTAATTGTTCTTCTTTCCCATAGAAAGCAGATTTCTTAGGTTTTATAGTAGCAGTAATATATGTAGATAATGCCCCTTTAGATGGATCCCAGCTTTCTAGGATTTTACCAAACTCTTTATCTACAAATGATACAGCATCTTCTCTTTTAACAGTACCTTTCTGGCTATCAAATCCTAAAGCTTTTAAGGCAATTTTTTGATATTGATTTAATAAACTTTCAATATTAGCATTACCTGGATTCTTTTTATATTCTTTAGCTAAAGTATCAATATTTTCTCCTTTAGAACTTGTAGGGACAATACCTTGAGCCACAGTATCCCCTTCTAAACTTTTTGCCAATATATCTGCTTCTTGAATAATTTTCTCAATTTCGGCATCAACTTCTTTTTTCCTATTAATTTCAACAATACTTACTTGTTTATTATTAGTTTGCTTTATTTGATTTTCTAAATTTTTTTGTTCCATCAATAATTCAACTAATCTTCTCCTATCTCTGGCATTTACATGAATTGGAGCTGTTAAACCAGCATTTCGTACATTTGAAACTATTTCTAATTCTTTTCTTTTTTGCTCTTTATTTAAATAAGGATCATTTTCAATTTCTTTTTTTAATCCTTTAAATAATGCTTCTACTGTTTTACTTGTTTTACTTTCAGGGTTTATTTTTAATTTAGAAACAATAGCTTTAGCTCTATTAGTATAAGACCCCATCATTATATCAGCCGTTTGGCTTTGCCCAAATAAAGCACCACCAGCAGTACTTGCCCCCATTAATCTTCCTAATACCCATCCACCTTCTGCGCTTTCTAATATTTGATCAAAATCTATATTAGATGTAAAAGGATTTTCTTGACCTACAGCAGCATTTGTAAAACCTTGTTCTAACCAGTCCTGAAAGCCTTCAGTTCCCCACTCTTTCCATTGTCCTAATTTATAAACAGAAAACCCAGTTACAGCATTTATTAAATATTTTTGGAATCCATTACGCATTAATGTTTTCATCATAGGATTATCAAATACAAATCCTCCCATTTTACCACCAACTTTCGAAAATATTAAATCAGAGAAAAATTCACTACCCATTACTGATGCCCCAGCCCCTACAGCGGCTAATTGATCACCATATTTAGGATCTTGTAAAGCTTCAAAAAATTCTTGTGGGGTTATTTCTCTCCCGGCATATTTAGGATCATTTTGCATCTGTCTTCTTACGCCCTCCATATAAACACTACTATATGTCATAGCCCCTTGTATAGTAGCTCCTGCTGCCATTAATATTCCTCCAGACCACATAAGGCCGCTTGCCACAGGAGTAGCAATTCCTCCTGTTGCTACACTCATAGCTGTTCCTCCCGCCATTAACGCACTACCTAATAACGATGGTACCATGTGAGTAGCTTGATTAAGACCCATTCCTAAATGCTGCATAAACCCTTCAACACTTAAAAAATCCTCTGTAACTTCAAGTTTATTAAGTTTTGCTAATTCCCCATAAGCATCAATCATTTGGTCATAATCATTTAAGTTCGCCTCCATAGTTTCATTTAAATCTGACTCTCTTTGATCTAAAAACTCACCAACAGTTAAATCATCATCTCTAGTGCCTCTATAAGCAACTAAATATCTATTTAATTGTCCATTATTATCAAGTTTTCTAGCTTCACCTACTTTCATATTTAAATCTAATCCAGCTCCACCTTCTAAAAAAGGACCTCCTTTAATTTGTTGTTTTATATTTTCTACAACTCTAGCTCTTGATTTTGTTCGTGGGGCTCTAATATCTATTTGAAATTCATTCCACCATTTTTTGTTATTTTCTTTTAATTGTATTAAATTTTCATCTATATTGGCCTTACCTCTTTCAAATTGTGGAATAGTTCTAAAAATATTTTCACCTCTTGCCCCACCTTTTATATTAGTAAATATACGTTTTGCAGCATCTATAATATTCATATCTTCCATGGAACTATAAACTTCCATTCTTTGGTCAATACTTTTTAACCTAGGATCATGCATTCTTGCATGACCTTTAAATACATCGGGCATTAACTTTTCGGCTATTACTCCATATTCTTTATATATTCTCGCTGCTTCGGGATTATCTATTAAAGCTTTTTGAAACTTTTTATTATATAAATCTTGTACTGCTATTTGGTATTTTTCTACCATTAAGTTTAAATCTTCCTCAGAAGTTCTATTAGCAACCATTTCATTTATTTGATCGACTTTATTGTTAAATTCCCGAACTAATGGATGATTACCAAATTCAGGATTACTTCTATACCACTTATCTTCACAATAAATACCCCATTTTTGACATTGCCCTTGCATCCAATCTACTCTTTTTTCCCATTCTTTATTTATATTTTCAATAAATTTAGGGTCTTCTATTTGCATTTTAAGCCCTGTAGCTTCTTGAGACAATAAATCGTATTCTTCTTTATCTATACCATAATCGATATATTCTAATTCTAAATTATTTACTTCTGCAAGAAATTCCTCATTATTTTCAATTTCATTCCCAATATTTTCAGTTAGTTTAATAGTTCGAGGATCGTTTTGATAAGCCTTATTAATAGCTTTTAAATATTCTTCTGTTATATAAGCCTCTTTAGTTTCAGGATTGATTCCCTCTTTAATCTCTTCAAATTTAGGCATAAATTGCATTACATGGGCTTTTGCTTCAGGGGTTGCTTCTACTATTTCAAATAACTTTTCAGCTGTAAGATCTATTTTGCCTGCTTGATAATCTATAAGAAGTTGTTTATTATCAATAATTTCTTCTTGGGTAATATATTCTTCAGAATTTTCTTTAATAAAATTTTGAATTTCCTGATCATTATTTGCGGTAGGACTTACAGTTAATGATTCTCCATTAGGTGCAGTAATTTTTATATCAGCATTAAGATTTCTATGTTTAATTTCAAATTCAAAATTAAGACCATTAAATTTATTATTTAAAATTTCTAATGCTTGTTCAGCCTCTGGCAACCCTTTTGCTCTAATTCCTCTAGCTTGATTTCTTTGAGTTAAATTATTTGATAATCCTAATTCAGTTTCATAATTTATTTCGGTATCTATAACTAATCCACTTGGTTGTTTAGGGATAAATGCTATAGGTGAAGGAACATTATCAATATTCTGCTGCGTGGCCTCAACATTAGGAGACCCATCATTATTTAATATTGGGTTTTCAGCTAGTTCTTTTTTAGTATTTAAAGAATTAGTTATCTGATTAAGCCATAGTTTATCTTCCTCAATTTCTTTTTCTTGCGTTAAAGAGACATCAACTCCATCAATATTTACTATATCTGAAGTAGGTTCAACTTCTGCTACAGTTTCCACTGGCGATTTTTCATTTCTTCTTTTATGTTCAGCTACAACTACTTTTATTTCTTCTTCAGATTTTCCATCTAGTTCCATCTGGCGAATTATATCTGCTAAGCTGTTCAATACTGCTAATGCCATATTTAAATTTATTTAACCAAGATATTTTTTATATAAATCTTCATTTGTTTCTGCTTCGGTAGTTTCTGTTATTGGTGCTATTAATTGGGGTTTACCATCTTCCCCCTCTGGTACTTGATTTTTTATAAAAGGTAATAACATATTTTTTATAAAATAAGAATGATATTTTTTACTAAATTCCTTTTTTTGTTTATCATTTAAAGGCAAGTCTTGATATACCCAGCTTTTATCTTCTGCATTCTGAGCAGTAACAACCTCATCGTCTTGTACCATGCTTGTATCATTTGCTAAATACATATTCCATAGAGCCGTGGCGCTTTGCTCGTCAGATAAATACCCAGCAACTTCTGCTTGTAATAAAGGAGTAATTTTCCTAACAATTTTAGCTTCATCATATTGATATACATTTCGCATATACCTTTTACCATCTATTTCAATTTCTACTTGATCATATATAGGGTTCCCTTCTGCATCTAATATTCCAAAATCAGCTATAGAAATTTTAGCATCTGGATTTAATTTACCAGTTTCTGAATTTATAAACGCTGGATTAATTAACGTAGCACCTGTTAATACTTCTTCTGCTCCTTCGTTTATATTAGGAGTAGTTGAAATTAAAGATTTATCATTATCTATTAATTGTTTTAATCTACTACTATTAATTTTAAATTCTTCATCAAATTTTGGGCCATTCGCACTTAATTCAAAACTACCATCTTCTAGTAAATTCAAGGCTACATCATACCCATCTTTATCACCATATCCAGGTCTTTCACTTATAATATTATTTAATAACATATATGTAGAAGGATTATTTATATCGTAATTGGTTTCTTTTAATGCTTCTAATTCCGCAGTAATATTAGTTATAAATTCCAAAGCTTCATCAGGAGCTTTTTCAAACATTTGATTTTTATGTGCTAATTCATCACAATTATCACAATCATTATTATTAATTTTCCTTGCGTTTTCAGCATATTCAGCTGCAGTATTAGCAAAAGCCTTCCCTAATACATCAAATGCTAGTCCAGGATTAGATTTTAATAACATTGTATTATAAGCTATTCCGTCATTACTATCTTCATTTTGAAGTTGTTGGGATTGTATTCTATTTTCTTCTGGTGATAACATAATTTTTATTTTTAAGATCCGCTTTGAATTCCAGCTGATGCTATTGTAGTAAAGGCTCCGGTAAATGCTGCTGTTTGATCAGCCTGCGCTTGATTAGATGCTGCTTGAGCATTAGACATTAGTGCTGCTATCCTTGACATCTGGTCTCTTTCTCGTTGTTCTTGAGCAGTAAACATAAATTGAGCACCTTGTGCCTCTGCGGCTTGCACTCTTTGACCTTCTGAAATACCTAATTGTTGTAATCTTAATTTCTCACCTAATGTTCTATCTTCTAACCTAGCCTCTCCTTCTGCTCTTAGTTTTTCATTTTGGGCCTCTTGTTGTTCAATTCCTGCTGCGATTTGTTTTTTAGAAGCTAAAGCTGCTTGGGCTAAAGCAGTTGCCCCGCCAGCTGATGAGCCTGTTGATCTTAACGTATCCAATGTATTAGCTAATGCTATATCAGATTGCTCCATTTGAATTTCAGCCGCCTGTGTAGCTACTCCTAAATGAGCCATAGGATTACTCATTAAACTAGACAAGTCTTGGGCCATACCAGCTAAGCTGGTTACATTATCCCAAGGATTTATAATAGCCTGTCTATTTCTTTCTAGACTATCTAATTTTGCTTGAAGTCTCCTAGATTTTGATGCTTGGCGCTTGCGTTCTTTTCCAGATCGTACCCCCTGAAAAATCATGCCTGCCACTGCGACTCCTGTTGCTGCCCATGCCATATTATTATTGTTTTAATTGTTTTTGATTTGCTATAAATTTATCAAATTCTTCATAATTAATAGCTATATTTTCTTCTTCTATTTTTTCTAAATCTTTTTTATTATCTTTATTTAAATGAACAGTTGTCCAAATTAATTCAGTTCTAGCATATACTGCTCTTTTTACTCCTGGTGGAGAAACAAAAGAACAAGGACCTTTTAACTCTTTAATTCCCCCGTTTTCAGTTGCTACTATTGCCTCTCCTTTTAACAAGAAAGCAGGATGTTCATGTTTATGTATTTTACCTATAACTACTACACCTGCAGGAACAGTTAATTCTCTTACATACATCCCTTCAGAAAACATATGTTTTACTGGGAAATCTTCTGGTACCCTTATATATTCTTTATCTAAACTTTTAATTTTATCTTCAAGATTTATTATTTGAGATCTAAATTTTTTGTTAGATAAGTTGCGATTATTTTTCAAATCTACTTTATCCATTTAATTTAATTTATCTTAATCTATAATCACCACTTACAGCGAATAATTCTTTTAATCCTCCAGGATCAGTTGTTGCATCAGTTTGCATAGTTACTGTGGCATAATAAGCTTTTATGCCCATTGTTTGATTCCCCCATATTACTTCGCCAGCCATAGGATCAGCGGTGTTATTTTGTATAGACGCTACATACTGATTTTGTTTTCTATCAAAGCCGGCTCTATATTGAATATTATCTTCAATATAAGCTCCCTCATCGTAACTGTATATACTTGATGAAGTGTCATTATTATTAATCCAACTCCCGCTTATTAAATCTTTACCTGTTTCATCAGAAATTAAAGATGTAACTTTCCATCCATTAGTACCCTCGTAAGCAATGGTTTGAAAAGTTTTTACCATATTAGGTTCTGGATTAAATATAAATTGAATAGAAGAGCTGCTATCTACCCCATAAAATTGATTTCGTGGGATTGTAACTCCTAATGCAGTTTCTGTTTGATAATGTTGATATATTTTAGGGCCATAAGCTGTATAATACTGTCCTTGTAAACTAAAAATTTGATTAGGTTTATAAGTATAAAATCCTGTCCATCCCTGGGTTCTTTCATCAAAGGTTAAGGTTTTATAAGTACCTTGTTCAGATGGATGTGCAGAAGCAGTCATAGGATTGGTTTGCAAAGATAATACATAATTTTGATTATATACATCATATCCTCCTATTAACGCCCCTGTATTAGAAATTAAAGATAATTGATCTCTAAAGAAATCAATCATTCCATAATTAGATATTTCTTCTATATTCCCACCAGCTAATCGTAATACAGCGTTTCTATGCCTGTCTACAAAATATTTTCTATACCCATAAGATGCAAAAGATTCTGGGTTTGTTCCAATACCCCAGTTTCCTAAAACAGGTGTTATTTGGCCTATAACAATATTAGCAGAAGTAGTCATTGGTTGACCCTCGGCTGTATAAATAGCATCTTTATCTATTAAAGCTATATTTACTTTTCGCTCTTGGAATATAGTCAAATTAGTATCTTCTGCAAATAATTTTTGTATTGTTCCTCCTATAGGATCTATACTCCTAGTAATATCTTCACTAACACTAAATTGATTAGTATTATTAATACCAGTTCTAGAATTATATACACCTGAATATATTAAAGAATTTCCCCTTCTGTTGCTGGTATCGTTTTCTTCCACAATATAAGCTTTAACACCATAATCTGTGCTTGTATTATTATAACCCCCTCTAATCCTTGACTCTTCTAAATACCAATCTTCTGCAAAATTCTTCGCTGGCTGCCCAATAGGTGGGCCTGTTTGATAAGTTAAATCCCCCACTCCTATGGAGGCATCTGTTGTAGGAGTATCTAAAGCCCCAACAGCCCAATAAGCAGTACTTGGGGCTGTAAAAGCAGGAAAATCTGTCTTTTTCTTCATCCAAAATGAGTTAAAATATCCTATCTCCAATGTTATAGCCATAGTACTAATATTATTACTTGTTTTTACTTATTATTACAGTGTTCCTGTACAGTTGGCTGCATAGTCTCCTGCTTTAGGATAATTCTTATCTCCATATTCTACATAGAATTTATTAACCCCACAAGCAGCCCCGCAGGCTCCGCCTCCCATTTCTTTTGTAAATACTCTATATTCACCCTCCGTACTAAACCAATACTCGTCCGAATCAGGGGCCCCATTGGTAGCGCTTAATTGTATACTATAACTTACCTCACCACCCGCTAATTGTGCTGGCGAATCTACATCGCAAGTTGCTGTAGTCCAAGAGGATTGTGCGTTTTCTCTATATTGAATACTATAATAAATTGTTACATCACTAGTGGTACAAGTACTTGTCAAAGTGGGAATAACTTTCATTGTTCCTGCAGTTAAAGCCCCTGTAGTATAAGGATTTAATTCACACGCAGCCTTAGCCCTTACATTATATAAAGCATCAGGAGGCCAATTATACCCAGCAATTCCATATGTTCCTCCCGTATCTAAATCTGTACTATCTGTTTCAGCAAATAGCCATTCACTATTTTGGTTACATGTTGCATAAGTTGACCCATTCCAAGCGCAACAGATAGCTCTTGGTGTATGTTGTAAACCTACAGTAAAAGTAGCTACATCAGTATCTGTTAAGCCTTCTCCGTTTATATCTGTAAGACGAATACCTACATTATAAGTGGTATTTTCAACCATTGTACCAGTTACAGTTAAAGCTCCAGCAGAACTCATACTAAATATAGCACTATTAGCAGTATAATCTGCATGATTAGGGTCTAAATCCCAAAATAATTCTAATGTTTTTTCAGTTGTATTACTAGTATTAGTTCCATTTACTCCTGTAAAAGTATGAATAGTTGTTGTAGCTAAAGTCGGAGCAGTTATAGAAAAACTATCAATTGCTGGAGCTACATTTGTTAAGGTAATCGTATAGGGTCCTATATCGTCTGTATAAGCCTCACTTAATGGTGTGTAGGTTGTTCTAAATGTTAAGGTAAATATATCTGTGGAATTACCTGGAGACTTAGAATTTGCATTATACCAAAAATATTCCCCACTACTTGTACTTAATTGAAACTCACCGTCCGCGGGGCCAGATGATTCTGTTAAGGTAAATAAATTTTCTGCAGTTCTGTCAGCCCCAGTTTGATCTGTTACTTGTTGAATTATAGCAGATATTTTATTTCCATCAATGATTGAACTCCCACCTCCATCTATAAAATTAAAGGCTGTTCCAATATCACTACTTGGTCCATCACTTTCAGGGAAGGAAGAAGAATTTTTTTCCATTCCAATTACACCATTATATTGAGCATCGACCATGGCGTTTAATAAATCTATCTTACCTGATAATGAAGTTTCATAAAATAACTCTAAAAGAGAATATACTGGTTTAGTTTCTACAACGCTTAGATATGGTTGGCAACTATTTAGTGAGTCTGCTGTGCCCGCAGGTTGTGAATTAATTTTCGCTCCAACAACTCCTGCATTAGTAGGAACATCAGTATAGGATAAATTTGCTGGACCATTTTGCGATGTACTAAACTTCATCATCATTGGATTTTCATCTGTATTATATAAAGGAGCAACAACAGGAGATATTCCCCATGGTACACTCCCTAGGGCTGTTGGTGTATTTACCCATCCTGTAGTAGCAGATCCTACTTGAGTTATAACCATTTTATCATAAGGCCCTTGCGGTGTTCCGGTATCTATAAAAGGAATAGACACAAGTTCCATATCTCTTACTGTGGCAATTGAAAGTACGTTTTGAGATATTGTTCCTGGGTAATATTGAGCATTCCATGGTACGTCTTTTTGAGGCACACCATATGGACGATTAGCAGTTTTATTATTTATATCAGGAGTATTTACTCTTATATATAATAATTCACTACTATTAAATTCCGTATCTGTAGGCCCTACTTCTTTTAAATCTCTAGGAATTTTATTAATATTATCGCTTAATAAGGTTGAAAAACTGACTTTATTTAAGTCATCTCCTCCGCCAACTACAGGATAACCATTAGTGAATCCTGGTAAATATACATTATAATATTCTTGTTCTTGTTGTTTTACTACAATTTTATAAGAATACCATCCTAAAGGATTTTCCCCGCCTATGTTAATTGTAAACTCACCATCTTCGGCACCCCCTTCAACTGTTAATTGATCATCTTGACTAAAGCCACTACCTGGATTTACAATTGTTAATGCGGTTATTGGGCCACTACTGCCACCACCACTAATAGATGTTACTAAAACTGTACAACCACTACCATTACCACCGTTTGTAGGATAAAAAGTATTAGCACTATATCCACTACCCGCATCTACTATAGCCTTAACGCTTGCAGCATGCCCTACTTCAGAGTATAAACCTGGCCATCCTGTAACAGGATCAGGGTCCTTAGGCCCAATAGCCCTATCTAATCTTACCGTTAATGCATCTCCTAGCCAATTTATAACCGGGTTGGAAGATTGATCACCATAAGTATTATAAGCACTATATATTGTAGAGCCTTTTAGTGTATCTGAACTGTCATAAGATGAAAGAACAACATCAGATTGTCTTCCATACTTATCTGCTAAAACCCATCCAACTTGATAAGTTCTATTTTGTTTTGCTGTATGATTAGGATATTCAATAAAATTATTCCAATTTAAAGATTTATCATTAACTCCAGCTTGATAATCTATAGAAGAAAGACTAGTATGTTTATCTACATAATTCCCATAAACAATTCTATTGCTTATTAATTCTTGAGCTAAAGCTTTAATTGGAACTTTATCATATACTCTTACTGTTTGTGATTCTGGTAATGTTTTATAAGGCTTAGATGAATCATAGGTATAATCATAATAAGATTGAGTATTTAAAGTATGGATAATATCATTATATCCTATATTATTAAAATTAGTAGATTGATCTAGTTCGCTTACTTTAATTTTTTCTAATACTGTTACAGCTAAAGAGTTAGACTCACGATATAATAAATCTATTTCAGTTATTTTTAAATTAGATGTTAAAGCCGCAGGCGTGGCATATGGCATCGGGGTTCTTAATTTTATTGTAGTAATTTTATTTTCAAACCAAGGCACAATAGTAGATTGATAAGCCTCATCCATATCAAGACCAGGATCTGCATCCCCTTCTTGTCCTTTCCCAAATTCTCCATCTTGTTTAGGAATAAATATAGGTTGGCTAAATGGAGCCATTAAAGAATATTCATTATCTTCAAATTTAAACCTATAACTAAATCTTACAAATTTATCTTCTAAAAATTTTTTATTAGCAAAAGTACTATTATAAAATTGATTATTACCTATTATAATATCATCACTAGTTGTTAGAGTTGTGGCTTTAGATAATTTTATATATAATTTTAAAACCCCCCCAGCACCACCATGCTGGCATACCATTTGTGTTATTGTAGTGTTAGCTGGGACCCTAGCCGCATTAGTGCTGCATGTTACAATATCGCCAATTCTTGGTAAACCCCCTTGTGTTTTACCTGCACCTAACCCTGTGCTTCCCTGTTCTAATAAAAATTCTGTAGTATTAGCTACTTGTGGATTTGCCGCTGGGCTTATAGTATTTATTCTTCCAATACACCAATTTGAAACATAGGGCTCGGCCTCATCCTTCATGGTAGTTCTAGAAAAATCAATATAAAAATCATCATCCCATTGAACTTGCGTATCTAATGCTAGCTTTGTTGCGGTTAATATAGCCACCACTTTTATTTGAGTAGTAATAATAGGGGTAAATCCTGGCGCTTTATTATAATCAGTTATTATATCACCAATTTTTATATTAGAAGTATTTCCTGTTATTTCAATCTCATACGAAGCGCTTGCCATATTACCATCAATTGTTGTAGTATATCTATCTAATATTTCTATTGGTTGATGAGGGTAATATTTAGCTACAGAAATTTGTTCTTCAGTTGTATAATGGGTAGAACTAAGACTAGCTAATGTAACATTTATTTTTCTTGGTTGATTTAAATTATCAGTCCAAAATAATAACTCTTCTACCAAATTAACTCCAGTTATTATAAAAGATTTATTGAAATTAAGAAAATAACCTACAACTAAAGTAGATAAATTATTAGCATTAATATCATATTTATATATTCCACAATTAGCAGTATTTGGGGCTCGTGTATTACCACTAATATTATCCCAATCTGTGGCAAATAAATATATTATATTATTTGTTTCATCTGTAGCATATCCAATAATAGATTTTGAATTACCTGTATCTATAATTGAAGTATTTCCTAATACATTTTCAAACTCACCCACGGTAGAACCTTCAGACCTACTAACTAATAAGTTAATGGCTTCTCTATATTCACCAACTGGTAAAATACGAGAGTCAAGATCTTGGTTCATTTTACCTTTTAAAAAGGTATTTTTAGTTTGTGCCATGTATTAATGTTTTATCCATTTAGATTTATTACGCATCACTTGGACGATTTCATCTAATTTAATATTAGATAATCTTATTTTAGCATTTCTTAATGCTGCATATCTTTGTCTTTTATATTGAGGAGCGAACTGAGCTGTTGATCTTCGGATAGATAATATACTATATAAAAGATGCTGGTACATAGCTTCTTCTGCAAGTTTAGGAACTTTAGTATCTAAATCATAGGCTAATCCATCAGAAACATATTCTAATATTATAAGTTTATTGGCTAAATCACTAGAAAAATTAAATGTACCTCTTTTTTCATCTATATTAAACCACCCATTCATTTGCATATTAACAGGGTCGCCTCCATATCTTTGGCCATAAAATCCTCCATAACCTGAAACTTCTCCCCACCAATCATACATCCATACATCAGGATTTTGATTGCTAGCTGGCCACACACCAGTTATATTATCTGTATTAAAACTTTCCCAACGTTGATTGGTTAAGGAAGTTCCTTCTACATTGTCCCCAAAATTATCTTGTACTATATTACCTTTTTGATCTTGAATAGGGGCTTCCCATGGACTACTTGTTAATTGAGTTGGATAAATAGTATGTTTAACACCTGAACCATCAATCCAAGATAATTTAACATAATTAACATAATCTTGTGGTATTATTACTGAAAGACTTGCTGGAACAGATAATTCCTGAGATTTTATACTTTTTAATGTATCATAACTAAATTCTTGTAAACCTCTTTTAGCATGAAAAATTACATCCGTCCTTTTAACTCTAGATATTAATTTATCTTCACCAACATACCCAACTAAAAAGTTGTTTACAATATCGGATATTTTTATATATTCATATCCTCCATAATTATTTTCAACAGCACTTTCTTTTAATTGACATTTCACATAAGTTCCTATAGGTTGTTGATTACCTAAAGTAACTATATTATTAGTTAAAGAAAATGTAGTAGTATATAAAGTCCATTGGCTTATACCATTCGGGCTTGTGTAAATATCAAAATTATTTAAAGCATAATCTGGGTCAGCAGGGTTCCAACTAGTTGTACTACCCATTAAAAGATCTGTATTAAACGTAAAAGTATAAGCACTAGTTGCTACCGATGTATATATAATCTGCGCGCCCGCGTAATACTGTAAATTAGTTTCGGTGATTAATCCACCATCTGGTCTAGGCATATCTTATTGTTTTGAGTTTTGTTCTTCTGCTTGTATTTGTCCTGCTGCTACTTGTATAACGCTAGGATCTTCTATTATTAGTCCTGCATATACTAATATTCTTAATATAACTTCTACCTGTTCTGATGTATGTAAACCAAAATCAACTGAAGCGCTAGGGCTATATAAAAATTGTCCTTTTGCTCCTGTAGAATATCCCCAAACAATATTACTTGGTCTTTTCAAATAAGAAGTTGTAATTAAACTATCATTAATAGTTGTTGCAGTTATTGTAGTAGGATAAATAGTTAGTTGTTTATTTTCATATAAACAGTAAGGTTGCGTAATAGAAGCTTTAGTTAATGGAGATTTTTCAAGTAAATATACTTCATTTCTCTCTACCACTTGTACTTCTGTAATATCATTATAAATAACTGTTCCTAATCTATAAAAATCTTCTGGATATAATTCTACTAGAATTACATCAGCAGCTGTTGGCGCCGCAGCAAATGTAACTGTAGTTGTGCCTGCATCCCATGTATATTGCGCAGGAGAAGTTTGTAAAGCACCTTGTAAATAAACCTTAACAACTGCATTTTGAGAACTTGCAGCTGTCCAGTTAGTTACCGTAAATACTTGATTTCCTCCAGCTGGATTGGGTTGTGTAAAGGATTGTGTTATATTCGGCGTAGTAGCCGTAGTAGGAAGAGTATAAATATTAGAACCACTGGTAGTAGGAGTAGCAGTTCCAAATCTTTTAAATATATCTAATTTTTCTTCTAAATTTGTTACTCTATTAGCATATTCAGTATCATTTTGTGGCATACGATACAACTGATATAAATCATGAGCATAGTTTTCGAATATATTTCGTTGCACTTGTGTTCCGACTTTATTAAATTCATCAGGCGTCATATATCCTCTTTGTTGTTGGTTAAGGATTAATAAAACAGTTTTGTATACAGTATCTACATTTATTGCCATTATAGTATATTTTTATAATAAAGGCGGCGTTAACCGCCCTTATTAAATTATATGTTAAGATAGTTTTTTAGTTATCGTTTTATAGACTTCTACACCCTCATCAGTTTTAAACCATGCAGCTAGTGCTGAATATGGATTTTCATCAAAAGGGACTGTCATTAACTTGCGATTATTAGTGCCCCAATGGACCGTTCTTTGATCGCCAGAAAGCTTCAATATTCCAGCTTCAACAGCTTTAATACCGAAATTTCTTAATTGAACATTGTCATCTTTAGCTAAAGCAATAAATTGTTTAGAATTAGATTTTGCAAATAACAATAAGTCTCTTTTAATTTCCTTAGAAGTCATGTTACTGACTTTAGTTCCACTTTGAACTCTCATTATTGCTTCTGCTTGGTCTACCTCCATTTCTTTAGCTATATTTAATGCTAAAATTTCAATTTCTAAATCTACTAATTCATCTTTGGCATCTTCTATAGGCTTCATTTCTTTATATCTTTTGTCTCTATCTGGATGATAAAGTGATAATAATTTTTGTAAAGCTTGATGTTCTCTAGGAACATGAAGAAAGCCATCTTTGAATACAATATGTCTTATTGTTACTTCTCCTTTTTGTTCATCAACAAATGGCGAAGCTTGGTTTGTAGCGTATCTTAATGCTCTTTGCGAACGTAATGTTTCATCAAAATAAGTTAAAGGATACTTTTCAGTATGCCTAGATTTTAATGTAAAAGTTAAAGGTTCTTTATTACCTTTTAATTGATAGTTTCTATCTTTTATTTCCCATCCTTCTTCTAAAGAAGGAATTTCTTTTGTTTTTGTCATAATATAATATAATTAAATAGTTAAAGGTATTGGGCGCCGAAGCGCCCTTACCTTATAAAAAAATTAAGCTACAAATAATACGAAATTATTTCTTGCTTGAGTACATAGACATCTTTCTGATAAGAAGTTAACCTCCATAGCATCAAGAGTAGAAGTAGCAGCACCGCCAACAGAACCTGTTAACCATGATTTCATTCTTCTATCATCTGCTTGAGAAGCTCTATATCTTACATGTAAGAAAGGTCTCCTAATGTTTGTTCCAAGTAACTGATCGTATACCGTAGAAGTACCTGCTGGTACTAATACACCATCGATGTTGTCACCGTTAACAAAATTAGTTGAACCGCCTCTTGTCGAAGCGTCATTTAGATATTTCCAAGAAGTTTTATAGAAGTCATATGAACCTCTTCTAAAACCAGAGAAACCTAAGTTAAGCGCCATGTCTTCAGAGTTTTCGAATACACCATAAGATGTACCACCAGCTCCGTAAGAGTTTTGTTGCGCTAACATGTTATCAAATAATAACTCAGTTTTTCTATCTAAGAAAAGCATATTTTCTTCAATAGCTCCTTGAGTATCTAAATTCTCTAGAACTTGATCAAAGTCTTGTAAACTTCCAGCATAACCAGAAAGTACATTACCACCATTATTAATAGCAGCAAATAAACCTTCAGTACCTAGAGTAGTAGTTGCAGCCGAGAACGAATTAACGTTAGCAAGGTTATCTGCAAAACTTTGAGCACCACCACCTGCCGCAGCAGTTGCTAGTTCACCTTCAACCATAGCCATTTCAAGATAATCTTCAAATCTCATTCTAGTTTCACCTTCAGCTTTTAAATACCAAAGATACCCACTAGTACCATCTTCTCCCGCTACTTCAACCCAACCGATTTGTGCAGTATCAGATCCACTAACAGCGTATCTGTTTCTGATTATGATTGGTTTGTTTTGGAAAGTTGATAATTGAGGTTGAATAGATTCTCCTGTAGTAGCATTGTCTAATGAAGATCCTTTTGCATATTCAGAACCGTATACAAATGCTTTTAATCCAGTTACTACTGCACCAGGTACAGCTGCTCCAGAAATAAAGCTTTGATTATAAGCATATGCAGTAAAAGTTGCATAAGCAGCAAGAGCACCGACTGGGGCACCCCCAGAGTTTCCTACTATTGCTTTAACGGTAAATGAAGGGTCATTAGGATTCATAACCACAACAGTTGCATTTGGCATAATAGCATTTTGGATTGCTCCACCTGCTACAATTGCCACACCTGCGTTGTCGTTGATAGTCATTGTAAAACCATCAACAGCTAGACTTACATTATCATAAGCGATATGTAATCTATTTTGTTCAGACCAAACTACTTGGTCAGACATCATTGGCATTTCAGCGCCAACCATTCTTAAGAAGCCACCTAACGTTCTGTTTCCATAACGCTCTACCTCGGCTTCATAAATTTCCGGTAGATATTGTTGAGAGAAATCTCTTGTTCCATCAGTAAAACTCATATAGTTAGAAACTAATAGTTGCTGATCAGAACTTGGAGATAATCCCCCAAACTGAGGACTTAATACACCCATAATTGTTTAATTTTAATTGTTAAATTTACTTTTTTTAATTTTCAATCTTGAACTATCTACACCGTCTATAGCGCGAACTTTAAATCCTCCAACGTATATATCTTCCGAGCCTGATTGGCGCGCTTGATCAATTGCAGGGTTCTTAGAACTTTCTACAATATTTTTTATTCCATCAGATTTTCCTTGTTCGTAAAAATGATTTACTATTTTATCTATATTCTGTGCAGCATATATAGCTTTATGATAACCTTTCGTATCTTTAACATTTCCTTCTTTGTCTAAGAACTTCTCGACGAAGTTGTTTAGATTAGATTGATTCTCTGCAACTGCATTGGGATTCTTAATACCGTATCTAAATTTCTTTTCACCAACTTCGAAATCAAAACCTTTGAATTCATCAGTAAACATCTTTTTAGTGTTATTAAGAAATTTTTCATGCTTTTGCGTAGCTATTTCTTGTTCTTTGCTGTAGCGATTGAAGAAATCCATAGCTTTTTGTTGGTCTTGATTTACGCCCGGCCTCAACTTGATCTCGTCGTAATATTTATTTTTCATTTCCTCCAAAAAGTGTTTCGCTTCTGCGACAGCCTCTTTTTTAGCAAGTTTTTTTCGTTTGACGTCTCGCTCTTCGTCAACTTCATTATCATAATCAAAGTTTTCTTCTAATATAAAGTCCACTTCTTCTTTATTCAAATGAGGTTTTGTTTTTGTATAATACTCTCTTAATAAAGCATTATCATTTACGCTAGAATAATCAGCGCTAAGTCTTACGTAGTCTTCAACTGTACCACCAGTTTCTTTCATAAAGTCTACCAGTTTTTCAATATTATCTGGTAAATCTACAGTTTTAGGTGATACTTCATCTACAATTGTTTGTGGTTCTATTACAGACTTGTCGGTCTCTTGAATTTCTTCAATAGGCGATTCGGATTCTTGTACTTGCACGCCTTTCTCTGTATCGCTGACCCGTACTTCTCCGTCCACTCCCTTGCTATCTCCGGTTCGTTCGCCCACAGGTATTTCCTTTGCTTCTCCGATAGAAATGGCATTGTCTTCTTCTTTTGTTTTAGTTAAATCTACTTTTATTGGTTTTTCAATTTTAGCATTAGCTTCCAGTGAAGTATCCACTTTAGATAAATCCACCTTAAATGGTTCATCTTTTTCTGTTTCAAATTTTTTAAATTTAGGTTTGGATTTTATTTTCATATCCCCACCTTCTGATTTGACCTCTTTAGTCACCTCAGGTTTTGTTTCTGTTTTTGACATAATATAATATTATAAAATTAATTAAATACTCGGCTGTACATCCGAATTTCGTTTTTCAAAATCAATAGGTAATAAATCATGGTTTCTTTGATCTATCATTTCACTTTGTTGCGTGCCCTCTATTTTGGTTCTTTTATCTTTACGATCTTCAATGGCTTTTTCTTTATCTCTCATTCCTTGAACTTCCAATTGTTTTAACTGTATATCATATTGAAATTGAGTTGCCATTTCTTGTTCAGTTAATTTAGCCTGAACCTGCATTCTTTGTATTTCCATTTGAGCTTTAGCTTTTTCTAGTTCAGCATTTGCCCCTGAAATAGCTTGTTGTTTTTGTACTTCAAACATAGCTTGTTGTTCTTTCGCTTGAGTTTCAGCTTGTGCTTGAGCTTGTATATTAGCTTGTTGTGCTTCTTGCTCTTGAATAATACGTTTTTTACGTTTTTGTTTTAATAAATCATTAGCTAATTTAAGATTTTTAATATCTCTAATATCAATAGCATCTTCTAAATCAATTCCACCTTGTTGTAATGCCATTTGAATATTCTGTTCCAACATAGACTTCTCTTCTTCTTCAGGCTCTAATTGTAAATAGATACCGAAATCATGAAGATTTAAATTTTGTATCTCAGCTAAAGTTCCTACATTATAAGTAGATATAGAGCTTTTTAATGAATTTAAAGTTAATGGATAATTTAAAGAATCCGCAATTTTTAAAGAAATATTTTCACATGTTCTTAATGTTAACCATAAACTAGATTGTAATATATGCTTAGTAGCTGTATTAGAAGCATTAGCAGCCATTTTCTGTAAGCCCACAAGCGCGTCTTTATCTGGCATACTGCCATCCCTCGCTTCATTAAGTCCGGTCACATCTCTTATTAGTTGGAGATAATATTGGTAAGTTTGAATTAAACTTTGAATTTTTGCTCCTCCACTACTACTTTGCAATTCTTGAATAGGAACTTTACCTCTATTTAATTCTCCTTCCTGAGTTAAAGATCTACCAATTATACTACCAGTTTGGAAATACATATTTAATGCTTCTGCTGGATTATAATTTGTACCATTACCAAGATCAACTTCCGCAACTCCATCCATATCTAAAAATACACCGTCTGGTACCATCCTAGCAATTACTTGTTGTAGTTTTAAATGTGTTAATTGGATTATATCTGCAAACCCAGTTATTTTACTTACTATAGAATTAATCTTTCCATGATACATCCTAGGGGCAACAATTGCATAGCTCATTTCTACCTTAGTAGTATCCGCAAAAGGTCTTGTCATGTTTTCAGATAACTTCCATTCTATTAATTCGTTAATCCCTATTACTTTACAACCTTGATATAATACTTCTATTTTTCTTGATACTTTCTTAAATGTATCTGCTTCAGGCGGATTAAATTGATCAGTTTTAATTAAAGATTTTTCTAAACCTGCTTCAGTTTGTTTTATTTTAAATACTTGACTATTATAAGTTTTATATTCAAAGAACATAACTTGTACAGTATCGGGATCATAAGTTTGCCACCCATATAATTGATTTCTATTACCCTTAGCTTTGGATATTCTGTCTAGCTGATCATGAGTTAAGTGTGGAAATTGTTTAGCAATTTCAGGGACAGTTAAATTCTTTACTTCACCAACATAATATATATCTTCAAAATTAGGATCTTCAGTATAAGAATATATTAATCTAGCTGGGTCTACATAATCTATTTTAATACCATTTGCCTTGTTCCAGGTAGTTTTTACAGCGCCAATACCTAAAGTTACTAAATCATAATTAAATCTTTTACGAATATTATCAAATTTATTTTTAGCCAATTGGTTATCAATAACTTCTTCTTCTGCAATTTCAACAGCTTGTTTATAACTTAACTGCATATGAAGATCTAACTCTTCTTCACTTTCAGGTAAATTAGCTGGGCTAGGGCTTTGATATTCATTAATTCCTATACCTTTTAATTTTTCTAAATAAGGTTTAGCCAACATGTCTTGATAAATAGCATTAGCATAATCAGTCCTTTTCTTTAAAGATACAGGATCTTGTGCAAAAGCATTAATTTCAAATACTTTATTAGATAATCCATTAACTACAATATCTACAAATTTAGCCACTACAGGTACAGGTTTCCAATCTAAATTAAGATAAGACATATCACCATTAATAGCTAATTCATCTTTATATTTTTGAACTGGTTGTTCCCCACGCGCATATAATCTTAAAGTATGAAATCTATTATAAGAAGTAGCAAACCTACTGCCATTGCCGCCTTGTCTCCACCATTCGCTTTCAATAGCTTGGGCTACTAATCTCCCATATTCTATAGATGCTTTTTCAGCATCTGAGACTACTTGACTAGGAAAAGCGCTATTTGGATTTGCTAAATTTATGTTCATTTACTTAATTATTTTTGAAACTAATCCTTTATTGTTATATTTTTTAATACCAAGATCAATTGGTTCTCGTTTTCTTCTACTTACCGGGGCATATCTATTTTTATTACATGCCATTATAGCTAGGCCAGAACTGATAGAAGCGTCATGACTGGTTCTGTTGTTTATATCAAAAGCTGCCCAATCTTCTAATGTCCTTTGGAAATACATATTTCCATAATCATCCCCATTAAATCCTATAGAATTCTCTATATAAGATTCAATAGCCGCAGCATGTGCTTGTTTAATATCTTCACTTGAATTAGGTATTCCACCAATTTCTCTTTCTGTAACAGATAATTTAATATAAATTTTATCTGGTCTATTCATTGCAAACCCTCTATAACCCCTTCTTTTAAAATGATATAAAAGTCTAGGCTTATTATTTTCACAGAGTATTGGCATCCCATAAAAGATACATGCCATTAATACATCTTCAAAAAATATCTCTGCGGTTTGTGGTCTTGCAATATATTCTAAGAAAAAATGATCAGCTGGAGCTTCTTCCATACTAAACTTAGTTAACCCATGTAGAGATCCATTAGATCCTCTTTTATCAACTGTTCCTGATATATCATATGGATCACATCCAAATGCACCCATGTGCTCATTACCAGGGTATTTAATACCATTTTTTTCTATATATCTATTTCTTAAATTTCTATTAGGAATCCAAGTTATAAAAAATCTACCTTGATTATTAGGAGCAAATATAACTCTTGAATCTTTAATGCCGTTTTCCCATATAAAATTTCCCTGAGTTACTGCCGCCTTGTTATTTAAATCTTCATTAAAATCTATTTGTTGATAAATTTTAGTTAGATTGAATAAAGATGATTTAGACTCATCTCTAAAAGCATGTTTGGTAGTTCTCGGGAATTGTCTATAAAATTCATTTAAAGCATCTTGATCGTTCTTTAATCCATCAACTTCATTTTCCCAATATTCGACGACCCCCAGACTGATAAATCCTCCTTGCGGTCCTTTAACTTCGGTAGTTGGGGTGTCAAAGACAGGCATCCCATTAACATCAATGTATCCCTCGTAATTCCATTCCATAGGTATGAACAAAGAATATAATCCTGAGCTAGTCTGTCCGTTGCGGTTTCTTTTTTTAACATCTGAGTTGTCATATAATTTTTTAAAGTTTCTACC
>Ga0255048_10000943_pt1 | contig 21316 bp, 19 predicted proteins | sample JV7_2_2_MG_FD_183619 | JGI IMG/M metagenome (GOLD analysis project Ga0255048, IMG submission 183619) | Seawater microbial communities from Jervis Inlet, British Columbia, Canada - JV7_2_2 | ecosystem: Environmental > Aquatic > Marine > Inlet | place: Canada: British Columbia | collected 2016-10-06
ACTTTAAGTTCCTGCAACCCAAAGTCGGGACTAAGGAGCTAGTCGTCTTTACGCGTCTCTTCGCGACCATGATCGACGCGGGTCTGCCCCTGGTCCAGTGCCTCGATATCCTGGGAAGCCAGGAGGAGAACAAGACCTTCAAGAAGGTCATCCTGTCGGTGAAGGCCGAAGTCGAGGCCGGCGCGACGTTTGCGGAGTCGCTTGCCAAGCATCCGAAGGTCTTTGATCGCCTCTATACAAGCCTGGTGGCTGCCGGCGAGGTGGGTGGTGTGCTCGACACGATCCTGAATCGCCTCGCCCAGTACATGGAGAAGGCACAGGCCTTGAAGGCCAAAGTAAAGGGCGCTCTCGTCTATCCGATCGCTGTCACCGTGGTCGCAGTCGGGATCGTGATCTTCATGCTCTGGAAGGTCATTCCCGTCTTCGAGAAGATGTTCGCCGACTTCGGCGGCGCGCTTCCGGCTCCAACGATGATCGTAGTGGGGCTCTCCCACTGGGTGCAGTCGTACATCCTCTACGTCTTCATCGGGATCATCGCCATGATCTTCCTCTTGAAGTACATCTATTCCACATCGAAGGGCCGACTCTATTTCGACCGTCTGTTTCTGAAGCTCCCGATCTTCGGCGAGCTACTGCGGAAGGTGGCCGTAGCGCGCTTCAGCCGCACCCTGTCAACCATGATGTCCTCGGGGGTGCCGATCCTCGACGGGCTCGAGATCGTCGCGAAGTCGGCTGGAAATGTCGTCGTCGAGCGTGAGGTTCTCTCAGCTAAGGCTTCGATCGCGGAGGGGAAGACGATCGCGGAGCCGTTGTCGGAATCAAGCGTATTCCCGGGGATGGTGGTTCAGATGATCTCAGTTGGCGAGCAGACCGGTACGATCGACGAGATGCTCGAGAAGATCGGCGATTTCTACGAGGAAGAGGTGGACAACGCGGTCGACGCGCTGACCGCACTGCTGGAGCCCATAATGATGGTTGGGCTCGGTGGTACGGTCGGTAGCCTGCTGGTCGCGATGTACCTTCCGATCTTCAAGATCGCAGAGACCGTCGGTTAGCGGCGCGCGCGAATTGGCGGAGCGGGAGCGTGCGGCGACGGTTTCGCACAGCGCCTTTGCGGGCCGACTGGTCATCATCGGTCTGATCTTCGGCGTGGCGTTGCTCGTCGAGATCCGAGGTGATGGCAGCTACTCAGAGCGTGAGCTGCATTCTCTCTGGGCCCTCGTCGTGAGTGGTTTCGGGCTGGCCGTCGTGTACGGGCTGCTGGCATCGTACGCCGGCGGCTTCGGTCTTCCGCTCGTAGAGCTGGCGGGCGATGGGGTGCTGATCTCGGGCCTGATCTACTGTACGGGAGGAGCGCGCTCGCTGTTCGGCTTCCTGTACCTGATCTGGATCGTGCACGCCGCCGTACGCTCGGGGCCACGCGCCGCAATCGCGACCTCGGCGGTGGCGACGGTGACCTTCGGGGTCATGATCTCGGGCGCGGCTCAGGGCTGGCTTCCCGCCTTCGAGGCCGCCAATCTGGCTACGGAAGGAGAGTCGCTGCACGCCATGGGGACACATACCCTGGCCTTTGTGGCCGTTACTGTGCTGGCGCACCAACTCTCACGTCAGGTCAAGGTGGGTAAGGATGAGCTGTACGAGCTGGGTGAGATCCACCAACGCATTTTCGACAATGTCTCGAGTGGTCTCTTGACTTTGAATCCGCTCGGCCGCATCACCTCGTTCAACCGGGAAGCCGAGCGCATCACGGGCTACTCGGCAGAAGAAGTCCGGGCTTGGCCTCTGGAGCAGCTCTTTCCGAATCTGCGCGGGGCCGAGCCGGTCGCGGGACGGACCACGGACGAAGAGGGGGCCTCACTCGCATCATCCGCGCCAAGCCCGAAAGGGGACGGCTCGAGAGCGATACTGCGCTTTTCAAACCGCAAATCTGAGGAGCGGCACCTGGGCTTCTCGCGCTCGAATCTGACCGACGATGCAGGGCGCTTCGAGGGCAGTGTGTTGATCTTCCAGGACCTCACGCAGGTGGTCGAGATGGAGGAGCAGCTCCGTCGCTCGGAACGGCTCAGCGCCGTGGGTCAGCTTGCTGCGGGGCTGGCGCACGAGATCCGCAACCCACTCGCGTCCCTCTCCGGAGCGATCGAGCTGCTTGCGAGCGATCTCCCCGATCCGGACCCCAGCTCCCGGCGCCTGGTGCGAATCGTGCAGCGGGAGACCGCGAGGCTCAATCGACTCGTAGGTGACTTCCTGTCCTATGCGGGCCCGGGGCCGGTCCGGCGCGAGGTGGTTCCCGTACGAGAGCTCCTGGAGGAGATCGGCCAGCTCATCGGGAACAGTGACTGTGCGGGCGTCGAGCTCTGTCTCGAGGTTCCGCGAGAGCTGGCCGTGCTCGGCAACCCGGACCAGCTACGTCAAGTATTCTGGAACCTGGTGCTGAACGCGGCGGAGGCCGAGCCCCCCGATCGCAAAGTGCGCGTAGCGGGGGAGACGCTGCCGCCACAGGGGCCCGAGGGGGACCTGCGCGCCGTGATCGAGATCGTCGATCGGGGCTCGGGCATCCCGCCAGAGATCCTGGAACGCGTATTCGAGCCCTTCTACACCACCAAGCCGAAGGGTACCGGGCTCGGTCTCGCGACAGTGCATCGCGTCGTCGAGGCACACGGCGGACAGCTGCTGGTGAAGAGTCGGCCGGGCGAGGGTACATCCGTGCGTGTGGTCTTGCCGGCGGCGACGACGTAAAGCGGATCCGACGGGCTGCCGATTCAATCGCAGGAGGACAGCGTGGCTCATATCCTGGTTGTGGACGATGAGCAGAGCATGCAGGAGTTCCTCGAGATCCTCCTGCAGCGGGAAGGCCACGATGTCGTCCGTTGTGGCTCGGCGAGCGAGGCCCTTATCGCGCTCGAGAACAACGATTTCGATCTCCTCATCAGCGACATCCGCATGCCCGGAATTTCAGGGCTCGAGTTGCTCGAGCGGGCGCGCGAACTCGCGCCCGAGACCCTCGTTGTCCTGATCACCGCCCACGGTAGCACCGAATCGGCGGTCGAGGCGATGAAACACGGCGCCTACGACTACCTGACCAAGCCTTGCTCCGTGGACGAGATCCGCCTCGTTGTCGAGAAGGCTCTCGAAAAGCAGAATCTGTCCTGCGAAAACCAGCGGCTACGCCGTCAGCTGCAAGAGCATACGAGCCTGCCCGCGCTCAAGGGCAAGAGCGCATGTATGGAGGAGGTATTTCAACTCGTTCATCAAGTTGCACCGAGCCGGACGAATATCCTGGTCACGGGCGAGAGCGGAACCGGCAAGGAGCTCATCGCGCGGTCCATTCATGCCCTCAGCGAGCGAAGGGAAGAAGCTTTTGTCACGGTCAACTGCGGCGCCATCCCCGAGAATCTGCTCGAGAGTGAGCTCTTCGGACACGTCAAGGGTTCATTCACCGGCGCGGTTTCAAACAAGCTGGGTCTTTTCGAGGTGGCGCACGGGGGCACGCTCTTCCTCGACGAGGTCGGGGAGATGCCGCTCTCGCTTCAGGTCAAGGTACTCCGGGCCATCCAGGATCGGACCTTCAAACGCGTAGGGGGGACGAGCGATATCCGGGTCGATGTGCGGATCGTCTCCGCGACCAATCGGGTGCTCGAGGAGGAAATCCACGCCGGACGCTTTCGCGAAGACCTCTTCTATCGCCTCAACGTGATCGAGGTGAAGCTTCCCCCGCTGCGCGAGCGTGCGGACGACATCGCTCAGTTGATCCAGCACTTTCTGAGGAAGAATGCCGCGGAGCTCGGAAGGAACGTTCCGAAAATCGCCCCGCCTGCGTTGGAAGCTCTGGAGCGCTATCCCTACCCGGGGAACGTTCGTGAGCTCGAGAATCTCATCGAACGTGCGGTTACACTCGCTCAAGGCGACAGCATAACGCTCAGCTATCTTCCTGAGGCGGTCCTCGCGCGCCAGGAGGCAGCTCCGCCCGCTCGCGTTCCGGAGGAGGGCGTGGATCTCGATGCTCTGCTGGCGCGCTACGAGGGTGGTCTCCTGCGAGACGCCCTGGAGAAGGCCGGCGGGGTCAAGAAGAGGGCCGCGGGCCTGCTCGGCATCAGCTTTCGGTCATTCCGTTACCGGCTCGAAAAGCTGGGCCTGGAAAGCGGGAACGAGCCTGGCAAGGGCTCGTCCTGATGCGGGCGAAACCGAGTCGGAGGCTGACCCAGGTGACGCCCAGCGTCAACGCATCGCGCGGACATCGTCACCTTGGCAAGTTCTGTCGTGACCTGCGTCAGCGCGGATCTTCAGTGTTTTCGCGAGCATTATCGAAGTCGTGTTGACATCTTTGCCAGCGGACGCGCATGCAGCTAGCGCTGGCACGCTCGTTGCTTAGTCCCCGCCTAGCAAACTCGCAGGATCAGCCGGGGTCATCGAGGGGTCCCCAATCCTGAGAAGCATACAGGGAGACCTCATGTTGAGACTCAACAAGCTGAGGAGCCGAGAGGGCTTCACCCTCATCGAGCTCATGATCGTTGTCGCGATCATCGGTATTCTGGCCGCGATCGCCATTCCTAACTTCATCCGCTTTCAGCTTCGCTCGCGGGCGGGTGAAGGCAAGATCAATCTGGCCGCCATCCGGACCTCGCAGGAGGCCTATATGGCAGAGTTTGGCCGCTATATCGGCGTAGGGGTCCAGCCCAATGCAACCGGCACGTTTGGACCCGGTGGTATAGGTGGAAACCAGAAGGTGAATTGGCTGCCCTGCCCGAATCCGGTCACCGCGGGTAGCCCCGGACACTGCATCATCGGCTGGTTCCCGGACGGACCGACCTACTACAACTACGCGGTCGCCGTTGCAGCTCCAACGGCGAACTCGTTCGTGGCGACGAGTGAGTCGGATATCGATGGCGAGGGTACCGTCAACTACTGGGGCTTCCAGCGCGCCAACCAGCTCGGTGTAGTCACGTCTCCGGCTTCCATCGCCGGTTGCGCTGTGGGCTCCGTGCTGGACATGACCAAGGATCCGCCGGCATTTAGCCCCAACGTCGTGGGTCCCTGTGGCCTCGACATGGGCTCCTCGACCTTCTGAGCAGCGACTCAGACGAGTCCTAGGGTGGGACCTGGCAAATGCCAGGTCCCACTTTTTTTTGGGCTGCTGCCCACAGAGCGTGTCAAAAGCAGTCACGAAAAATGTCACCCCAGTCGATCTTTTCCGGCTCGGGATCGACGCAAGCCGACTCTGGTTCCGTACGACGTGCCAGGGACTTCTGAGCACATTTGCACAGGGCTGCCTTTTCCGCCTCGGCGGGCACGCGCATTGCAAAACACACCCCAAGGGGCAGCAGGCGATTCGATTCTGCGAGGCGGTATGCTTGGTAGGCGCCACGGATTTACGCTGATCGAGCTGATGATCGTGGTGGCGATCATCGGAATTCTGGCGGCAATTGCGATTCCCAACTTCATACGTTTCCAGCATCGCTCGCGTGCGGGCGAAGGGAAGATCAATCTGGCCGGCGTACGGACCGCCCAGGAGGCCTACCAGTCGGAGTTTGGCCGCTACGTGAACATGGCCTCCACTCCAAACGCAACTGACGTCTTTGGCCCAGGGGGTCTGCGCGGAAACCAGAAGGTAAACTGGCCGCCGTGTCCGAACCCAATCACGTTTGGTTCCCCCGGTCACTGTGTCATTGGCTGGTTCCCGGACGGGCCCACCTACTACAACTACGCCCTGGCCACGAATGCCACGAGAAACTCTTTCACTGCGCACGCCGAATCCGATGTCGATGGTGACGGCATCATCAACTACTGGGGCTTCGAGCGATCCAACGCGCGGGGTGTCGTGACGGCCCCCGCCGCAAACCCCGGCTGCCCGGTCGGCGCCGTGCTGGACATGACCAAGGACCCACCCGCGCCCAGTACCGACATTGTCGGTCCCTGCGGGTTGGGTATGGGCTCCCAGACATTCTAGCTGCCGCTTAAGAACCCCTTTTCCAAGGTCGAATAGCAAGAGCGTGAAGCATCCGAACTTCCGAGCGCTATTACTGAATCTTCCCCTGCTGACGCTGCTGTGTGTTCTTGGCTGGGGAATGCATCGAACCAATGTATCGCTGGAGGGCCAGAGCTATCGAACGGTGCAAGCGGGCGACATGGGGCCCCTTCCGGACGGAAAGGTGCTGCGGGTGCTCTCGCTGGGCTTCGATCGCCTCATAGCGGACCTGTTCTGGCTGCGGACTGTGAACTACATCGGAGACCAGACCTCGGCGGATGCCGGCTTCCCCGCGGCCCCGCGTCTGGCGGAGCTCGTCACGGATATCGATCCCCAGTTCGAGACCGTGTACACGGTCATGAATTCCGTGTTGACCGTGCTGAGCCGTCAGCCGCAGGCGGCGGTCGCCTTGCTCGACAAGGGAATACGACATATCGACTGGTGGAAGCTCCACTTTCTTCAGGGCTACAACCATATCTTCGAGACGAAAGACTACGAGAAGGCGGCCGAGCAGATGCGCCTGGCCGCCAGCAAGGAGGGAGCGCCTCCCTATCTCTCGCTGCTCGCCAGTCGCATCTACGCTCAGGCGGGTGACCCCGAGACCGCCATGGTTTTCGTGAAGGCTCGCATGGATATGGCCGCGACAGACGAGGAACGCGAGAACCTCGCCGAGCGCCTGCGCGACCTTTGGGTCGCCCGAGACCTGGGCAGAATCGATGCCGCCATCGAAGCCTACAAGCGGGCACAGGGGGCGGCTCCGCGTGACGTCGCAACCCTGCTACAGGCAGGCTTGCTGAGGAACGAGCCACGTGATCCCCATGGCAAGGCCTATCTCATTGAGGACGGTGTGGCGCGGGCTCCGACGAAGTACGAGAAGCTGGAGCTTCACTTCAATCCGTAGGGAGACTGATCATGATCCAGATTCGTGCCCGAGGACTCCGAAAACTATTCCGCACGGGTTTCACAATGCGTGCGCTGGAGGCGGTCCGCGGCGTCGATCTCGATGTCAAGGACGGGGAGATCTTCGGCTTCATTGGACCCAATGGTGCGGGCAAGACCACCACCATCAAGATGCTGACGGGATTGATCCATCCCACGGATGGCGAGGCCTGGATTCAGGAGCGTTCGGTCACCGACCCCAGCTCTCGCCGCCATCTCGGGTTCTTGCCCGAAGGCACCTACTTCCACGAGTACCTGACGGGACGGGAGCTGCTGGACTTTCATGCTCGCCTGCTCGGCTTGCCTCGTGACGTTCGTCAGCAGCGCATTCCGCAGCTGCTCGAGCGCGTAGGGATTCCGCACGCGGCCGATATGCGGATTCGCAACTACTCGAAGGGCATGCGTCAACGCGCGGGCCTGGCTCAGGCGCTGGTGGGGGATCCGGACATCCTGATTCTCGACGAGCCAATGTCGGGGCTCGATCCGCTCGGACGCAAGGATGTGCGTGATCTGATTCTCGCGCTGCGGGACGAGGGGAAGACCATCTTTTTCACCTCGCATATCCTCGCGGATGCAGAGATGATCTGCGATCAGGTTGCCATCATCGTGCGTGGGAAAATCGTACACCAGGGCTACCTCGATGATCTCCTGGGCCAGGAGTCGCAAGGCGTGGAGCTCGTGGTGGAGGGCATCGATGAAGCCCTTTTCGAGGAGCTCAAGGCTGTCGCACAGCGCGCCGTCGTGCAGGGCCCGCGCTTCCTGTTCGAGTTCGCCGACGAGCAGGAGGCTGAGAAGGCCCTCGACCGCATGCGCGACGCGCAGGGCAGGATCCGGAGTCTCGTGCCCCGACGCCGCAGCCTGGAAGATCTCTTCGTCGAGGAAACCAAGAAGGAGACTCGCGCATGACCGGTCTCAATCGGATCTTGGTGGTAGCACACAACACATACCGCGAAGCGGTACGAGAGAAGCTGCTCTACAATCTCCTGGCCTTTGCGGCCTTGATGATCCTGAGCTCGATCATGCTCGCAAAGATCCACCTCGGATATGACGAGCGAATCTACTACGACGTGGGTCTGGCTGCGATCGCTCTTTTCGGCGTGTTGATCGCGATCTTCGTGGGGATCAACCTGCTCTATCGCGAGCTGGCCCAGAAGACCGTATACACCATGCTCGCCAAGCCGCTCCACCGCTGGGAGTTCGTAACGGGCAAGTACCTGGGGCTGGTGTCTCTGTTGGCGCTCGAGATTTCGCTGATGAGCTGCCTGTTCCTGAGTGTGGTCTGGTACAAAGACGCCAGTTTCCCGCTCGAGCTGTTGTATGCGATCGAACTCATCTTCATGGAGCTGGTCTTGATCACGGGCGTGGCGCTTTTCTTCTCGAGCTTCACGACTCCCTATCTGGCGGCCATGTTCACCTTGGGAATCTGGATGATCGGACATGTGCTGGGGGATATCCGCGATTTCGGGAACCTTCCGGACGCGGGTCACATCAAGCCAGTCTCCGAGGCACTTTACTGGACCTTGCCCAACTTTGACCGTCTCGACCTCAAGGGCCCCGCCGCCGCGGGAGAGGCGATCGAGATCAGCAGCGTTCTGATGCGGACCTGCTACGCGATGCTCTATTCCGGGATCCTGCTGATCGGCTCCATCGTCCTGTTTCGGCGCCGGGATTTCCGCTAGCACGGCGCTACCGTAAAGAGCATGAGATGGGGGTCGTTCTCGCGATGAGCTCACTCAACCCGCTGCGATCGGCCGCGGTGGCTCGAGGCTCGAAGCAGGGGGCCTGGCTTGCTGCCGTTCGCTGAGCTGCCGAGCGGCCTCCTGTATGCCTCCGCATTCGCGCTAGGCGCGGTCATCGGGAGCTTCGTCAACGTTCTCATCTACCGCCTGCCGCGAAGCCAGTCGGTGGTGCGGCCACGGTCCCGCTGTCCGGCGTGCGGCCATACGATTCCGGCGTGGGCCAATATCCCCATCTTGAGCTACGTGGCACTGCGGGGCAGGTGTTCGGCGTGCAAGACACGTATCTCGCCGCGCTATGTCGTCGTCGAGGCCGTATGCGGTCTGCTCTTCGTCGCCGTGCTCTGGCACTTCGGTCCCGAGCCACGCCTGCTGGTGGGTTGGGCGCTGTGTGCGGCTCTGCTCGCGGTGATCTTTATTGACGCGGAGCACCAGATCATTCCCAACTCCATCACGTTTCCCGGCATCCCGCTGGGACTCGTGTGCGCCTGGCTCCTCCCCACACCTCCCGCACTCTTGGACGCATTGCTCGGCGTTCTGCTCGTGGGCGGCATGATGTGGGGCGTAGCCGCGGGTTACGAGTTCTTGACCGGCCGCATTGGCCTGGGCATGGGGGACGTGAAGCTCGTGGCCATGCTCGGCGCCTTCCTCGGTCTACAGGCAGCGCTCGGTGTGCTCGTGGTGGGCTCACTTCTGGGACTGGGTCAGGCGCTGGTCATGATGGCCTTCAAGCGGGCCGGCCGCTACACGCGCATCCCTTTCGGACCCGCACTTGCCCTGGCGGGGATCCTGCACCTCTTCGAACCCGATCTCCTGTTTCGAGTGATAGGCACACAATGAGCTTGCGCATGCGCGTTAGCAGCCTCCAGTTCGAGATCATTATGAGTCTCTTCGTAATCGTGCTGGCGGGGCTCGCGATCGTTGCGGTGGTCATGGGTGCCCTGGCCGCCGCTACGGTGGATCGCGCCGCCCTCGACCAGCTGCGGATCGGCGCCAAGCAGCTCGAACGGATGATCGCCAGGGATGCGCCGCGCCTGCGTGATCTCTCGGCGCTGGTACGTACCTCGCCGACCCTGACCCTCGGCGGAAACTGGATGGTGCTCGATGCGCGCGGACGTGATCTGGCCAGCCTCCCCGGTGCACCGGCACTGCGGCCCGAGCTGCTCGAGCTGGCGCGCGTGGCGGGCGAAACGGGAGAATCTCTGGCGGGCGGCGGGTTACCGCTTCGGGACCGGATGCTCGCCCTGCATATCGTGACCGCAAGCGGGGAGCACGGGACACTGATCGGTCGCGTGTCGCAGGAGGAGCTCATGCAGCGCCTGCGGCCGATTCTTCGTTCCGGTGCCCTGGTCCTCTTGATCTCGACCAGCGTATTCGTCGTCTTCGGATCTTATCTGCTTCACCGCCGTATCGTACGACCCGTACAGCAGCTCTCCATGGCAACACGTCAGGTCACAGCGGGAGACCTGAGCGTTTCGATCGAGGCCGCTGGATCGGACGAGCTGGGGGAGCTGGCACGAAACTTCAATGTCATGGCCGAGTCGCTCGCGCACGAACAGGAAGCACTGAAGCGAGCTCACCGCTCCTTGACCCAGAGTGCGCGTCTGGCCGGAGTCGGCCGGCTCGCCGCGGGAGTGGCACACGAAGTCGGCAATCCCGTAGCCGCCATCCTGGGCTATGTAGAGCTGCTTTTCCGGGACCCCGCGCTGTCTGCTCGTGCACGCGATGCGAGCGAACACGTACGCGATGAGGCTTTGCGCGTTCGAGCGCTGGTTCGTGAGCTTCTGGATCTGAGCCGATACGATGCGATCGACCTCGGCCCGCTCGAGCCCTCGGCACTGCTCGAACGCGTTGCGGAGCGGATGTGTCATCAGAAGCTACTGGAAGGAGTGGAGCTCGTGACCGAGCTCGAGCCAGATCTACCACTGCTCGATACCGACGCACGTCGCCTCGAGCAGATACTGGTCAACCTGATCGACAACGCGGCCTTCTCCGCACACGGCGAGTCTCATCCTCGCATCGAGCTGCGCGCGTACCGGACGCCCGGATCGCCGCGACCCGCAAGACGACGAGACGACCCAGCTGCGACACCCTTGCCCCGTGCAGAAGCGCCGGATGCAGTCACTCTGGCCGTGATCGACAACGGCCCGGGGATCGACCCTGAAGACCTCCCGCAGCTCTTCGATCCTTTCTTCACGACCAAGGATCCGGGAGAGGGCACCGGTCTGGGCCTCTGGAACTGTCACCGCATTGCGGAGCTGCTCGGCGCCCGGCTCGAAGCGGAGAGCCAGCCCGGGAGAACATGCTTTAGCCTCGCGCTGCCTATAGCCGATACGACTGCTGCATATGTCCGACCACCGCGTTCTGATCATTGATGATGAAGAGGGGATACGCACCAGCCTCACCCTGATCCTTCAGGACGAGGGTTATCAGGCTCGTGGCGCAGCTGGACCCGAAGCGGCACTCGAGATCGCTCGAGACGGGTCCTTCGACGTCGTGCTCTGTGACGTCCGCATGCCGAAGCGAGATGGACTCGATCTGCTCCCTGACCTGATCCAGCTGCAGCCGGACGCAACCATCTTGATGATGTCCGCCTTCGGTGACACCGAGCAAGCACTCGAAGCGGTACGGAAAGGTGCCTACGACTACCTGGCCAAGCCGTTCCAGCCGCAGGAGCTGCTGCTCACGATCCGCAAGGCAGAGGAACGCGAGCGGCTCAAGCGCGAGAACAAACGGCTGCGGCACCAGCTCGCTGAAGGTCGCGCGAGCAGGGCGCTGGTGGCCGCATCCCCGGCCATGAGAGAGGTGATCCGGCTCGTCGAGCGCGCCGCTGAGTACAAGACGACGGTTCTGATCACCGGCGAGAGTGGCGTCGGGAAGGAGATCGTGGCTCGCGCTGTGCACGAGCTGAGCGATCGCGCTGCCCAGCCTTTTCTGGCGGTCAACTGCGGCGCGATCCCCGAATCGCTGATCGAAAGCGAGCTCTTCGGCCACGCGAAGGGTGCGTTCACGGGCGCCGATTCCGAGAAGCGCGGCCTGTTTCGCGAGGCGGGAGGAGGCACCGTCTTTCTGGATGAGGTGGGCGAGCTTCCTCCATCTACTCAGGTCAAGCTCCTGCGCGTCCTTCAGGAGGAGGAGGTCCAGCCCGTCGGTGAGCCGAAGCCCGTGTCGGTGGATGTACGAATACTCGCAGCCACGGCGCGGGACATCGAGTCCGAGATTGCTGCGGGTCGCTTTCGAAACGACCTGTACTACCGGCTCAACGTCCTGAGAATCCACATTCCACCGCTGCGCGAGCGGCCCGAGGATGTGCCACCTCTCGCCGACGAGCTGCTCGCGGGACTGGCGCGGCGCATGGGGCGGAGCGTGCAGAGGATGGACCAGGATGTCATCGACCTGCTGCGCTCCTATCCCTGGCCCGGCAATGTCCGAGAGCTCGAGAACACCCTCGAGCGCGCGCTGATCTTTTCGAAAGGGGATCATTTGAGTTTGGAGCTCTTCCCATTCGCGACGGGGGAGGGCGCCGCCCCAGCACCCGGGGCGCCGATCTCGGCTCGGCGAGCCTCGGAAGACCTGTCCATCAAACGACAGACCCGACAGCTCGAAAAACGTCTGATCGCTGCGGCGCTACGACGCACGCAGGGAAATCGGACCCGGGCCGCACGCATTCTCGAGATCAGCCCCCGCGCCCTCCAGTACAAGATCAAGGAATACGAGATTGAGCCTCTAAATCGCGCGTCTGCAGCGGCCGATACCGAGTGAGCCACGTGTGCTGGCCCGGCCGGGCAGGCTCCGGCGAGGGAGACCGATGCAGCTAGCATTGCTCACGCTCGTTGCGTTCATCTATTTGTCCTGCGGGGGCGATGAGACCGACCCCGCACCGTCGCAGCCGACCCCTGCTCTTCATCAGAAACAAGCGAACCGGCCCCCGATCCTGCCCGATCCCAAGATCCATCCGGACTCCCCCCCCTCGGATCAGGACCTTTCTGTCTCGGTGAAGCCCCACGATCGGGACGGCGATCCCCTCAGGATCGAGGTCGCCTGGTATCGGAACGGCATCCGATCTCTGCGCGGCGAGAGCCTGACCCTTCCCGCTTCCTATATCTCTCGAGGAGACGAGGTTCACGCGCTTGTCCACGTGAGCGATGGAGTGGTCACGGTCTCGGGCCGGACCCAGACCGTCAAAGTCCGTAATCAGGTCCCCATCATTGACGAGATCGAAATCCTGCCCAAGGTCCTCACCGCTACGGACGCGATTCTGGCCGTAGTCAAAGCCTCGGACCCTGACAACGATACCTTCGAACTCAGCTACCGCTGGTACGTCAACGGGAGCGAGCTCCACGGTGCTTCGGAAGCCATGTTGAAGCCAGGTCGTGTGCGCCGTGGCAGTGTCATTGTCGTTGAGGCGCGCGCAAGCGACGACTACGGCAACGGTAGCCCTGCACGGTCACTCCCGCACAGCATTGCCAACTCGGCGCCAAAGATTCTCTCGAAGCCCAGATACGGTCTCGAAGGCTACAATGAGTACCGTTACCAGGTTGAGACCTCCGATCCAGATGGGGATCGGCCTCTTCGCTTCCGTCTCGTCGAATCCCCTCCCGGTATGACGATCGGTCTCGTCAGTGGCCTAGTGTCCTGGACTGTACCCGATGACGCGGATGGGAAGTATCCGGTCGCGCTTTCCGTATCCGACCCTCATGGTGGAGAGACGCGCCAAAGCTACGTGTTAGAGCTTCGCTGGGCTACACCGCCTGCTGACACCCCTTAAGCTGCACCACGCCTGCTAGTGGATTTACGATAGTTTGGGTTCAGCGACCCTCAAGTCGGCACCACAACCCGCCGATTATGTTTGCAAGGAGGGGATATTCCGCAATCAATCCCATCCAATCCCATATCCCTTTTTGAAGCTGCGCTGCTGTTGCATAGGTAGAACTTTGGAGGTTCATGGTGGCCGTCAATAATGTAAGGCGAATACGAGAAGCGTTGATGATGAGCAAGGCCGAGCTGGCTCGTAAGTCCGGTCTCTCCACGCTCACGATCGACCGCGTCGAGGCCGGAAAAACCTGTCGCCTCGACACCAAACGCAAGATCCTCCATGCCCTGGACCTTAAGGTTTCGGACAAGGAATCGGTCTTCGGCACGAAGCCGTCGGACGACGTTCTCAGCGGACAGACTTCGCACAGTTCCGGCGGGCACGGATCGCTGCTCTAAGAGGGGCTCATGTTCTTTTCATCCAAATCCATTGTAGGCCTCGACATCGGCTCTAGCGCCATCAAGATCGTCGAGCTACTGCCCACTTCGAACGGCTATAAGCTGTTGGGCTTCGGATACGCGCCGCTGCCACCAGAGGCCATCGTGCAGGGCTCCTTCATGAACTCACCTGCGATCTCGAGCGCGATCCGCGAGGCGCGAGAGAGCGCAGGCATCAAGGGGCGTGAAGTCGCCACCTCCATCTCGGGCCACGCGGTGATCGTGAAGAAGATCTCGCTCCCGGCCCAGAGCAGCGAGGAACTCGAGGAAAGCATTCGCTGGGAGGCGGAGCAGTACATCCCCTTCGACATCAACGAGGTCAACATCGATCACCAGCTCCTCCAGGAGGCGAGCGTAGACGGCCAGATGGACGTTCTGCTCGTCGCCGCCAAGAAGGATCTGATCGATGACTACCTCGGTGTCGTTTCGGACGCCGGGATGAACATCGAGATCATGGATGTCGACGCCTTTGCGGTTGGAAATATGTACGATTTCAACTACCAGCCCACGGGCGATAGCGCCGTCGCGCTGGTGGATATCGGGGCCTCGGTGATCAACATCAGTGTGATCAGTAATTCGGCACCGGTCTTCATCCGCGACATTACGAGCGGCGGAAACCAGTACTCCGAGGAGATTCAGAAGACCCTGAATGTGAGTTTCGAAGAGGCCGAGCGAATCAAGGTGGGCGAAGCGCCCGGTGAGGTTAGCACGGCCGTCATTCCGCAGGAGGTGGAGGAGGCCATGCAGGAAGTCTCCGACACGCTGCTGGCGGAGGTTCAGCGTTCTCTCGATTTCTATCGCGCCACGGCTTCGAGCGGCGGCAGCATTCAGAAGCTGGTGCTCTGCGGCGGCTCATCGCAGGTGCCCGGCCTCGCTCGCCTGTTTCAGGAGAGGATCGAGATACCCGTGGAGATCATCAATCCATTCGCCCGGGTCGAAATCCCCTCCGATTTCCTCCAACGCGACCAGGTGCGGGATCTCGCGCCGGCTCTGGGCGTAGTCGTTGGGCTCGGAATGCGGAGGCACAACGAGTCATGATTCGAATCAATCTCCTACCGGTCAGAGAAGCACGCAAGGCAGCCGAGCTTCGGCAGCAGGCAGCCATGTTGGGCATTGCCGCAGCTTGTGCGCTTGCGCTGTGCACACTCATTCACCTGGCGAAGCTCTCTCAGGCCGCTTTAACGCGCAGGCACATTGTCACGGCACAGGCCGAGCTGCGGAAGCTGGAAGAAGTCCGCACAGAGGTCGAGCGCTTCATGGCGGAGCAAGAGGAGATCGAGGGGAAGCTCGCGGTCATCCAAAGGCTCGAGCGCTCGCGAACGGGCCCCGTGCGGATCATGGATGAGATCGCCACCCGGATTCCGAAGCGCCTCTGGCTGACGAAGCTTTCAATGAAGGGTGGAGTGCTTCGGCTGGAGGGCGTGAGCCTCGATGCAGAGATCGTGGCTAAATTCATGACCGAGCTGGCTGAGTCGCCCATTATCGAAAATGTCGAACTCGAGGAGACCAAGCTCGAGGACAAGGAAGGCTTGAAGCTCAACACCTTCAAGGTTCGCAGCGCGTATCAGTATGGGCCGCGGTCCATGCCAGAGCAGACGACCGATGGGTAGTCCAGAGAAGAACGTTTCGAGCAGGAGCCCGAAATGGCTTTAGACAAACAGATGGACCTATCGCAACCGCTGGAGCAACTGGCGCGACTTCCGCGCGGGCTTCGCGTCCTGGTTCTGCTCGGCGTAGCTGCCGCAGTCATCTCTCTCTACGGATTCACTCTCTACCGGGGTGTGAACCGTCAGCTTACGGGGCTCCAAGGTCGCCTGACCCAGGTCCAGAGCAAGATCGCCGAAAGCCGGGCGGTGGCTTCGAACCTGGAGAGCTTCGAGGCTAAGCAAGTGGAGCTGAAGGCCGAGCTCAAACTCGCGCTGCGGCGTCTCCCGAACGAGAAGGAGTTACCCGTCCTCCTCACCAACATGAGCAGTTTGGGGAAGAAGTCGGGACTGGAGATTCGTTACTTCCGGCCCTCAGGAGAGATCAATCACGGCTTCTACGCGGAGGTCCCGATCAATATCGAGTTCCTCGGGCGCTATCACGAAGTGGGCGTCTTCTTCGATCGCCTCTCTCGTTTGTCGCGGATCGTCAATATCACGGAGCTGAGCATGGGCCTCTCGAAAACCAAGTCGAGCGTACCCATGCTGTCTGTGAAGGGAATTGCGACGACCTTCCGATTCGTCGAAGCGCCGCCGACGCCTGAGGGAGGGGCCTGAGGTGAGAGTTCTATCCGTCTTTCTGACGGGCCTGCCCCTGGCGGCTTTGGTCGCGTGCGGCGGTGATAAGGCGGTAACGCCAACGGCCCCGATGCGCCCGACGCCCCCACCGATGGCGCAAGCGACGCCCGAGGAAGGGGCCATGGTCCCGGACGAGGAATATCGGTACGAGCCCGAGGGCAAGACGGACCCCTTCGAGTCGTTCATCACGGTGAAGCTGCGTACCGATGCCGAGGGAGCTTCTTCGCCACTCGAGCGGTTCGATCTGTCACAGCTGATTGTGACAGGGATCATCTGGCAGACCAACAACGCTCGCGCCTTAGTCGAGGATCCGGCAGGCAAGGGTTACATCGTCGGTGTCGGAGCCGCTATTGGGAAGAACAAGGGAAAAATTATCGGCATCGATGACAACCGGGTCTTGGTGAAAGAGACCTACGTCGATTTCCACGACCAGGCGACGACCAAGGAAATCGAGATGCACCTGTACGATACACAGGGAGGGTGAGGAGGATGGGGATCTCCATCAGATGGCGGGCAGCTAGTCTCGCGGCCGGGTTTGCACTGGCCGTGTCTCTGACCGCCACGGACGTCTACGCGCGCGACGTGAAGACGATAACCGAGGTGGAAGTGCAGGAGGAGGATGGGGTCACTCAGATCCTCCTGCGCGGGGCGGAAGATCCCATCTATACCGCGTTCCTGCGGGACGATCCTCCACGATTGATCGTAGAGCTTCCGGACGTGACGTTCGATGGCATCGAGACTCCACTGCACGTGGCGAATGGCCTGGTCAAGGATGTCGCACTGGCCGCGTTCGGAGATCCGCGGGTCTCCCCGAGCATGGCGCGCATTAGCATCGGCCTCCAGAACGAGGCTGAGTACGAGATCCTGCCCAACGGCAACCAGCTCCGCATCGAGATTCGTCCGCTTGCAGGTCAGGCCGAGCCGACCGTCATCGCTAAATCCGAGCCGCCATCTACCGTGGTTGCGCGTGCACAGCCGAAGCCCGCCCCGAAGACAGCGGCCTCGAGCAAGAGTGGGGCGAGCCGAATCATCGGCCTCATGGCGGAGGGCGAGCAGGTCCAGGTCATCGCGGACGGCCCGCTCGATAGTGTCGATGCTTTCCGTCTGAGTAACCCCGACCGGGTCGTAATTGACTTCTGGGGCACCAAGAACGCTGTCTTCCCCACCAAGTTCGGCGTGGACAGCGGGGCGATACAGCAGGTTCGAATCGGTGAGCACTCAGACAAGGTTCGCGTGGTTATGGATCTGCGCGCGCCGATTGCGTCGCACAGCGTCGAGACCAGTGAGAACGGCGTCCTGATCCTGCTCTCGGGCGAGGGCTCGAGCAGCATCACCCAGGTCGCGGACCAGGGCTCGAGCAGCATCGCCCAGGTCGGGGGCCAGGGCTGGGAGGAGCGCGAGGACGACATGGCGCTGGAGCCGGTACCAGCGGCTCCGGACAAAGCATTCGATCCGGTCAAGTCAAAGAAGACCTCGACCAATCCGTACACTGCCCCGGAGGGAGACTCGGTTTGGGTCAACAGCGTGCATTTCGAGTCGCTTCCCAGTGTCGACCGTGTGGTCCTGAGCATCAGCGGAGAGGTTCAAGCGGTGATCGCGTATCCGGATCCCATCACCGTGGTCGTGGACTTTCCAGGCAGCCGCATTCCTCCGGAGACCCAGCGCCGCGTGGACACGACGGAGTTCGGCGGGCCGCTCGAGATGTTCTCCGTCTTTCAGACCCCGGATATTTCGTATGACCAGGTTCGTGTCGTGCTCAAGCGACGCGGTAACCTCAAGCCTCGCCTGAACTGGGACGACGGGAATCTCAAGATCGAGTTCCCACGCGCAGCCGGTAGCGCCGTAGCTCCACCGGTCAAGGTCCCCGGAGGCGTGGGCTTCGTACAAGCTCACGAGTCGGGTGTGCCCGCACAGATGGCTGCGCAGCTGGATGATTCGTACGCTCCCATGATGGGGCCCCCGCCCGCAGCAGCGGGCCAGGCTCCGGGCACGACCTATCCGGTACGGGTTCCGGGCGCGAGGTTCCCCAGTCATCCCGGGGCGGGTGCGTTCTCGGGGCCGCCGCCGGCCTTGCCCTTCGGCCAGGATCCGTTGCTGGCGGGCCCGGCCGACCCGGCTGCGATCGACATTCTGGAAGAGGGTGGCTTCGACGATGAGAAGACCTACCAGGGCCGTCGCATCTCCCTCGATTTCAAGGACGCCGACATCGCGAACATTCTGCGCCTGATCGCCGAGGTCTCGGACCTCAATATCATCGCGGGCGAAGAAGTCGAGGGGAAGGTCACGATCCGGCTCGTCGACGTTCCCTGGGACCAGGCCATGGACGTCATCCTTCTCACCAAGGGTCTCGGATTCGTGCGCGTAGGAAACGTCCTGCGCATCGCTCCGCTCGAGACTCTCAAGACCGAGAAAGAGGCGCGCCTGATGGAGCGTCGCTCCAAGGAGAAGCTCGAGGATCTCGTGGTCAAGCTCCAGCCCGTCAACTATGCCGACCCATCGGAGATGAGAGACCTCGTCCAGCGCCTGCTCTCGGCGCGCGGGTCGGTCAACGTGGATAAGCGCACGAGCACGCTCATCATCAAGGACATCCCGTCCGTGATCCATGAGGCCACAGCGCTGGTGAAGGCCATCGATACACAGACGCCTCAGGTCGTGATCGAGGCCAAGATCGTCGAGGCGAGTCTGAACTTCTCACGGGCGCTGGGAGCAAACTGGGGGATCGGATTCAACCAGGGGAGCGGCTCCACGGGCGGCGGCTCGGGTCTCCACCTGGCTGATGGCACGCTGGACGCGCTCATCCCCGTGCCCGACGGCGATCAGCAGTCGAACTTCATCTCGTCCAACCCGGTGGTGGGGATCCTGAACGGCGCCCTGCGGCTCGGACTCCTGGGCAACGACGAACGCATCCAGCTTGATCTCGAGCTGATGGCGGCCGAGTCCAATAATCGCGGCAAGGTGATCTCAGCTCCGCGCGTGGTCACGCTCGACAATCGTGAGGCTGTGATCAAGCAGGGTGTGGCGATCAAATTCACCGAGATCACGCGTGACACGGTGACCACGAGCTTCGTCGATGCGGTGCTTGAGCTAAGGGTTACGCCGCATATCACAGCGAACCGCTCGATCATCATGAAGCTCAAGGTGTCGCGCAACGCGCCGCAGCTTTCGTCGGCCAGTGGAGACGTAGTAGGTATCGCAAAGAACGAGACCGAGACCGAAGCGCTGGTTCGGGATGGAGAAACCATGGTTCTGGGCGGGATTTACGTCGTGGACAATGGTAAGTCCACGTCCAAGTTCCCCTACTTGGCGGACATCCCGTTCCTGGGTACGATCTTCCGAGGGGTGTCGATCCAGGACGAGAGGCGTGAGCTGCTCATCTTTGTGACGCCACGGATCGTCACCAGCCCGAGTTCCGACGTATAGCGGAGGCTTTGCTAGCTTCCCGATATGGGAAGGGTAAAGCGCGACCGCGCGATCTTACTCAGCGGCATGATGGGTTCCGGTAAGTCGAGTGTCGGACGTGCCCTGGCGAAACGCGTGGGTTGGAAATTCATCGACACCGATGAGCGCGTGGAAAGTGAGCGGGGACTCAAGGTCACGGAGATCTTCCGCCAGGAGGGTGAAGCCAGCTTCCGGCAGCTCGAGCGCTCCGTGCTCGAGTCGCTGCCCGGCCGCAACGCCGTGGTTGCACTTGGAGGAGGCGCCGTGATAGCAGCCGAGACCCGGTCGCTGCTCCGCACGAAGGGAACCCTCGTGTGGCTCGAGGCGAAGCCGGAGACGCTGGCAGCGCGGATCGGCAGTAGGGACTCACGGCCCCTGCTCGCGGGAGCGGAAGGCGCCGGGCGCATCGAGCGCCTGCGCACGCTCCAAGCCGAGCGCGCCGAGGCCTACGGGAGTGCCGAGGTACGGGTCTCGACCGATGAGAAGAGCGTGGAAGAGGTATGCTCAGCCGTGCTCGTGGCACTGGGGTGGGAGAAAGCGGCATGACGACGGTTCAGGTGCTGCTCGCGGATCGCAGCTATCCGATCCGGATCCGTCCCGGCTCACTATCGGATATCGGCGAAGCCCTGGTGAAGGAGTTCGAGTCCCGACGCGTGGTTGTGATCACCACGCCCCGCGTGGGCGGAGCGCACTACGCTGCGGTGTCGACGAGCATGGCTCGCGCCCAGCTCGAGCCCCATCGCATCGATGTTCCCGAAGGGGATCGGGCGAAAACGCTGCGGACCGCCACCCGCCTCTACGATGAGCTGCTGGAACTCGGTGCCGATCGCAGCACCGTGATGGTGGGACTGGGGGGCGGTGCGGTCTGCGATCTAACGGGGTTCGTAGCTTCGACCTTTCTGCGCGGGCTGCCCGTGGTACAGATCCCGACCACCTTGCTGGCCCAGGTCGACGCCAGCGTGGGGGGCAAGACGGCGATCAATCACCCACGGGGGAAAAATCTCATCGGGACCTTCTATCAACCGCGTCTGGTCTGGATCGATCCGGACGTGCTGTCCACCTTGCCGCCGCGCGAACGCCGCTGTGGCTTGGCCGAGGTCGTCAAGGTGGCTGCTATCTGGGATGCACGCTTTTTCGCATGGCTCGAAGAGAATGTTGATGCAGTACTTAAACTCGATCGCGAAGCCCTCACGCACGCCATCTCGCGAGCGTGCGGCATCAAGGCCGAGGTGGTCGGGTTGGACGAACGTGAGGCGGGCCTGCGCGCGCTGCTGAACTTCGGACACACCTTCGGCCACGCGATTGAAAACGTGGCGGGCTACCGGCGCGTGCGCCACGGTGAGGCGGTGGCCATGGGCATGGTCTTCGCGGCCCGCCTCTCCGAGCGCTTCGGACTTGCGTGCGAGGGGGTGAGCGAGCGACTCTCGAAGCTGCTCGAGCGCATCGGGCTGCCCATCGAGCCCCATGATTGGACGAAGGAGAAGAACGCTTACCTCCGCGCCATTGCGGTCGATAAGAAAATCAGGGATGAGAAGGTGGGGTTCGTGGTACTTCGGGAGATCGGCCGCGCCGGTCTGTATCCCGTCTCGCCCGAGCGGATCATCAAGGGAGCTGCCTGAGATTGAAGAGCCCGGCCCAGATCCGACGAGAGCTCGCCGAAGGCCATTGGCTGCTGGCTGAGCACCGGCAGGCAATCTCCTGCCTGCGCC
>Ga0255048_10000944_pt1 | contig 21310 bp, 18 predicted proteins | sample JV7_2_2_MG_FD_183619 | JGI IMG/M metagenome (GOLD analysis project Ga0255048, IMG submission 183619) | Seawater microbial communities from Jervis Inlet, British Columbia, Canada - JV7_2_2 | ecosystem: Environmental > Aquatic > Marine > Inlet | place: Canada: British Columbia | collected 2016-10-06
GATGACGACGACGAGTAGTCATTGACGCCTGGCCATTAGAGAGCGGGCCCGTGGGGGCCCGCTCTTCCGCTGAGGGGAACCGCTATGCCCGCATCTGTGGGCAATCTATCCCATCCTCGTCTTGCTCACAGTGGGCAAACGGTGCGATAATCCCGGTTCCGCAAGTTCTTCTTCGAGGAGTCCCGCATGGAACAGGTAAAACTGGGCGCCGAACGCCGCGAGGGGTCGGGCACCCGACCCAGTCGTCGGCTGCGTGCCGCCGGTGGCGTTCCTGGTGTGCTCTATGGCCGAGGTCTCGATAACACCCCGCTCACGGTGGACCGCCGCGACTTGTACGCCGCGCTACACACCGATGCGGGAACCAACGCGCTCATCAACCTCGAAGTGGGCGGCGATAAGTACCTCACGGTCGCCCGAGAATTGCAGCGCCACCCGGTGCGCGGCGACATCATCCACCTCGACTTCATCAACATCTCGCTGGACGAGAAGATCACGGCCGAAGTCGGAATCGACTTCACCGGCGAGCCCGAAGGGGCCAAGGACGGCGGAATCCTTGAGACGATCCGCACCTCGGTGACGGTGTCGGCTCTGCCGATGGAGGTTCCCCAGTCGATAGCGTTGGACATCTCCGCACTCGAGGTCGGGGACAACCTCATGGTGGGCGACCTGCCTCAAGTCGAGGGTGTCGAGATCCTCGATGACCCCGGTGAGCCGCTCGTCAACGTGATCATCCCCCGCATCCTCGAAGTCGAGACTCCAGAAGTCGAGCTCGACGAGGACGGCATGCCGATTGTGCCGATCGAGTACGACGAGGACGGCAACGTTATCGAGCCGATCGAGCTCGACGAGGACGGCGTTCCGATCGAGGGCACCGATGCCGCCGAGGGCGCCGACGACTCCGAGGGCGAAGGCTGATCGACCGTCTGCTGTTCGTTGGTCTGAGGAACCCAGGTTCCGAATACGAAGGCACCCGACACAACGTCGGTGAACCTGTCTTGCGTCGGACTGCCGGCGGAGCCAAGTTCAAGCGTGCCCCGAAGCGGATTCGGGCCCAGGTCGCCGAGACCACGCTGGAATCCCGGGTGGCGACCCTCGCTCTGCCGACGACGTATATGAATGAGTCGGGTGGCTCGGTCGCCGGACTAATCAAGTACTACGACGTCGACCTCGACCATCTCGTGGTGATCCACGACGACATCGACCTGCCGTTCGGAAGACTTCGATTCCAGTTCGATCGTGGTCCGGGTGGCCACAACGGCGTGGCCTCCATCGCAAAGTCGATCGGGTCGCGGGAGTTCTGGCGCCTCAAGTTCGGAGTGGGCCGTCCTCCCGGTCGGATGGATCCGGCGGACTTCGTGCTGAGGCGTTTCTCTAAGAAAGAAGAGCCGGATGTCGCTCTGCTCATCGTGGAGGCAGCCGATGTATTGGCTGCGTTCGCATCCGATGGGGCTGAGGCGGCTCGTCAACACGCCGGGGATGCGACCCAGCGGTTGGGGATAGGCGACGATCGGCCGATCTAGCGGTCGGTAGGGTCGCGGCCATGTACATCGGTGCGATAGATCAGGGGACTACGAGTACCCGTTTTGTAGTCGTCGACTCGCAGGGCGACATCGTGGCGATGGATCAACAGGAACATCGCCAGATCTATCCGCAACCCGGGTGGGTTGAACACGATGCGCTCGAGATCTGGCAGCGAACCGAGCAGGTGATCGTCTCTGCTCTACAAAAGGCGGATATTGCCGCGGCCGATCTGGGTGCGGTCGGCGTCACCAACCAGCGCGAGACCACTGTGCTGTGGGATGCCGACAGCGGGGTTCCGGTGGCACCAGCGATCGTTTGGCAGGACACCAGAACCGATGAGCTGGTGCGAGAGCTCGGCGGGGCCATTGGTCAGGATCGTCTCCGGATCGAGACCGGGCTCCCGCTCGCCACGTACTTCTCTGGGCCCAAGGCGCGCTGGCTCATCGATCAGCACGGTTTGCGCGATAGCGCTGCCGCCGGCGAGATCCTGTTTGGCACCATCGACACCTGGCTTATCTGGAAGCTGACGGGTCGCCATGTGACCGATGTGACCAACGCAAGTCGCACCATGTTGATGAATCTTGCCCAACTCGACTGGGACGATGACCTTTGTGAGGCAATCGGCGTCCCCCGGGCGATGCTCCCCGAGATACTTCCCTCGGTGGCGACCTACGGTCCGGCACGGGGGGTGCTCGAAGGCGTGATGGTTGCCGGTGATCTGGGAGATCAGCAGGCAGCGTTGTTTGGCCAGACGTGCTTTGACCCCGGTACAGCCAAGAACACCTATGGGACAGGGTGCTTCATGCTGCTCAATACCGGCACCGCCAGGGTTCCCAGCGATCACGGGCTGCTGACGACGGTCGCCTATCAGATCGAGGGTGAGGCACCGATCTTTGCGTTGGAGGGTTCGGTGGCGATCGCCGGTGCTGGTGTGAAGTGGCTCCGGGACAATCTGGGGATCATCGGTGGTACCGACGAGGTAGAGGAGCTGGCGTCGAGCGTTGCCGACAACGGAGACGTGTACTTTGTTCCGGCCTTTAGCGGCCTATTCGCCCCGCACTGGCGGGCCGACGCGAGAGGAGTGGTCGCCGGTCTGACCAGCTATGCCGATAAGGGCCACATCGCCCGGGCCGTGCTCGAGTCGGTCGCCTATCAGACGCGCGACGTGCTGCAGGCCATGGAGGCCGACAGCGGCGAGCAGTTGTCGACGCTCTACGTCGATGGAGGAATGGTGGCGAACGACCTGCTCATGCAGTTCCAGGCCGACATCCTCGATGTCCCGGTGGCGCGACCGTTGCACATCGAGACGACCGCGCTCGGTGCGGCATACGCCGCCGGCCTTGCCGTCGGCTACTTCGACGGTCTCGACCATCTGCGCAGCTTGTGGTCCGAAGACCGACGGTGGGAACCGGCGATGGATGCACAGGAACGGGATGGCCTCTGTGCCTCATGGGGCAAGGCAGTGCAGCGAAGCCTCGACTGGGTGGAGTAGGAGTACTCAGTACTCAGCCAAGGAGCCTGCATCGGGCATCAGGCCGACTTCTTGCTGATGACTGATTACTGAAGACCGATGACTCCTTTTCTGTAGCCTCTTGTCGAGATGACCATCCCAGACCGTCTTGCTTATCTGCGTATTGCCCTCGTTCCGGCGATCCTCACCCTGATCCTTGCCGCCGACCGGATCGATCACGCCTTCGGCATCGCTGCGATCGTCATGTGGATCGCGTCGTTTACCGACTTTCTCGACGGGTATCTGGCACGGCGCTGGGAAATCACCTCAGTACTCGGAGGATTCCTCGATTCGATTGCCGACAAGCTGCTGGTAGCCGGGGGACTGCTCGGACTTGTATCGGTCGGCCGGTCCTGGGCATGGGCGGCCTTCGTCATCATCGGCCGCGAAATTGCCATCTCGGGGCTGCGTGGTGTGGCGGCGATGGACGGGGTAATCGTTCCCCCGTCGATCTGGGGCAAGGTAAAGGCCAACGTGCAGTTCCTGGCGATCTTTATGGCCCTGCTTCGAACCGCCGACACCTACGGCGGTCTTTACCCTGACCAGTGGGTGATGCTCGCCGCGGTTGCGGTGACCTTGATGTCCGGCTTCGAATACCTCGTACGCTTTGTGGGAGTCCTGCGGTCCGATCGGTCCAGTGCCTGACCTTTTCTTGACCGGTGGCACCGGGTTCATTGGAGCCGCGCTACTCGATCGCCTGATTCACGATGGGAGATCGGTACGGGCATTGGTTCGGTCTACCGAGGCTGCCGATGCGATGCGGTCCCGAGGTGTCGAGCCGGTAATGGGCGATCTCGACGATATCGGTCCGTCCTCAATGGCAGGCTGTCGCACCCTGTTCCACGTTGCAGGACTAAACGCGACATGTCTGCGCCAACCGCTGGCGTTGGAGCAGACCAACGTTGCCGGTACTCGCCGGGTGATCAGTGCGGCCGCTCAGGCCGGAATCGAGCGGATCGTGTACACGTCATCGGCGGCAACCATCGGCGAGCCGCAAGGTTCGGTCGGCACGGAGTCGACAATCCACCGTGGCACCTACCTCACCGCCTACGAACGCTCCAAGCATCTGGCGGAGGTCGCTGCGTTCGATGATGCCGAATCGGCCGGTTTGGATCTCGTGGCCGTCAATCCGTCGTCCGTCCAAGGGCCCGGTCGTACCGGCGGTACGGCCCGCATACTGATTTCGTTCTTGCGTGGTCGACTCCGCTTTGCAATCGACACCGATCTGAGCCTGGTGTTCATCGACGATGCTGTCGATGCTCATATCCGCGCCGAGCAGTCGGGAAGGGCAGGACAGCGGTATTTGGTCAGCGGTTGGACCACCACCGTTGCCGAGGCCGTCGCCGTGTTGGCCGGCGTGACCGGCAGCGATCGCCGGGTCCGCTACCTGTCGCCCCGATTGCTCGGAATGCTTGCCGCGGTTACCGCAGCTGGGTACCACCTGCTGCGGCGTGATCCGCCACTCTGTCCTGAGATGGTGGCGGCGCTGCGTCATGGGCACACCTACGACGGCAGCCGCGCCGAGTCCGAACTCGGCGTGCGCTACACGCCACCTAGGGAGTGGCTCACCCGGACGTTGGAGTGGTATCAGGCTCAAGGACTTGTGTAGCCAGCTACAACCCGATGCCCGACTCCTAGCATCGGTCGCCATAGATGAATGCCCCGCTTGCCGCCCTCGTCGACCGATGGGCGGCGCGACCCGCGCCGGACATGTCCGGATCGTTGGTTGTGCCGCATGCCGGGCGCGCCTTCTGGCTGGCTGGTCTGGCCGCCGAAAGCGATGCTCCGGTGCTGGCGATTGTCGCCGGAGAGCGAGACGCCGAAGATCTTGCCGACGATCTCGAGCTCTTCTCCGACGCCGTATTCCACCTACCCGCGTGGGAGACCTTTCCGTTTGAGCATGTGTCGCCGAACGTGGCGACGATGGCCGCCCGGATGCAGGCCCGCCACGCGTTGCGAACCGGCGAAGGGGGAGTGGTGGTCGTCGCATCGGTTAGAGCAGCGGTGCAGCGAGTCAGCCCATCTCCCCTCGAACCAATGGAATTCGACTTGGGTCAGACCGTCGATTTCGACGAGACGGTCCGGGACCTGAGCCGCCTCGGCTACGACCGCACCGACCGCGTTGAGATGCGGGGCGAGATGGCGGTCCGGGGCGGGATCATCGACGTCTATCCGGCGCAGGCAACGAGTCCGGTCCGCGTCGACTTCTGGGGCGACGAGGTTTCGGAGATCACAACCTTCTCGGTGGCGACGCAGCGATCCGAGAACCCGGTGGAGCGTGCTGTGCTGTTTCCGGCCCGCGAGCTTCGGCCCGATGCAGACCTCGCCACGGCTGCGACGGCATTGCGCGAATCGGCCTCTTGGGCTGCTGCGGAATGGGAGCGCATCATTGAAGGAGTCTCCTTCCCCGGCATCGAATCTTGGCTCCCGTGGCTGTGCGGCGAGACCACGGCGATCGACGAGGCCCATCAGAGGACGGCTGTCGTTCTGTTCGAGCCGGCCCGGGCTCGCGATCGGGCGGCCGACTTGGTCACCGAGGAGCGAGAACTGGCGGCAGCGCTTGCGTCGACTTGGGGACCTGGCGCTCCTAAGGCCGGTGAGCACCCCGCGTTGTATCTGGACCTGGTGACCTCGCTTCCCGAGGGCAGGACCTTGGAGGCGCCCCCAGTTGCGGCCGGCCCCGGTGTCGATGCGGTCACCCTCGGGGGTCTCGACGCCGTTGCCGGTGATGCCGAGTCGGTGGCAGCCGGTATCGGGGGGTTGATCGGTCGCGGGTTCGAGGTGGTGGTTGCCATGGATGGTGTGGTGCCTGCCGACAGGGTTGCTCGTTTGCTCGGCGAGGCGGGGTTATCGCTCCCGCGCCGAGAAACCGCAGAATCGGGTTCGGGCATTGTTGCTACCGGCATCCATTACGGATTCGTGATGGCCGAGGTGAAGGTGGCGGTTCTCGGTGAGCGAGAGATCGCCGGAAGGCGACGTGCTCACCGTCGAGTGGGCGTCCGGTCGAGCGGTGGGACCGCGACCAGATATGGCGACCTCACCGAAGGTGACTTCGTGGTCCATCACCATCATGGGATTGGGCGGTTCGAGGGGCTCGTCACCCAGAGCCTGGGCGGCGTCGAGCGTGACTATCTCCTCGTGGCGTATGCCGGGCATGACAAGTTGTATGTACCGACCGATCAACTCGCAGCGATTCGGAAGTACACCGGAGGTGAATCGCCGCGCCTGAGCCGCATGGGAGGCACCGACTGGGGAAAGACCCGGGGACGGGTTCGCAAGGCTGTGGCCGTGGTTGCCGAAGAGGTCGTCGCACTGCACCGGGAAAGGGTCCAGGTGCCCGGACACTCCCATGCTCCCGACTCGCCGTGGCAACACGAGATGGAAGCAGCGTTCCCCTTCGAAGAGACGGCCGATCAGCTCACCGCCATCGCCGATGTGAAGGCCGACATGGAATCTGGCGAACCGATGGATCGGCTCGTCTTTGGTGACGTCGGGTTTGGCAAGACCGAAGTAGCCGTTCGGGCCGCGTTCAAGGCGGTGCAGGATGGCAGGCAGGTGGCGCTGCTGTGTCCCACCACCCTGCTGGCACAGCAGCATCAGCAGACCTTCTCGGAGCGGTTCGCTCCGTACCCGGTGCGGGTCGAGATGCTCAGCCGGTTTCTCACCCCCAAGCAGCAGCGGACGGTGGCGGCGGGTGTGGCGGATCGCTCGGTCGATGTGGTGATCGGTACCCATCGCCTGCTGAGTGAGGACGTCGGGCTTGAAGGCCTTGGCCTGCTGATCGTCGACGAAGAGCAGCGATTCGGGGTTGCAGCGAAGGATCGGATTAAGGCGTTGCGGACCTCGGTCGACGTCCTCACTCTCACGGCGACACCGATCCCGCGTACGCTCGAGATGGCTCTCACCGGGATCAGGAAGGTGAGCCGGATTTCAACGGCCCCGGAGGATCGTCACCCGATTCTCACCTTCGTCGGGCCGCACGACGAGCGTGCCGTTTCGGCTGCGATCCGTCGCGAAATGCTGCGGGAAGGGCAGGTCTTCTACGTGCACAACCGGGTGCAATCGATCGACCATGCCGTTGCGCGTATTCAGGCACTGGTTCCCGAGGCGCGTTGCGCGGTGGCCCACGGCCAAATGAGCGAGGGACAGCTGGAACAAGTGATGCTCGACTTCTGGTCGGGTGAATTCGACGTGCTGGTGGCGACGACGATCATCGAATCGGGCCTGGACCTACCCCAGGTCAACACCCTCATCGTCGAGCGGGCCGACATGCTGGGTCTGGCCCAGTTGTATCAGCTGCGGGGGAGGGTCGGACGATCGTCGCAGCGCGCCTACGCATACCTGTTTCACCCTGAGGACCAACGGTTGAGTGAAGAGGCTCACCGTCGCCTGGAGGCCATTGGTGAGTTTGCCGAGCTGGGCTCAGGTTTCCAGCTGGCGATGCGGGACCTGGAGATACGTGGGGCGGGGAGCATTCTCGGCAATGTGCAGTCCGGCCATCTGTCTGCAGTTGGCTTCGACCTATACGTCGAGATGGTCGCCGAAGCGGTGGCGGAATTGGAGACCGGTCGACCTGCCCTTCCCGAGCCGATCCAGGTGCGGATCGAACTCCCACTCGACGCCCATCTCCCCGATGCATATGTCCCCGATCAAGCGGCTCGGCTCGAGGCGTACCGCCGCCTCGCTGCGGCGACGGAGGCCTCAGATGTGGATGACGTCGTCACCGAGTGGCTTGATCGATATGGGCCGCTGCCGGAGAACGCCGAGACGCTGATGGAAGTGGCTCGGCTGCGGGTCGAGGCGCTGCGCGTGGGTATCTCTGAAATAGTGACGATGCGACGGGAGGTACGCATCGCGCCGGTCCAATTCAGCAGCAGCGAGGAGGTTCGACTCACGCGTCTGTCGCGTCGGGCCGTCGTGCGCGATCGCGCTCTCTTTATCCCGCTTCCGGTTGACGACCCTGCGACCGGGTTGATCGAGTTCATCCGTACAATGTGGCCCCCCGATCCGGATTGATTCTCTTGCAAAAACTCTCTGCTCTAGTCCTGGCGTTGGCCCTCGTCACCGTTGCCTGTTCGTCCTCTGGGTCGGGCGTTGTCGCTTCTGTGGGCGGGGTCGACGTGACCGAAGCTGACCTCGGCAGTTTCTTCGAGGCGGACAGCCTGCCGATCGACGAATCGCTGCGTCAGGCGATCTTCGCTCTGATCGCTCGCCAGGTGCTCGAGCAGGCGTTGCTGGCGGACTTCGGCATGGCCTTGGATGTGGATCAGGTCGAGGAGATTCGCGGCGAGATGACCGCTCAGATGGAGGAAGCCGGGATGACCCCGGAGGAATTCCTGGGTGTGCCCGACGCCAGCGCCGAGATGGTTCGATTCAACGCCGAGATCGGCGTGATCCGCGAGCAGGCAATCGAGGCGCTGGTCCATCGGCCCGAGACGCTCGACCTCTACTTCAGCGACCCAACCGCGTACACGACCGTTTGCGCCCGTCATGTGCTGGTGGAATCGGCCGAGGAGGCGGAGGCCGTACGCGGGCGTCTCGATGGCGGCGAGGACTTTGCCGAGGTTGCCACCGAGATCTCGCTCGATAGTGCGACCCCAGGAGGAGACCTGGGCTGTTCGCTTGCCTTCCGGTATGTCCCGGAGTTTGCTCAGGCAACGGTCGAGGCCGAGATAGGAGAGCTGTTTGGGCCGGTGGAAACCCAGTTCGGGTTCCACTTGATCATCGTGGACGAGCGGACTGCACCAACCGAGGAAGAGATTCAGGCAGATCCGGCCGCTCACCTATCAGATACCGAAATCGGCAACATGTGGAACGAATGGTTCAACTTTGCTCTGGACGACGCTGAGGTTGAGCTGGACGAGAAGTACGGAACGTGGACCGATGTCGGGATCATCCCGCCCGGCGAGGAGCCCGTGACCGTCCCGGCCGAGGGATGAGCGGGCCGGTTCGAATCGTCGGGCTGGGACCGGCGGGATTGGACCGAGTTTCCGATTCGATCAGGTCGCTGCTTGACGAGTCGACGACACCGGTGGTGGGGCGCACCGTGCACCATCCGGCATCGGCCGAACTCGACGCCCTTCGTCCGGTGGTGTGGTGCGATGACCTCTACGAATCATGTGACACCTTTGAAGAGGTCTACGAGGCCATTGCCGCTCGGGTCATCGACCTTGCTGCCCCCGGGGCGGTGACGTATGCGGTACCGGGATCGGCGTTTGTGGGGGAGCGGGCCGTCGCTGTAGTTCGGGAACGCTGTGATCAGGCCGGGATCGGGTGCGAGATCGAAGGCGGGGAGTCGTTTCTCGATCTGGCGATCGAGCACGCAAGAATCGACCCCTTCGAACGCGGCTTCCAGGTGATCGATGCCCACCAAATGCCGGAACCCCTCCTGATCCACGTGCCGACGCTGATCGTCCAGGTCGATAGTGCGGCGACGTTTACGAGGCTGCATGAGCGCCTGTCCCGACTGCTCGATGCCGACACCCCGGTGACGGTGCTGCGCGATCTGGGAATGGACACGCAGTCGGTCGCCGAGATGCGGCTCGGAGACCTCAGGCCGGAGCACGTCGGTCTTCGGGTGACGATCGCTCTCGATGTCGAGGCCCCGGGGTGGCCGGGATTGGTGAGGACCAATTCCAGACTGCGCCGAGAATGCCCTTGGGATCGAGAGCAGACTCATCAATCACTGGCCCGCCATCTCCTCGAAGAGGCGTACGAGACGCTTGAGGCCATTGACGGCTTGTCGACCGACGCCGCGGCAGTCGACGTCGATGGGTACGTCCACCTGGAAGAGGAGCTCGGCGATCTCTTGCTGCAAGTCGTTTTCCACGCGACGCTTGCCGGTGAAGCCGACATGTTCGGCGTCGAGGAGGTCGCCGAGACGATTCGGCGCAAACTGGTGCGGCGTCATCCTCATGTATTCAGCGATGTAAAGGCCGAGACGGCGGAACACGTCCTAGCCAATTGGGAAGCCCTGAAGCGCGAAGAGAAGGGTCGGGAGTCGGTCCTCGACGGTATTCCGGCGGCGCTGCCTGCCCTGGCGAAGTCTCTGGAACTGCAGTCCCGAGCCGCCTCGGTCGGATTCGACTGGCCTGATCTCGAAGGTGTGCTCGCCAAGGTGCACGAAGAGATTGCCGAGGTGCTCGACGCGCTCGACGACCCCGATGCGCTCCAGTCTGAAGTAGGCGATCTGCTGTTTTCGGCGGTCAACCTCGCCCGCCATCTCTCGGTGGATCCGGAGATGGCGCTGCGCGCGGCGGCGGCGCGTTTTGATCGGCGCTTTCGGGTCGTAGAGGCGGGAGGCGATCCAGCAGGTGCGACGCTCGAAGAACTCGACCAGCGCTGGGAGGAAGCGAAGCGCGAAGAATGAGTCGGGAGTCTGGACTCTGCACTCCAGGCTCAGGGCTTTCCGCAATGGCTTCAGCCATTGCTGAACATGTAGTACCTTCGCGTCGCGAATAGGAGGGCCCGTGACGACCATCACATCGATCCGGGCCCGCGAAGTCCTCGATTCCAGGGGTAACCCCACTGTTGAGGCTGAGGTGACGCTGGCTGGCGGTCACTTCGGTCGGGCGGCGGTTCCCTCAGGAGCATCGACAGGGGCGCTCGAAGCGATAGAGCTTCGGGATGGCGGAAACCGCTTCGGCGGCAAGGGCGTGACGCGGGCCATTGAGCACGTCAACGACTCGATCGCATCTGTGCTCATGGGGCGCGACCCGACGGACCAGGAATCCCTCGATCAGGCGATGCTGGACCTCGATGGGACGCCGAATAAGGCCAACCTCGGTGCAAACGCGATTCTTGCCGTGTCGTTGGCTTGCGCTCGTGCGTCAGCGGCTGCTGTCGGACTCCCGCTGTTCAGGTATCTGGGTGGCCCCAGTGCACGACTGCTTCCGGTGCCGCAGCTCAATGTCCTCAATGGGGGGGCGCATGCAGCCAACTCGGTCGATATTCAGGAATTCATGGTCGTGCCGGCAGGCTTCGGCACTTTCCGGGAGTCGCTCCGTGCCGGCGTCGAGGTTTACCACGCCTTGCGCAAGGTGCTCGCCGGGCGGGGTCTTGCCACCAACGTCGGAGACGAAGGTGGGTTTGCGCCGAATCTCCCAGCCGATCGCGATGCCCTCGAACTGCTCATGGAGGCGGTGACCGCCGCCGGCTACGAACCTGGGAAACAAATCGGTTTCGCAATCGATGCGGCGGCGACGGAATTCCATCGCGAAGGCCGATATCGGCTCGATGGGGGTGCCCTCAAGGCCGATGAACTGGTCGACTACTACGTCGGTTTGGTCGACGACTTCCCGATCGTTTCCATCGAAGACGGTTTGGCGGAGGACGACTGGGATGGCTGGGCGACGCTCACCGAGCGACTCGACACGCGGGTGCAATTGGTCGGCGACGATGTCTTCGTGACCAACGAGGACCTCTTGCAGCGGGGGATCAGCGATGGGATCGCCAACTCGATCCTCATAAAGGTCAACCAGATCGGCAGCCTCTCCGAGACGCTACATACGATGCAGTTGGCCGAGCAGGCTTCGTATACCCGGGTGATCAGTCATCGTTCCGGGGAGACCGAAGACACATTCATCAGCCATCTGGCGGTGGCAACCAATGCAGGCCAGATCAAGACGGGTGCGCCGGCACGCGGCGAGCGGACTGCCAAGTACAACCAGTTGCTCCGGATCGAGGAGCAGCTCGGCGATGGTGCTCGCTTTGGCGGCTGGGGCATCTACCCGAGGCACTCGGCGTGATACAGACGAGACGAGGTTTGAGCTTCGGCGGGTTCCTGATACTCGTTGCCCTCGTCCTGGTAGTGGTAGCCGTGGCCGGCATCTTCCCCTTCCGCCAATTGCTCGCGCAGGAGCGAGCCGTCGACCTTGCCCAGGCCCAACTCGATGCTCTGGTTGAAGAGAATCTGCACTTGGAGGCGCAGATCGCGGCACTGCAGACGGATGAGGAGGTCGAGCGTCTTGCCAGAGAGCACTTTGGCTTGGTCATGCCGGGCGAGGTTGGCTACGTCGCCGTCGTTCCCGACGGAGTGATCGATCCTGTTCCCGCCGGACGCGACATAACCCTTGAACGGGAGAAGCCCCTGTGGAGTCGCCTCTGGGACTTCCTCACCGGACGCGACATCGTCGATGGATGACGCCGCCGTATTGGCGGCACAGATAGGGCGTCCCCTCCGATCCTCCGCCGACGTGGCCCTGCGTTGCCACCTCGGTCTGCCGATAGTGACCCGGGTCCCTCCATTGCTCGACGATGGCACACCGTTTCCCACGCTGTACTGGTTGTCGTGCCCGCTGGCATCGCGACGTATCGGTCGGGTCGAATCTGCCGGGGGAGTGCAAGCCATGGAACGTCGCTCCCAGGCTGATGAGCGGTTCGGGGACGCACTCGATGCTGCTCACTCCCGATACCAATCAGAGCGCGATGCGCTGGTGCCTGCCGGGACCGAGCCTCGGCCGAGCGGCGGGGTAGGCGGCGCCCGTACCGGGGTTAAATGCCTACATGCCCACTACGCCGATCACGCGGCGGGAAACGAAAACCCGGTGGGGTCGGTCACTGCACCTTGGGTCGAACCGCTCGATTGTTCGCACCCTTGTGTTGTCGAGACCGCATCGGGAGTCGAACGCAATCCCGGGTGGGTCGAACCGCGGTGAGGGTGGCTGCGGTCGATATCGGGACCAATACCGTGCGGCTGCTCGTGGCCGACGTTGTAGGCGACCAGATCAAGGACGTCGATCGGGCCGTTGAAGTCGTCGGCTTGGGACGGGGCATCGATTCCACCGGCGCGCTGGCTGAGGATTCCATGGACGCCGCCTTGGTGGCCTTGGCCGGGTATGGACGTCGCATTCAAGAAGCCGACCCGCACCATGTCCGGGTGGTCGCCACCTCGGCGTCACGTGACGCGTCGAATTCGAGCTACTTCTTGGAGCAGGTCACAAAGGCTCTCGGAGTAGCGCCTGAAGTCATATCAGGTGACGACGAGGCGGGGCTCGCCTTTGCCGGCGCAGTTTGGGGTGCGGGTTCGGATGGTCGGCATTTGGTGATCGATCCCGGCGGGGGCAGTACCGAGTTCGTCGTCGGTGGCGATCGTCCCGACAGCAGTGTCAGCCTCGACATCGGGTCCGTCCGGCTCACTGACCGCATGTTGGGCAGTCGCCCCCCGTCGCCGGGCGAACTAGAGGGTGCCGTCGTCCACGTGCGTCAGATGTTCGAGGAAGCCTCGCTCGGCAGGGCGCCGGATGTGGTGATCGGAGTTGCCGGTACCTTCACTTCGCTGGCTGCGATTCACTTGGGATTGGAGCGGTACGACAGGGTGCGGACGCATAAGGCCGTTTTGGCATTGCAGGATCTAGATGACCTGACGGCTCGGTTGGCGGTGATGACGGTTGACGAGACGGCAGCGCTGCGTTCGCTGGATCCGAAGCGAGCCCCGGTAATCCTGTCGGGTGCAATCATCGCCGCCGAGGCCGTGCGTTGTTCTGGGCTTGGCGCAGTAACGGTGTCCGAAACCGACCTCCTCGAAGGAATCGTGCTCCAGCTCAGCCGAAAGTGATCGGCCCTTCAGAGGTGGCGACCACCGCATTGATCACTCCGCTGCCCGAGGTGAGGGTGATTCCCGTGACATCGGCAATGACGTCCGCGAGTCGGCCGGGCGATCCGATCGTGACCTCGGCGACTCCCTGAGTGTCGATGTCGTGGTTGACGGCGGCGGCTCCGGGGTGATCCTGAGGCTCACAATGCCACTCGATGAAGAACGGGAGATTCTCTGGTCCGAGCATTCCGGCGAGACCGGCGAGACGCCACGACAGGATCGATCCGTCGGGACGCTCCCGACTCATCGACTCGGGCGCCTCGCCCAAGACTGCTGCGGTCGGGTCGATGTCGTCGGTGCGAAGACACAATGCAGCCGGAGTCAACTCAGCGGTCGTATGTAGAGCCACCCACCGCCCCATGGGACTAGTGGCTGCTTCGGCCGGGTCAACAACTGCCATCAACTCCACGTAGGTGTCGCCGAGCGGGACGATGCGATTGCCGGTGCCGTGACCGGCATGCCTGCCTCCGGGGATCGAATCGAGACCGAACTTGCTGCGCAGGTCGCGGCCTCCGGCGTCGAGGTCGGGTACGAGAAGGATCACATGATCGATTTCAAGCATGCGATCAGGCTATCGATACGCGAACATGCCCGCCCGGAGGTGAGCACATGACAGACGATCTGCATCGACAGTTTGGAGTCGAGGGAAACAACGAAACCTGGAGACTCCTCGATGCGGGGCCACCCGGACCGGAGGCATCTGCCGAGGAACGAGAGAGATTTCTCTACCGGGCCTACTCCAGCGCCTACCACTGGATGGAGACCCCATCGGCTACCCCGGCCAATCGAGCCAGGGGAGAGCACCTGATCGCTCGGGCGGCGATCGCCGTCGGTCAACCGGGGCTGGCGCTCCGTCATGCCGAACGCTGTTTGGAACTGTGTCTGGAGAATTCCGATGCGATCAAAGACTGGGATGTGGCGTTTGCGGAGGAGGCGATTGCCCGGGCTCACGCTGCGGCGGACGATATGGCCTCCGCAACAGAGCACCACAAGAGCGCGTCAGATCTCGGTTGCGCCATTGCCGATGATGATGATCGTGAAGTCTTCTTGGCAGAGCTCGCCCGGGAACCCTGGTTCGGATTGAGTCCTGAGTAGGGGATCACTCCCCCCTTTGTGGGGGAGTCAACGGCCGCAGGCCGTTGGTGGGGGGTAGTGCTGACTCCTGGCTTTCTTCAGCTTCTCGGTTCTGCTTCGTATTCTCCGGCGGCCACGTGGCGCAGCGCCTCTTGAAGGCTTGAGCCGTCAAACACCTCTTCGAGATCCATCTCGACCCGTAGTACGCCGTGGTCGGCGGTGCGGCGAGCGCCGATTCGCTCCAGCGGTCGCAGGATCTCGCGGTTCTCACCGAGTACCCAGCCGCGGAACACCGTTACCCCGTTCTCCCGCGCCGTGGCAACAAGCAGCCTCATCAAGATGGTGCCGAGGCCCTTGCCTTGTTGATCGTCGACGATGGCGACGGCGGCTTCGGCCACCTCAGGATCTTTTGCATCGCGCACGTAGCGAGCAACTCCGTAGCCGTTCAGGTCATCCTTGGGATCTGCCGCTACCCAGGCAAAGTGGTTGGTGTAGTCGATCTCGGTCAGGTATTTGAGCTCTCGCTCGCTGAGTTTGGTGACGGGCCGGAGGAAGCGTCGGTAGGTGGACTGAGGCGAGAGTCGCTCCAGGCCGGCGACAAGTGCTTTCTTGTCGCCGGCGCGGATAGGACGAACCCGGGCTTCAGATCCATCGCGCAACGCGACGATCTGCTCATGTGTTTCAGTCACGTCGGTTGCTCCGTTGGTGGTCTAGGAGTCTTCCTCCGAATCTCCACCGTCGGAGGCCGCTTCGTCCTCGGCCAACTTGCCGCGGGAACGCATCTTGGCGACGACCTTGTCGGCTACTTCGGCTCGCTTCTCGTCCGGGACTCGATCCGGCAGGTGTGCGTCGAGCTTGTCGCGAACCTGCGACTCGCTGAGCCCTTCCCATTCGGCCTTCTTGGCGCCGACCAGGCGCGCCGCCACGGTAATAGCGCCGACGACGAGCGCCAGCTTGATGAGCTTCTTCATAGGTTCTCCCTTCAACGCTCCAGTCTATGGATCGGCTCGGCTAACCAGTCCGGTGGGCAGGGTCCAACGCGCACGGTGGTGCATGTCGGGATCGAAATCCACGACATCGTGGCTGCGAGTAACGTCGACACGTGATGATCGACGGGCCTTCCATGACGGGCTTCAAGCCCTCGAAGATCTGACATGCCCTTGGAATCGATCAATCCGGCAACCGGCGAGCAGATTGCCTCGTATGCCGAGCATTCGCCGCAAGACGTGCACGAGGCCCTCGACCGCGCCGCCGCCGCCTTCGAGCTGTGGAGACGAGTTCCCGTCCAGGAACGAGGGGTTCTGACGGGGAAGTTGGCCGAGGCGTTGGAGAACCACGCCGAGGATTGGGCACGGTTGATGACGCTCGAGATGGGAAAACCGATCGCGGCGTCGCGGGCCGAGATCGCCAAATGCGCCATGTTGTGCAGGTACTACGCCGAAGAGGCGGCCTCGATGCTGGCCGACCGACACATCGATACCGGGCAGACGAGGTCGTATGTGCATCACGAGCCGTTGGGTGTGGTGCTGGCAGTGATGCCGTGGAATTTTCCTTTCTGGCAGGTGTTCCGATTCGCCGCGCCGGGGCTTACCGCGGGCAATGTCGGTGTGTTGAAGCACTCTTCCAACGTGACGGGTTGTTCGCTTGCTATCGAAGAAGCGTTCGGTCTGGCCGGTTACCCGGAGGGTGTATTTCAAAGCTTGCTGGTGCCGGGTGGACGCGTCGGTGAGATCCTGGAGCATCCGTCGGTGGCTGCGGCAACGCTTACCGGCTCCGAGTCGGCTGGGAGGTCGCTCGCTGCCAAGGCAGGTTCGCTCCTCAAGAAGACCGTCTTGGAGTTGGGGGGATCGGATCCCTACGTGGTGTTGGAGGATGCCGACGTCGCAGCTGCGGCCGCCACCTGTGCGACAAGCCGGATGATCAACTCCGGGCAGTCGTGTATCTCCGCCAAGCGGTTCATCGTGCACGAGGCCGTGTACGACGAATGGCTGGAGCAGTTCGTAGCCAGGATGCAAGCAGTCAGCATGGGTGATCCACTCGACGAGAAGACCGACCTCGGGCCGATGGCGCGCACTGACCTGCGCGATGAGCTCCATCAGCAGGTCTTGGCGTCGGTGGAGGCTGGGGCCACACTTGCGTTGGGCGGGAGAATTCCCGACATGCCCGGTGCCTATTACCCATCCACCGTGCTGACTGACGTGGCTCCGGGAATGCCGGCATTCGATGAGGAGCTGTTTGGCCCAGTCGCCGCGGTGTCACGGGTGGGGTCGGAAGAGGAGGCGATCACGATGGCCAACAACACTCCATTTGGATTGGGTGCGGCGGTGTTTACTTCGGACCTTGAGCGAGGCGAGCGGATCGCCGCCGAGCGGTTCGAAGCTGGAGCTTGCTTTGTCAACGCCTTTGTGGCCTCGGACCCTCGGCTTCCGTTCGGCGGCGTCAAGTTGTCCGGATACGGCCGCGAACTCTCCGACCTCGGAATAGTCGAATTCGTCAACCAGAAGACGGTCGTGGTCGCCTGATCGGTCAGGCTGGTGGTCGGGCTTTCGCACCGTTCACCACAACCTTCTCGGTGCCCGGGGCAGGATTTGAACCTACCTAAGAGGCACCGAGCGCAGCGAGGTTCGGTCGAGGCCGACTCCAAGACCGAACAGGGCTTGGAGGGGCCCGAGCTCTTCTGGTTCGAATCCTGCCAACGGCGAGAGCCCGGGCGCTATGCCCGGGTTCTTCGTTGTTGTGGTGCCCGGGGCAGGATTTGAACCTGCACGCCTCGCTAAGGAGACAGCGGATTTTAAGTCCGCCGCGGCTGCCAGTTTCGCCACCCGGGCTGGTTACCCGGAGAGATTATCGCGCTAGGCGGCTGCCCATTCGGACACCATGCGATCCAGGGTCGTCAGTGGGACCAGGCCCGATCCGAGGACCGTGTCATGGAAGCCCTTGATATCGAACCCGCCACCCATCGAGGCTTCGGCCTCGCGGCGCATCCGTTGGATCTCGAGCCGCCCCAGCATGTACGACAGAGCCTGACCCGGCATCCCGATGTAGCGATCGATCTCTTCCTCCACCGAGAACAGCGTGTTTGGCGAATTGTCCATCATGTAGTCGATTGCCTTCTGTCGACTCCACCCCATGGCGTGGATGCCGGTGTCCACCACCAGCCGGGAGGCTCTGGTGGAGTCGGCCGAGAGCATCCCGATCCGATCGAGCGGAGACTCATACATCCCCATCTCGTCGGAGAGGCGCTCGGTGTAGAGGCCCCATCCCTCGCCGTACGCGGCGATGAAGGCCTGCTTGCGAAACTCGGGGATTCCTTCGAGTTCGCCGGCTATTGCCAGCTGCAGGTGATGCCCCGGGATTCCTTCGTGGAACGCCAGCGCCTCGATCTCGTACGTTCCCCATGCCGTTGGGTCGGATGTGTTGATAAAGAACATCCCCGGTCGGGATCCATCGGTCGCCGGTCGGAAGTAGAAGCCGAGTGGTCCGCTTGGCGTCTCCTTGACCAGACAGTCGGCTTGGGGCAGCTTTCCGAACCAGTCGCCCATTGCAGCTTTGCCCTTGGCCAGCGCTCGCTCCGAGGCGGCCACGATCGATGGACCATCCGTGTGGTGGAGCTCCGGATCGTCGCGTAGACGCGAGTAGATCTCTTCGAGATCGCTGGTTCCAAGAACCTGGCCACCGAGCTCGCGGTACTCGTCATCCAACTTGGCGATCTGAGCCAGCCCTATCTGATGGACCTCAGCCGGATCCTTGTCGAGGGTGGTGTAGCGATAGATCGTCCGGGCGTAGAGGTCCTCCCCGTCGGGCAGGTACGACAACCCAGGCTCCTCTTGGCTTCGACCGTTCGGAACAACCTGGTCGGTCACGAAGTCACGCCAGCGCTGCAGCGCCGGGCGGAGGTGGTCCCGGGCAACCTCGACCATCTCGTCGCGCCATGCAGTTTCACCGTCCCATCCCTCGGGGGCTCCCAGCGCCAGCAGTGGGTCATTGTCGAAGGGAGCGGCGAGGTAGCCGTCCACCTGCTCGACCGCCTTCGCTGCTGTCGATGACATCGGGGCTCGACTGTTGGTGATGCCTTCACTCAGCCGCTCGATCGCATCGTCGAACATTGCGGCCATGTTCCGGTACTTCGCAGGCATCGCCTGAGCATGCGCTGGTTCCACTAACGGGAATTGGGGGATCATCACGGGCAGCATTGCTTGGATACCGACGGCGTGGTTCACCTCCATCTCTTCGAAGCGCCCTTCCGCCACGCGAGCGTGACTGCCTGCCTCGAATATCAACACCTCGCGAGTGATGCGTTCGTCGGCTGTAAGGGTGTCGGGATCGAGGGCTTCGGCTTGATCGCAGAACCCGTTCAATCGAGCGATGTAGGCATCTTCGGCCTCGCGCGACACTTGCTCGAACTGCTCGTCGTGGTCGTGCACTCCGAGCATCAAAGCCTGGGTGGGATTCTGCTCCAGGACGTGGGCCCAGTATTCCTCGGCCAGCGCTGCGAGTATCTCGTTCACCGATGTCGCCTTTCGTTGCGGCGCACGATGGTATTACGCCTTAGCGGCCCGATGACCGTCCCCTAGGCGTCGTCCGCGTCTGCAGTCGGCCGATAGTCGTCGAGGGATTCCGGGTTGGCGATGGCGTCGCGATTAGTAACCGGCTCACCGGTGATGACTGCTTGCACCGCCTTCTCTACCTTCTTTCCACTGAGCGTGTAGGGGATGGCGGAGACGGCGGCGATTCGCTTCGGCACATGGCGGGGCGAGGTCTCACTTCGGATTCGGTCGCGGATCGTCGCCTCCAGTTCGGGGGTCAGCACATGACCGGACTCAAGCACCACGAAGAGGACCACTTCGACGTCTCCGCTCGCCTCGCGCCCGACGACGATCGAGTCCTCGATTTCAGCCATGGTTTCGATCGCCCGGTAGATCTCGGCGGTTCCGATTCTGACGCCGCCCGGATTGAGCGTCGTATCGCTTCTGCCGTAGATGACGACACCGCCTTCAGGACGGATTTCGATGAAATCGCCGTGCGTCCAAACGCCGGGATTGGCCTCGAAGTATGCGCTGCGATAGCGATCTCCCTGCGGGTCTCGCCAGAACGAGACGGGCATCGATGGGAAAGGAGCCGTGCACACCAGTTCGCCGGTCTGGCCGACCACCGGCTCGCCCGACTCGTTCCACGCCTCGATGGCGCAGCCCAGCGCCCGGGCCTGCAGTTCGCCTCGGCGCACCGGCAGGGTGGGCACTCCCAAGGCGAAGCAACCGACGATGTCGGTTCCGCCGCTGACTGAGGCCAGTTGCACGTCGGCACCAACGTTCTCGTAGACCCAGTCGAATTGTTCTGCGTTGAGCGGAGCACCGGTCGATCCCAGCCACCTGATGGACGACAAATCGGCCTCGGTCTTGGGAACGAGCCCGATGTTGGCGTTGGTGGCAAGGAACTTGGGGCTGACTCCGAAGTGGGTGATCCCGGTGTCGGCGGCGATTCGCCACAACGATCCCAGGTCGGGGTGCGCAGGGCTCCCGTCGTACAGGACGACGGTTGCCTGCGAGGCGAGAGCGCTCACCAGCCAGTTCCACATCATCCAGCCGCAGGTAGTGAACCAAAAGACCCGGTCGTCACGACGCACGTCGGAATGAAGCGAGAGTTCGGTCAAGTGCTTGAGCAGGACTCCGCCTGCACCATGAACGATGCTCTTCGGTGGTCCTGTGGTGCCTGAGGAGTACAGGATGAAGGCCGGTTGATCGAAGGGCAATTGGGCGTAGACGGGGAGATCGGGACCGGACGCGACCAGGTCGCCCCAGGCGAGCGAGGGAGTGTCACCGGTTTCGATATCGGCGCCGACGGTATCGATTACAACCACGGCGGATACGTCGCCGATTGCGCCGAGCACATCGGCGACGGTGTCGCGGATGAGGTGGACGGAGCCGTTGTAGCGGTACCCATCGACGGTGATGAGAACCTTCGGGTCGATCTGGCCGAAGCGGTCGATGACTCCGAGTGGTCCGAAGTCGGGCGAACACGACGACCACACCGCGCCACTGGCGGTCGTTGCCAGCATGGCGACCAGCGCCTCCAGGCCGTTGGGGAGGAGGGCCGCCACCCGATCACCAGTCTCGACGCCCAGGGATTGCAGCCCTGCCTGGGCACGGGCGACCAGTCCGTTGAGCTCGGCCCACGTCACGTCGCGTCGATCCCCCGACTCGTTGACGGTTATGACTGCGATGCCGTCATCGGAGCGGCGGAGCATGTTCTCGGCGAAGTTGAGGCGTGCCCCGGGGAACCACTCAGTTCCCGGCATCGCTTCGACTCCGATGGCACGCTCGGCCGGAATGGAGGCGATCACCTCGCCGTCCTCCCACACCGCCTGCCAGAAACCGGCGCGGTCCTCAATCGACCACCGCCATAGAGAGTCGTAATCGTCGAATCGGTGGCGGTCCATGAATTCGGCGAGGCGAGTGCCGCCGGCCCGTTCGGTCGTCGGCTCCCAAACGATGTCCGCCACGCGACCTCCTACTCCGACTCGTCGAGCGCTCGAAAATGGTCGAACACCGCGGCCATCTCATCCTGCTGGATCTGCGGCAGTGAATCGAACGCGGCGGTTGCCGCCGGGAGGT
>Ga0255048_10000945_pt1 | contig 21308 bp, 47 predicted proteins | sample JV7_2_2_MG_FD_183619 | JGI IMG/M metagenome (GOLD analysis project Ga0255048, IMG submission 183619) | Seawater microbial communities from Jervis Inlet, British Columbia, Canada - JV7_2_2 | ecosystem: Environmental > Aquatic > Marine > Inlet | place: Canada: British Columbia | collected 2016-10-06
AACTTTCCCAAGATGCCAGAGATGCCGAAGATGCCGAAGATGCCGAAGATGCCGAAGATGCCGAAGATGCCGAAGATGCCAGAGAATGAACATATGGGTGGTTTTGGAAGTTATGCTGCTGGTGGATATGATCCGGGATCTGATGATCCTAGCAGAGGTACACTAACTACTGAACAAGAAGAAAAGAATACTGTAGTAAATCTGAAAAAGAATTTATTGGATTAGTTTGGAACCATTACGAAAGTAGCTCTGGCATCATCAACAGCACTGCCAGTTGTTAAACCTCGTGTACGTTTGTTCAATTCCTGTCTTTGATATGTACCATCCTTGTTGTGAAGAAGAGCATAAACATCTACCGAAGGATCACCAAGGAGAGATGTGTATAATCTACGACTAGCTGGAGTCATATAGCAGGCCGATGCAAATCCTTCTTTGCGTTGACGAAGAACATAATTATATAACTTTAAACCGATTCCTTTATTTCGATGTTCCCTTTTGATCCAAACATTCATTACTTGATGTGAAGGAGTGCCTATAACCTTAGACAACCGCGATCGTTCAAGATGCATCATACCGATTGCTTCATCGTCCACATATACTATTATCATGTTACCACTTGGATCTTCTCCAAACGAGACATCTCCATCACGATACTTCTCTTGATAATAGGATGTATATTGGTTGGCGAGAGCGACCGCCCGTTCGGCGGCATGTTGGAAGTCAGCAGGATATCCACTTTGCTTCACCATGAATGGTGCTTCAATTAATATGTCATGTAATTTCATATCAATTCATTGGGACTATGTTTAGTCCACGTGCTCCATGCTTCATTTCAATTTGAGGCTTCATCTTTTTGGCTTCTTCCTCAGTATCGAATACAGCAAACGCCTTACCAGTATCATTGACCAGCCAATATTCACCTGGTTCTTCCACACCACGAAGCTCAGGAAAATAGTCATAAAATTGAGGATGTTTTCTTGTTGGCATTCCAGTGATCTCATCATACAACGTTGATTTCTTACGGAGTTTATCCATATTGATTTTACGTCTACGCTTTTCAACTGGAAATGCAACAACATTTTCTAATACGTCTTTAAGTTTCATTAGTGTATTGTTCTCTCATCGCCAGTTAGCAGTTCATCAGCCATATTCAATTCGTGAATGTATACTGCGTTACCAGTAGCTCTCAATTTTCTTTTTGCATCAACATATGATATTTTACCAGCTTCGAAATTTGAAATAATCCAATCAGCCACAGCTAGTTCTTCGTCTTCCAATATATCTTTGAGTTTCACATTAACCCCAACTCAGAACTAAATCATGTTTTGCAGCATACTCAACTACCTTGAGCAGTTGTGCAGCTAGTTGTTTAGTTTGAGAATCGTTACGTCCAAATCCAATCATTTGAGGGCCTTTCCCGATTGTTGAGACTCCATCCTTTCTTGTAACTCGTGTCTTCTGTTCGTCGGTTGGATCACGTGTTAGTTTTTCACGATCCTTTTCAACGTTAATCATTCGAATTAATTTCTGACGAAGTTTTGGCATATCTGTTTTCTCGACCATTCCACTATAATCAAATTCTTGATCAAGAATATCTCTTATCACTTCACCAGCACTCATGTTTGACATTCTCATTTGAGGTCCGTCACACGCTTCGTTATCTATTTTACCAGTTCCGTAACACATATCACAGTCGTATTTTGGATCATACTTGTCCTTACTAGTTCCTTTACACACCCAACACTTCTCTTTCACCTTTCTCCAGTTGTGAGGAGTGATATGAGTCGTGCCATCATCCCGTTTATCAACAGAACAAGCATTGAATGTAATGGTCTCTAAGAGGATTTCATGTATTTTCATGTGTGATCTACCACTTTTACGTTAGGACTCCGTTTAAGCCATGGTTCCAGCTCTCCAACGCCCAGTTTTTCGTCTTTCTCGTACGATGTTTCGAAGTCTTGATTGTCTTTATCCGCACCACGATCATAATAACGTCGTTTTAGTTCCGACTTTGGAACATCTAACCAAATCTGATCAACATCATCACCGAATTCTTTTAGAATATCTTCAGCAATACTCTTCTGTCGAATGCCGTCAACGATTACCTTTTCTCCTTGATCACGTAATCGTTTAATTTGTTTAATCAACTCTTGTGAAATTGCCCAATCCATGTGACCAGTTGTAGCCAAACCAGATCGTTTTGTTTCACCAGTTACATAACGAACAATATCCGATGTAACAATCTTACGATGGTCTGGATAGTTTGCACAATACGTTCCTTTACCTGAACACAGCTTACCATAAACCAACAAGATCGGTTTAGTATGATCTTCTGTGAGTTCAAATAGTTTCATTGGAAGTTATCTATCTTCGTATCGACGTTCTTCGGCGCGTGAATCTTGATAATCATCATGCTGAGCTTGTCTCGTTTCAGCTTTCTGTTGCCATTGCTCATGACCACCGCCTATTTGATTCATAATGAAATCTTCTGGATCCTTTTCAAATGCAGGATCTATACGACCTTGAAAATCCATTGGATCAAAATGATCACCAACTTTAAATTGTTGGCCGTTTAATAGAAATGGTTTTTCTACTTTAAAATCTTCTACTTCAGTATAGCCACCACCTGCGGAGCTACCCATTCCTGGGGCATCAGCACTAAATTGTGCATCGGCACTCAAATAAAGGTCTGTTGCTTCACCTTCTTGAGGATCAATAACCTCAACTGTGAAAGTAACTCTATTATCGTCGGCATGCATTTCGACTAAGTCCTTAGCTTTACCTTTCGATGTATCAACACCAGCAAATTCGAGTAATGTTTTAATATCAGTTTTCATATTTGATCCTATTTGTTTGGGAACATCTGTTTAAATGTTTTAGCTGGTCCTTTTTTAAATTGATCACCTTCTGGACAACTGTCACAAGGCTTGTTAGTGCCAAGATCTAACCCAGTGTTACCACACTGATGGCAATCCTTGTGTTCTTCTTCGTTCTCTTCTGGGTTTTGATTTGAACCAACAGACCAGTATTTGTTACCGCTTTGTTGCATTCTTGCCGCATGTCGCATCGTTGCCTTCTCTTTATTAGCTGCACCGACGTGTGGCATCAATTCAGAATTCTTACTCCATTCAGGCTTCTTGTCTGGATATATAATTCCATCTTCTTCATTCTCTACACGCTCACCACCTTGTACTCCAATTGCCAACTGTTGCGCCATTGCTGCTTTGCCTTCAGGACAAGCAGGACACACCTTACCATCATCCATCGTATATCCAGTATTACCACAACGCATACAATCTGTACTTTCTTCATTTTCAAGATGATCAAAATGGTTCTCTGGTTCCATCATATGGTGGCTCATCTTAGCTGTAGGGAAGGCTGCTTGTGCCGCTTCCACACTATCAAATGATGCTAGGTAGTTCTTACGAACTTGACCAGCGAGAACGCTGTGTGATGGAAACGCGTCGTATCCTTTAACAGTGAACTTGCCATTGCGTTCTGGAACAATATTCACGTATTCAAATCTGGATACATCTTGTTCTTCGTCTTCATATTCTCCACTATAATCACACAGATTACAACCGTCACCTTCACAGCTACCACATAAGTTGGATTGACGTCTAGGATCTTCATCGTTGTGGTACCCATCATCGTGTTGATTCATTGCACCTTGATCTCGACCATATTCATCTTCTTCCTCGCCCTTCATGCTTCCATAAGGTCCAACATTATCAGCATACAGTTCTTCGGCGCCTGGTAATGCTTTATCTAACGCTTGTTTCATGTCACTAACGCCCCACTCAGATCCCTGTTTCCATTTCTTCATCAATTCAAGAAATTGTGGGCGTGTGATAGCCGCTAATTGTAAACTATGCAATTGTTGATCTAACCACTTCAACCATAAGTTTTCAGGATCATAAGCACCAGAAGTTGATGACTCGATGTGTTTGTTAATTGCGGCACTAAGATCTTTAACCGCAAATCGGTTTAGTTCATGATCACGAAGATTCGCTTCTTCTTCCTCGAAATTCTTTTCACCAGGGAAATCAGTAGGATCGTCAATTGGATTCTTTGATGGCCAATATCTCTTCTTTGTTCCTTCAGTAAGTTGTTTGATTGCGTCTTTTAAATTGCTCATACTTGCATCTCAGTGTAATATTCATTTGCCAAGTTATACAATAACTTCTCGGCTTTATCAAAACCAATAATTTTAGCTAGTTGTGACACTAGGTGGTTTAAATGTTCTTCACCATCAAGTTGCTCTTTGAACTTTTTCAATGTATCATCATTATGTAGATACTCAGATTCGCGTCTAACTTCATCATCAATCTCATCAACAAGAAGATGTGTTTGATGATTCATTTCAAGCAACACGATAACCTTGGGTGTGTTCATATCGACACCTGATAGTTCCATCAAGCGTTTCAGTGTCATTTGAGCCATGATAAGTGTCCTTATTATATTGTAGATGTATTTACCATATTCTCACTTGGTGCGTATAAAAAATGTTGATTTATGACACAAAAGTTGATATACTGGAAGGATGACAGAATATACGACAAACATAGATGATGTAGTAGAAGACGTCAAACGACTGTACACTGATTTTGATATCACAGTACAGTGCCCCCAATGTGGACAACCTGTTGAATATGGTAACGACTACTTTTCGTATGGAGAGATGGATTTTTATTTCTATTGTTGTGAAGACGAAGGTGGGTGTGAGCACGAGTGGACAATCCGAGCGACGAATTACAAAGTAATTTTAACAGTGGAGCTATAATGAGTATTGAATTAGAACAATGTAGTAATTGCAGATTTTCTCGTGAATCGAACCGCTCCGATAATGCGGGAGTTAAATTGTTGTTGTGTAGACGATATCCTCCATCAATTGTTCAGTTTGAAAATGGTATGATGTTAGAACAATCTGCATGGCCCACTGTACGTTTTAACGCCTGGTGTGGTGAATGGAAGACTGAGTGTCAATAATGGGTATCGCAATGATCGATGGAGTAATCAATCCTGGGATAGCCCGTATCGTTTGTGTTCAGCCTGGTGATCAATATCAAGGTGAAGTGTTAATCAGATTAGCAACAAAGCCCGTCACAGTATTTGGATATGGTACATATGACGAAATCAAACAAAAAATAAAAGAACAATTTCCAAATTGCAAAATCGTCCGCAACCAAGAATACTTGTGTGAACTTGATCACATTAAATTGTTTGGTGTGAAGAGTGATGCGCAATGTTGGACGGTGAGGGAAAATAATGTTACAGAGAATTAAACAATTTTTCATCGACTTTGTACCCAAGGACGAAGAAAACAACCCGCCCAATTATCATTTTGGTATTCCAGTTAGATGGTTAGACCAAGTTGATGATGATGGTGATACACAAACTCAGCATGCAATTTCAAAAGAAGAGCTATTGAAGTTTCTTAAAGATAACAACTTCGAACCAACACCGGTTCATGTGAGAAAATAATATGGAATATGATTGCTTGTGTGATAAATTTAATAAGGTTTTTAACAAGCCTCCAAAAGATGCTGATGGCCATACAATTGTAAAGATAAAATTCAAGGAGGGCAATTGTACTAAAACTCGAACCAAGTGGTACGCATGGTTCGTATGGTATCCAATTCGATTAGAAGATGGTAAGTGTATCTGGATGGAGAAAGTTTACCGACAAGACACTTGGTGGACACAATGTTACTGGGGTGGATGCGACACCCACAAAGAAGTTGAGTACAAACGATACGAGAAATAATTATGGCATTTCCAAAAGAAAAATTTACATTAACAGAAAAGCACATTCTCCTAGTAACGGAAATGTTCGTTGATTGGGATAGTGGTGAGTTTGGTGCTCCATGCATCGATCCAAAGCGTCCATATGGCAACGGTGATGTTATTGATGATATAATTAGAATTCTTGATATCGACGTCCTTACGGACGAAGATGATTACAATATAGTCAGTGATGACTTACACGAGCATCTTTCCACACTTCATGAAGAAACACAAATTGCACTTCAAATCATTCTTAGAACTCAATCATTCGTTCCTGGTGATTATGAATGTGAACCATATGATGGTAAACAGTGGGAGTTAGTATCGTAATGGAACTAACTCCACTCATCCTGATTGTTATTCTTCACTGGTTGTCAGATTTCTTTCTGCAATCAGATGATATGACTCAAAACAAAAGCACATCGAATAAGTGGCTGAGTATTCATATTGGTGTTTACATGATTCCATTCATGATTTTCTTTGGATGGCAATACGCTCTACTCAATGGAGCACTTCATTGGGTAACTGACTGGTTCAGTTCAAGAGGAGCAAAATATTTTTGGGAGAAAGGTGACGTCCACAACTTTTTTGTAGTGGTCGGGGCAGATCAGGCTGTCCATTACCTTTGTCTCATACTAACTTACATATGGTTATTCAAATGAGCGACTATTCCGACACAGAACAAAGAATATTAACAGAACAAATAGCAACGTTAGACCGTGAAGCACGTGCAGAGCAAAATGAGCTTGATCGAATTTCACAAGAAAAGCAAACAGCAATGTTATCTAAGGCACTCAACGGCATACGTTATGCAATACTTGGATGGGATAGGGATGAGTAATATACAATACACACCTTCCGACGAAATTGTCACTTTAGTTGAACACTCTTTAATGGGAATTAATACAGCTGAAACAATGTTTCCTGTTATTAAGGAGTCAATTAAAAATACACTGGCATCATTGTTTGCAACAATCGCTCGATGTGAGGCAAGTGACAGCACCGAGGTACATTACTCATTAACACACAACGGAATATTCACCGACAATTTCCGCACTGCTGTGTTTGATAGAATACCTCTTGACATTGATTGCATTGACAAATTCTTTCAACTGCTCACTGATGATTTATATGAGGCAAGTGTTGGAAGTAAAATTCATGACAAAGATCGAATTGGTGGAAAGTGGGGATATCTTAATTGTTACAATAGAGAGATTGATATAGTGATTGAATATAGAAAGCCTAAACCGACTACTCGTCCGGATTGGGTTAAGGCGGGACTAGTCTAATGCGTAAATCAAATAAAATATTTGAATTAATACTTGTTGCCGTACTGGTAATATCGTGGGGCTACATTGCCTTGGAGCTTTTATTCTAATGTTGGACGTTGGAATTAAAGGATGCCCGTATTGTGGTCATCAACCAATATTTAGTAGCTCAGGATTTTCTCATGCGCTTAATGTAACCTGTTGCGGAACAATGTCAGTATCAAAATTCCTTATCCTAACTGAAGAAGAAAGAGAAACATACGATCCTGACACTCATTTATTTTCAGATGAAGCTGAAGAGAAGGTAAAGGACGTTTTAATCGATATATGGAATACTAGAGTTTACATGAGCCATCCAGAATGTGTAACAAAAAGAGTCAAACAAGCAAAGAAACCTTTGAGTTAGTCTTTCTTGGCATTCTCGCGATCATATTTGTCGTAGATTTTTACCTTATCACGACTGGTTAACTAGAACTAAACGCAAAAGCAGCACCAACTGCCACAATCAATAGAATAATCAACAAAGAACCGCTCTTCTTATCCTTTTTAGGAGGATCTACAGGTACAAATGATGGAGCAGGAACTAAATGCGACTCATTCGCAACAAATAACTCACGATAATCAGACAGGAACGCTTCTTCATGTAGTTTCTCCGGTCCATCAAGTTCAGGACGCTGTGTAAAACCGCTCGCTGCAATATCCTTATTCAATTTATCAACAACTTTAATATATGAAGAGTTATAACCAAGCTCTCTCAACGTTTTATCCAAGTAGTAAGTAGCAGCACCTCTATACTCGCCACGAATGTACGCATCAGCGGAAGTCTGATGCGACTGACACCCCGATATCATCAAAGCCGAGTGATCGACCTTACGACTAATCGATCGTTGCTTTAACGGCAATTTACGATTTGCAGAAAATTCAATCACATCCTTTGGTGGTTCAAGATAACGATTTGTTGCTTTCCACTTCTTTGAGACTTTATCGTATGCAGCCATGCGAGCGTCTGGTGCAAGTGATTGGTATTCATTTAATTGATCGATTCCACCACCGCTGTTGCAGCAGTCAAGAAACACAGTTAAATTAACACCATTTGGAACGCTATCAAATATAGCTTTTAATTCATCGTCTCGGATCACCTTTGTCTTCCAATCAAGATCGACTGGGCAAAGAATCTCATCAAGCCCATCAGGCTCGAAGTCATCATCAAATGCTTTATCAGGAAGTTGTGATCCGTGACCACTATAATGGAAGAATAAAATGTCACCTGGCTTTGCGCCTTTAACAAGTTCGTGCAATGCTGCTCTCATGTTCGCAGTTGTTGCATCATTATCTAAGAGGAGAGTAATGTCTTCAAACCCGTAATGATCACGAAGAAGTTCTTTGATCATAATTGAGTCATTAACACAACCTTTTAATTCGTTATCTGTTCCAGGGTAGTTAATACCGATACTGAGTGCTTTCTTTGCCATTGCAATCTCTCCGTTTTAGATTACCGTTATTTATGGCTATCACCCAAATTATTATCCTAGGCTGATCCACTCACCATCGATAACAATCCCGTTTTGACCGAATTACCTTTCCCGCTCTATAACAATAGGGTCAAGAGTGACGATATCGTGCTCATGTGGAACGAGGACAGAATCGTGTGTATGTTGCGCCTGTTGTGAAAGCCATCTATGAATCAGCGGATCCATTGGATGATCGTGTGGAGGGAAGTCTTCATGCTCATGATCTTCACTCGCCAATTCAACCAACAAAACATATCACAAATAAACTTGACCTCTATCTGATCTGACTGTACAATGGTTGGATGAACATAACTGAATTAATAGAAGAGTTAGAACACTTAAAAAAAGTACATGGCGACCTTCCTATCCATGTGTGGGCAGATCATGGACAAAAATGTACATCAGCGTGGGCGTGTGGTATACAGTATGTAGATGGAGATGGAGACTCCGTCGCTGAAGAAGATTTCAACAATCTAGAAGAAGATTTCAACAATCCAGAAGAAGAGTTATGTAAGGATGATTATACTCTCATCGTTGAGATATCAGGATAATGACAACACAAATTAACTAACAGGAATAAAACAATGGCTAAAAAATATGAGCGGGATATATTGTGCCCTACACTATTTGTAATGCACGCAAGTGGTCAAAAACTCACACCTCTTACTATACAAGCAGCGATGGGGTGGACGGATAAGGATCACAAAGTGAAAGGAATTAAACAAGAAATGGACAGAACGTGGATGTCACTTCGATGTGAATACTTCCGATCGGAACGTGAGACTGGTATCACTCGGCAGATCGAACGTCGAGATGAAATGATTAAAGCTGGTTGGGACTATGATGGAAAACCAGTAGTGTCAAATTGGATAATAAGAACAGGCCCTGCACACGGTGACAAGAACTGTACAGGTGGTGGCAGCAACACATTAGTGACAGGCCACGAAGACTATACAGCACAATTCGATCAGTATATGCCAAAAATCGGAAAAGGTGCGCTCTCACACAAGGTGCTCTGGATTGCGAACAAGATCGCAGAAAAATTACAATGGCTTGCACGTTGGGAAGTAGTCGAAGAACGGGTATCACAAATTCCACCACACATTCGTGCTGAGATGTGTCAAATATCCTTAGGTGCATCTAAAAGATATCATGGTGGTGGTATTTCCTATCGATATGGCCCACCCACAACGTACATTGAATACTGGGAAAATATTTTCCATATTAAGCAAAGCTAATGACTGATCAAGAACCAAATTACAATGAACAGTCTATCCCCGATGTTTATACACACATAATCAAAATGATGTTCAATGATGAAGTCCATTGTTATTATGTTCTCCCCACAGAAGATGTACATGAGGTAGAACAACGAATGGGTGGTGCAGGACCAATACTCGAAGTGCTACACGTTGAATCAATGATACGTGAAGAGATGCGGAGATTCCTAACAGGATACCATTTAGGAGAGGAACATATTAACCGCCTAATACAGGGAGCTGTATCTGCACATAGAAAAATTTAGTAGAAAATTTTTCCACCAGAGACGTTTTTGGATTTAAATTATTTTTTAAGGGTCCCCTATGAACCTAAGTAAGAAGGGTATGATACATATCGGAGGGTTAAGGGGGCGTGGCCTCCGTATATGAGAACGGTTAAGAAGTCAACGGGCACCAACCCATTAACTCTTGTCCCCGAAAGGCTGAGCGGGCTGCTAACTCTTCCAACGTTCGGGTAGGCGAGCGTCGGCTGACGCAAGGACCTGATCAAGTCTCGTCCGACCAGCAGCGTCCAGATCTTCAACCAACCATCCAGCCAGGTCAGCGATCAGCTTGATAGCTTGCTCCTTGTCGACTGAGATATATTGAATGTAATCTTTGTGTTGTGTCAGTTGGATACACTTGCCTCGATCGGCTCCACCATAAAAGGAAGTGACCTGAAGGTCTTCGCTGCTCTTGGTGCGGGAAGTGATTGTGTCTCTCGATGTGCTCATATAACTCTCTCTAGTTGAATGATGGGACCATTATACAATACGATGACCCCAAAGTCAACTAGATGGTTTCGTTGAAACCGATCATCTCAACTTCAGAGATTACGAAGTAGTCTTCGTCAGAGTGACCTTCAACTTCAACGTTGATCACTTCACCAAGATCGCTAAGAAATAACTCAACAGTGTCTACATCCACACACCAGTTGGTGTCGATGTACCTTCGAGCTATAGTGAGGACTCTGTCTCGATCGTTGGTTGGAATGACTGCGACGTTGTAAGTGTCACTACCGATACATTGGATAAGATAAGCTTTGTACATTTTGTGCTCCAGTGTTGATTGTTGGGGCCATTATACAAGAATAAGGGTGAAGGTCAACAACCTGAGAGAGTGAGAGATTGGTGGCCATTGACCTTCGGTTGTTTATTCTTCGATGTCTCCGAGTTCGTCTGTTGCTTCGATTGTGACGAAGGAGATATCTTTAGGGTGGATGTAGCATTTGTTACCACCTCGAGTGATTTGGAAGAACTTGAGGTCACTAACGAATCGGCCCATTTCGTGGATGGACTTGACGCTACGTATAACCTTCTCGTCGTTAGTCTCACCAGGAGGACCTTCAAGGTCGTGGAAGTCGGTTGCGATCATTACGTCGCTTCGAAGGACACAACTGAAACGGTCTTCACCTACTTCCCTTGAGTACTCCACCGACCGTGATCGGAGGTTAACGATTATTTGGATTGTTCCTTTCATAGTTCTTGAGTCTCGCATCTGTGCTTCGGTGATTGATCGTAAGTGAACTCAGCGGTACACTTATTGCATACCAGTTTGATCGGGATGAGTTCCGGTTGTCCTGTTTGCATTCTGGAGATGAACAGCGCGTGACTGTTGATCTCCTCCAGGAGTTGTTTGATCCAGGCTAAGATGTTGCTGTCGCCGTCGAGTAGGTCGGCATCGTGTACCCACGACCTTTGTTACCGGATTTGGCAACTGCTTCACAGTTACCGAGACTGGCGAGACCTGCCAGATAGAGAGCACGAGCTGTGTGGCCAAGCTTCGCCTTGTTAGCGTTCTTTTCCTTTGCTTCGATACTTCTGAATATTCGGTCAACTGTGTTCATGTGTTTTCTCTCTCGTTGATTGATGGGACCAGTATACTTGATATTAGGATAGGGTCAACAGCTAAAAACGATATCCCCACACAACAGAATACATGTCAACGTATTCTTCGGTAGGATGTCCATACCTCTCAAACTCTGTTCGAAGGAAGTGGTGTTTGTTTAGTTGTATGTCCATACCAACACCAAACATTGGTAAGAATGCTTCAATGTTGTCTCTATCACCTTCGCGTAAAGTTATTGATTCAACCTCGTTGTCAATGATGGCAGAAATTGTTATAGTATTTTGTATGTAAGCACCACCTCTGATATATGACAATCCAAAACGTGGGAAGATTGAAACGCGATCTGTAATCTTGAATGAGAAGATTGTTGAGAAGGTTGTAGCATAGAGATCTGCAGTGATAGTTTGGTCACCAGAAAGATTTATTGTGTATGGAATGTCTTCAAAGAACTCTGAATTTATTGTACCTGAATCATCAATTGATGTGTCAAGCGTTCCTCGATAGTTACCGAAGTTCACCAACGAGAGCTCAAATGCAAATCCCCTTTCATCACCAACATCATAACCAACAAACAACTTCTGTCCATAATTTGTAAACTCACTGTCAACTGATACTGGTACTTCATAGTCTCTTCCACTAACTCTAATGGAAGCTGAATCAGCAACATCTTTATCAAGTTCAAGTTGAGGTTCAGCTTGTCCAAGTCCAATACCAATGTACCACTTGCCTTCGTCCGCTACCACAGATGTGGAGAGGAGAACTAAAACAAGTGTGAGGTATTTAAACATTTTATTTGGTGAGTACTCGATCAGCACCGTTTTGTATTTGGATCTTCATTGTACGAACACCTGCATATACTGCTGAGTCGTTACCCCAATTAGCATCGATGTTTGTGATGAGGTCCAGTAGTTTATCTTCGATGATCCAGAAGCCAGTTGGTGTTTCATCACCAAACTCTTCTATGAAATCAGCGTCTGACATGTCGGCAGGAAAGTCCCATTCCTTTTTCATATGTGCTAAGAATGTTGTGGAGGCTTCTTCGAACGTTATGCCCGTTTTGAACTCACCACACGAAATAGGTTGAAAGCACGAATCACCACATGTGCCATCACTTCCAAATGCTACTAATACTTTACTCATTTATATTTCTCCTCGTCTGATTGACGAACAAAAGTTTTGAATTGTTTATTAACATCTAATATGGATGATTGATCTGATTCCTTTATAAAGGTATATAATACCAAATGATCCAACCATCGCAGCAGCTTCAACATAACCGTACCACACCAGACAAACAGTTAGTGCGATCCAACAGATTCCGTCTGCTATCAGTTTTGTTGTGATATCTTTCATAAATCTCTCAGTTAATGAATGGTGGTGATATTATCTATCACCACCATTCTAATGTCAACCTATTTCCAACTCAGTAAACGTTTTACTAAGTTGACAATTCTCTTCAATCTCAGGAAAGGAGAGGTGGGATGAAGACTCATTCCACGAATGTTGTTAACATCGTAACAAGCAATCTTGGTATGGTTTTCACGAGTAGCAGGAAAACCAATGATTTCGTCTTTGGAGATTTCAGTTCCATCTAAGTAGTAAGTAATACCACTCAGGAATTCCTTAACGAAACATTCCATGTATTTCTTTCCTTTGTGTTCGATCATACAACCGTTCTCAATCCTCTTACCCCATTTACGATTACCGAGTTCGAATAAGGGATCGATGTCAAGCATCTTCTTGAGGTACAGATTCTTCATCGCCAATTCGACAACAACTTCATATCGTTTGGTGACTCTGTTCAGTTGAGGATTCTTCTTGCCACCTGTCAGACGACAAAGTGTCTCAACGTTGAGAATGATCTCAGAAGGATTGTTGAGGTCGTGAGTTTGTAATAACATATTGTTTCTCTCTCGTTAGATGAACTTGTATTATACACCCTTTCAACCTAATTCATACATTTATTTCGGTTAATGGGTGAAATAAATATGTTGCCATTAGGGTCATAGTATGTGATAATAAAGACTCGTCTCGAGAAAAATCTGGGGAGCTGCGTTTGCCGGCAAGAGTTAAATTTTGTGTTCTCCTCACTTGAGAAGAATCGGACAAGAGTCAAATTGTTGGACTTATACATCATAGCGTATAAGTCACGTGATAATATACCTTATAAGGTATTGATTTTCGTAGTATATCATATTTCTTTCGGAAGGCAACGCCCTACCCCCAACAGTAAATGTACCAACTTCTAATCAACAATCCGACAAAAGGGCCCACGGGCCCAATCTGAGCGTTCTTGGCCTTCTTACCTAGAGTCTTAACTATCTCTAGTACTTACACAATTCCAACACCCACTAAAACTGCGGGGCTCCAACTTGTAAACTCTCACGCGGCTAAAGTCTTGAAAGATCTTGAAAGATCTTGAAGCTCATTTTTCCGCTCAGAAATGTTCTTGGAAAGTACAAGAGTTGTACCAACTTAAACAACTCTCTCGTTCTTTTGTCCCACGAAGGTCTTTCTGGGATCAAAAAGATCCTACATTTTGATCCTTTTCAAGTTGAAGAGTTGAGACCAAGTTGGTACAACTTTCTTGTTTTAAAGTAGGCAGGCAACCCGACGCTTTTCTTTCACGCACAAAAAAGGAGCCCGAAGGCTCCCATGAGAGAGTGAACATTTAAAACTCCTTTGACGGTAGGTGTCAGAAGCTACTCAGATGTGGAGAGGATATTCGTATCTCTTTTTCTTGTAGTTGTATCCAATCTTTCCAAAGAAGTCCCACACGTTTGCACATTGGACAGTTGTCCACTCTGTACCGTTGAGAGTCTCTAAGGTTTCTAATGATGAGAAGAATGTAGCATTGTGTGTCTTTGTAAAGAACCACGAGCCACCAGCAAAGTTAGCAGGAGTCGTTGTGTGTCCTTTGTTCAACCATGCCGCAAGTGAACGACACTGTGGGTATGCTCCTCTCCTGTCGGTACAAAGAGGAGAAGCCTTCTCAGGCACAATGAAACCAATGTTAGGTTCGTTGTCGTAGCCAACAGATCCTTTAACTTGATCATGGCAAGCAATGATGTAATTTACACGAGTATTATTCATCGTTGTCTTCTAGCTCCCTATCAGTTATGGTCTCTGCGTCGATCACATTGACCATAGTATTTTCATACTCCCTTGTGGTAAACAATTCAGCGATGTCCTCCTGCACCTCATCGTCAACTATAACAGTCAGCAGTACAGTTTGAATTCTCATCGAATCGTAACCTTAACTTCATCAGTCAACAATCCTTTGATGTGACCAACAGCATCGTTGCAGGCAATCGCGTCTTGAATTTGAAGCTTTAATAACTCTGCTGCTTCACGATTGTAACTACCACAATGGTAGTCATACCGTTCAAGAGTAGCGTCATCTTCAACAGGTAAGTCGATTGTTAGGTATAAGCGTCGTTTGGCCATTATGCTTTAATCCTTTTGTATAGGTATTCAGTAATATCATACAAGCCGAGAAGGATGTAAAGTGCTCCTCCGACAAGTACTGCAAGCATTGAAAGGTCGTGCATGTGGCTCTCTCCGTTAATTGATAAAAGCATTATCCCACAATCATCCAATAGGGTCAACTGTGGATCCCACTATCGTCCCACTAACATGACACGTCGTTGAATGAAATCATCTCTCGAACCCAAACATTGGAACAGTACGAGCTTCGTAATGATCATCGCTTTTTTGACCATCAACATTCTCATACTCAATGATATAATACTCGTCATCGTTTTGCATAACGAACATTGTTCTAATTAGTGTGCCACCAGTTTCATTCCTCATATCATCAGCAATGATTTGATTCAACAATTTCCGACCTTCATCGGAATGATCATTTGGAAGGACTCCGATGGTACGACAGTCACCAGGAAATTGCTCACTGATGTGTCGAACAACTAAGGCTGCGTAAAGTTTGTTCATGATAGTGTCCATACTTTGTATATCCATTTAACGAATTCGCTCAGCATTGGATAGTTGATAATGAAAATGAATATCCAAAGGACTGTCTTGTCAATTTGGATGACGTAGGTGTTGTCTGTGTCAGCGACTCCAAGGATGGTAGTCTTCTCGACTGTCAACGTTTCAGGCTTATTCAAAAGTTCGTTGTCAAGTTGGGTTAAGGGAATCATAGTCTTTCGTATTCCATTTCAAATTCGTAACCACCGATAGTGAATTCATTGTCTGTTTCGGTGTCAAGAAGAGTGATAGTTCCGTAGTCACCATTCAAGTCGTCACTTGTGATATCACATATGATTTGACCGTCGATATGGATTGCTTGTTTCATACTCTCTCCAATTAATATAGGACCATTATACTATACTATGAACCTAATGTCTACTAGTATCCACCAGCTGCATCGTAACCAGCACCATGACCAGAATCGTATCCTAAGCTCCACATGTTGCTTCCATACTCCTCTACCGTTGTACACTTCCAACCGTTGATGTGAGGATATATTTCTTTCGCTCCTTCAAGGAAGTTGAGACAGTCTCCTTCTGTACCTGCGAACATGATGTCTGAGTCGTAGTACACGACAAAGATGTCTTTGATTGCTGATGTGTTAACTGTGCTCATTTCTGTTTCTCTTTAACAAGTTCATTGATTTTCATGCCGATGAGATCGATGGTTAAGTATCCATCAGTTTCCCAAATCTCACGAACATATTGGTTGTAGTTGTTGGTACTAAACTCTCTTGTGGTAAGGGAGTTGACTTTCTGAAGAAATATGATATAGTACATTCACGTGAAGTTGAGGGAGGAAGAGTTAGTCCAACCACAACTCCCACGATAAGTTATCCCGCAAGCCCTCGAACACACACAAAAGTAACCTCCATTCCCATTTGACGTAACCAACTATCGCATGAGACTGCGCCTCTTAGACGAGCTTACCGAAATTATGTAACCTACAGAAACAAGAGTTAGTCCAAGTTGGTACAACTCTTAGCGTGGGTGGGCTGACCCTCAAGCCCTCATTATGATGCTTTTTATGATGCTTTGATCCAGAATTGATCCTAGGTACGGACCCCCTTACCTACGGAGAGTAAAGTCCAACTATAAAATACTCTTATGGAGTAAAGGGGCAGCCCCCAGCCCTCAACTGCAACAAAAAAACCGCATGAGACTGCGGTATAAATTTGAGGGGAGAGCTCTTTAAGCGCCCCCGTACTTCCAAGTCCCAGTATCATCACACAATGATCCCACGATCATCCCACGATGATCCCAAACTGGTTTGCGTAACCAGCACAAGAGTAGTACCAACTTATTAAAACGTGACTGGGGGCTCACCCAGCAGCCCTGGCCGTCGTTCTGAGCGTTCTATGAGCGTCTTAAGTTCTATCTATTGAGTTCTTAAAGTTCTTAAGCGATACTTTAGAAATGAGACCCGCATAAACAGTGGGGGTACAACTCCAAACTCTTGTGTCCTAAAGTTCTTAAAAGATCTTTAAATTCTCTATTCTATATTTCTGCTCACTTTTGTGCTCTAATCCGCTCACGGACCTCCAAAGAGTTTGGACCAACAACTCTTTGGTACACGAAGAGTTGACAACTCTTTACTTTATTACAGGCATAAAAAAAGCCCTCCGAAGAGGGCCTGAGAGAGTCAAAGGAGAGGTACCTCTCCTTCTGAGCGTTCCGACATCCGTCTGGCATTCCGCTTGTCAATGTCCCGCACCACCTCGAGGTGTATGTTGGGCTAACGGACTTGCCTGGCGTTATACTCGAAACTACTGTTTGGATGAATGGTCAGTTACCTTTGGCTCTGAACTAAGCGAGCGGCGTTGTGGATACCAGCCCTTACGTGCCTCTAAGGTCCTCTCGGGAACTATGAAGCCAATGTTGGGTAGGTCATTGCCTTCGTGGCAGGCAAGGATGTAGTGGACGTGAGTACTATTCATAGGGGCATTATATTATATAATGCCCCTAATGTCAACTTACAGTTTAGCGATTACCTCATCAGCTATGTCAATGAGAACTCTGGGTTGAGTCCATTCTGAAACGTGATGTACCTGGTGTCTACCCATGAATGATATTAAAATACTAGTTGTGGAGTTTAGGCATATAGCTGTAAACGATACACCATCTCCGCTGCTAGAGTTTAACCTACCTAGATGCTTCTTGATTGTATTAGATGAACATCCAATCTTCTTCATTCTTGTAATGGTTGTCTGTCCCTTCACAGCTAATTCTCGTAACTGTACAGCATCATCTTCATGTAAGCTAGTTATGTATACTCGATCAACCCAGTCGTCAGCAGCATATAAATTCCACCAAGAGTTTGTTCCTCTCTTCTCAACAGTGACCCGTGTTTGTGGAAGGATAGTAGCAATCTTATATGTTAGTAACATATCACCAACATCTTCTCGAATATCATCTACCCAACGCAACTGAGTTACAGTGCCCTGCCCAACAAGATATTCTGTCTTGGTGGTTGTTGCAGTCTTTAACCACCAGGTTTTTTCACACCCAGCTATCATTGCTCCAATAAGTCCACCATTATTCCTATCACACTTGGTAGATGCTCCTGGGATGTTTAATCGTCTGTATTGTGTTCCACTACCAGTATTAGGTTTGTAACTTCCACCTTGCCAGGTAAAGTATTCATTAACTGTAAGCGTTGCAGTCTTCCCAGCGAATGAGGCAGGAGCGGTAACTTCGAACATGCATCGATTGCGATTGTTATCATTGAAGATGGCTCCCTTGGTAGTTGTTCGACAACTAACAACACGATGGTATCCAATGCCTGTAGGACCATCAAAGATAACTGCTCGTTGTTCTGTTTGAGTTTGTGTGACGTGAACTCCACCAGGAGCTCCACTAGTCGCACAACCAGATAGAATGAGTAGAGTGAGGGGGATTAGAATTTTATACATACATCTCTCCATTGTTGAAAGATGTTATTATACTATGCTGTGACCCTTAGTACAACACCTATCTTAGTGTGGTACACGAGAAGGCCATCACGGGCGTAGGTCATAGGAGCTTAGCTGAGTGGATGAGAGCTTTGAGTTCAGCGTCATCATCAGGACAACCATAACAAGCAACAGAAGTGGTGATGCGCTCAGGTGTCTCTCTTACATCGAGCCAACCAAAGCAGTAGCTGCCACCTTCACCGGGTGTGTACGATAACCAGACTTCTCCAGTGTTTTCGCTGACACTTGCTTCCCAATCAGGATGAGCGAGACCAGCTTCGAGGACTTTGCCTAGTGGGGCTCGTGCGCATACTTGTGAGTAACTCATTATTCGTCTCCTATTAATCGGAAGCCACGTTCCTCATTACCTTCACTGGTAAAGAAACGAAATGCTTCAGCTGTGTGTACGTAGAATCCAGTTTCACCTTTACCATCAATGAAGTCAAGAGGTAGTACCTTCCTGTGAGCTTCAGGAATGCTTTGTAGGAACTCGAGAAGGTCCTGAGCTGTGTGTACGTCGGTTGACTCTTCCATTAGTTGAATAACCTGTAAGCCCAAATGACTACTTCACGTAGCATTGGATAGTTGATGATGAATAAGAAGATCCAAAGTATGTACTTGTTGATCTGAATGACGTAGGTGTCATCAGCTTCAGCAACACTAAGGATGGTTGTCTTTTTGACTGTGAGGGTGTCTTCACTCATAGTGTCTCTCGGAGGCTTTGGTAACCAGCTTCGAACATCAGCTCACCATACTCTTCAAGAGTCATGACCTTCCAGTCATTGATGTAGGGATATATTTCTTTGCCACCTTCGACGAACGACAAACAGTCTCCTTCTGTACCGTGAGACATGATCTGTGTTCCTGCGTAGATTACTACGTGAATGTTTTCTTTGTCTGACATGTGGCTCTCTCCAAATGAATATAGGGTGAGTATACAATATACTCACCCTAATGTCTACTTAGATTTCGATGATTGCAAGAATGTCTGCATCTTCGAGAACATTTGCCAAACCAGCATCTTTCAGTTTGACTGACATGACTTTGGCATGAAGACGTTCACGAATCGTGTGAAGATTGTCGAGTTTGCTAACAGACTTGCTGTGTGCTTTTCGAGCAACATCGACACCATCATTTGCTGATTTGACAGCTGTGTAGGTTTCTTCGTTGATTGGGAGATTTCGATATTTACCGAATTCAGGTGTGTAGTTCGAACCTGAAATATCAGTATCAGTCAACATCAAAATGACACGAATGTTTGAATCTTCGATTGTTTTACCAATTCGAATTTCAGTGTCTTTGACACGACTGGTAATTCCCAAAGTTTCTGAGACGTGATTGTACTCTGACACATCAATTGCATCTTTCAGTTCGTTGACTAAATCGTCACGAGCTTCCACAATTGTATCCAGGACTTCACGTTCACGATCGAGAATAACTGATCGTTTTGTTTCGTACATCGTTGACAGTACGTTGACTGCTTCATCGACACCAAACGTGAGTTCTTCCTGTTTGAGTTCGACTGCTGTCGGTACTGGTGCTGCGATTTCTTTTTCACTCATACTCTGTTTCTCCGATTAATGAGTAGGTATTATCTAACATGTTCACCCTATTGGCAACAGTTTATTCAGTTGGATTCCAGATCCAAAGACTTCGCTTCTTACTGGCTTTAAAACTAAAAGTGAATCCATCAGGGATCGGACCGACTCTACCAGCTTGACGAGCTTTGGACGTTGAAGGGAAGACACCCAGTTCCTTCATTAGGACTGAGAGGTCTTTCGCCTCCGTGAAGTGAACCTCTTCGTCCTCGAATAGGAGCTCGATGTCGCTCTCCCTCCAAGCACTGTTCTTCACGATTATGTTTTCAATAGTCATGGAGCCATTATACTAAAATATGAACCCAATTGCTACAACCAATTAGTACAACTCTCTTGTTGTCTTTAGGGTCATAGTATAAGATAATAGCTTTATCGAATCAAGGAGGGGTGGACGGCAAGAGCGGACAACATGAAATTTTGACAGCTCGAGCAAACGCAACCTTACAAATCGAAGAGTACATTTGGAGTTGGTACAACTCTCCTTGACAAGGGTCGCTCATATTTCTTTTCTTTCAGGCATAAAAAAAGGACACCGAAGTGCCCTTTAGTCTGCCCTGCCTTTTAATCGTTAAGAGTAGTGTGATCCTATGTACGACGGTACACTATCTTTGAATTTTTGAAGTTTGCTCCACTCATTGCCTCCGTGGACATATGAGGTACATTTTACTATCTTGTGTCCTTCGTAGGTCTCCATGACTGCCCTCATGGTAGGGAAGCCCAGGCCTGAACAATTGTCGTATAGCTTGGTGCAACTCATGCACATGTTGCCACTTGGATGAAAGAACCACCCTCCTTCCGGTTCGACAAACTTTTGTTTCTTCTTAGCCATTTATAGGATTGCTACCTGACAACTTTCAACCAACTGGAGGTGTTTTTCCAGCTCATCCTTCTCGTTGTCATCGGCATACTCTTTGTGTTCGAGTATTGATGAGATACAATTAATCTCTCCGTAGAGGAGTCGCTCGATGAGTGCTTTTTGTTCATTGGTCATTACGCTGCCTCCAGTTTTGATTGTGCAATTGTATTCAACTGCTTGGCGTACTTAGGCATCTTCTTAAAGAGGATGTCAAGCTGCTTCTCAGAACCTTTAAAACGGT
>Ga0255048_10000946_pt1 | contig 21307 bp, 32 predicted proteins | sample JV7_2_2_MG_FD_183619 | JGI IMG/M metagenome (GOLD analysis project Ga0255048, IMG submission 183619) | Seawater microbial communities from Jervis Inlet, British Columbia, Canada - JV7_2_2 | ecosystem: Environmental > Aquatic > Marine > Inlet | place: Canada: British Columbia | collected 2016-10-06
AAGCCATATTTATACCTCTTTAAATAAAAATTTTGTATTAAATATAATACTGTCATAAAATCTGTCCTTTGATATCAAAAAACATTGTCTGTCTAAAATTATTACTATTGACTTCAATCGGCGGGGTTTCGCCTGTCATCTCTGAAAAGTGCATATTGTAAACACCTTCAATCCAGCCGTCTGTCAATAGCTCCTGTATAGTGTCATGAACAGTGTCGAGGGCGTCTCTGTCATTTCTCTCAATGTCAACAACAATAACCTGCTCAATAAGAGTCTGAGCGCCATCCTGAAACCGCCCCCGGGTTGCTGTACTTGTAACTACAACATTTTCACCCGCTTCTGTGTGCTGGTCTTTGACATCAGGTATGCCCGATGTTGTCAGAAAGTCAATTGTTGCCTGAACGCCTCTGTTCATTTTACGCCCATAATATCATCGATAATATCTTCTTTCTCAAGGTAGCCTTTGATAAAAAACTCAGTGGCATAAGCTGGGAAATCTTTGCCATGTCTGGCATACCCTGATGAATAGCGCTCCTCTAATGATGAACCAGTGCCCAGCTCAACAAATCCGGTAAAATAATGTTTATTGCCCTCTTTATGAGCATGATGTAATGGTAAGTCTCTTTGTATTATTGCATAGTCAAAGCCGCCCTTGTCTCTTGCCTGTGCTGAAATTATGCCAATAATATCGCCCTTTCTCCTGACAGGTCTTAAAGATACTTGACTGGATGCAAGTTGACCGGTTTTATGCGGAGTATATTCCCGGGCCGCCTCAAGTATTTCCTCTTGAGCAAGTTCAACACGATTAAACATCTCCCTTTCGACTTCATCAAAGCTATCACTCAGCGGCATTCATATTCTCCATAATCCAAAGAATGAGTCACTTTTAAGCCCTCAACTCTGTCACCAATTTTCAAGGCTGTATTTGTCCAGATAGTATTGATTGTTTGCCATGTTGAGCGGGAAGGGGTAAACACCGAAACAACCCGCTTTTCAATTTTCGCTCTAATAGTGTTTCCTGTACTTACATAAATCGGCTGACCTTTTTGATTTGTTAATATTCGGACCTGCCCTAAATCATCTGTCACTGTATCAACTATGTCATGAGTCGTATACGTCTTGAAAAAAGCCTCTGACAAACAAACAGTGTTACAACTCATTTTCTAAACCTGTGTATTGCGCTCAATGATTCACGGGGGACAGTTTGTTGCCTTGCCGTTACCGATTGGCGGCCCTGAGACTGTGTAAAGATGCCAATAGGCAACTTGACAATCTCATATTCAATCATGGCGGCAATATACCGCAACAGCATTTTTTTCTGTGGTTCGATTCCATAGTTGTCAGGATCGCCCCCAATTGTACGAGGGAATTGTAAAGGCTGCGGGGTTGTAGTGTCAACCTTTACGCCGTAAAAAATATAATCATTGTCAATTCGACGGGTAAGGGCTTTCAAGTAATCCTCTTTGTCTGTTAATATCATTGCATTCCATGGAGCGCAACCGCCCCCAGTAAAGTAATCGTCAATCATTTGAATTTCAACGTAACTGTCACCCGTTGCAACCGGATCATTATTGCCGTCTAAAAAATATGTCAATGCCATTATGCAGCCCCCGCAACTAAACCGGGCTTGAGACTCTTGACAAGATTCTCAGATACCGGCCTTAATCGGTGTCTACAATTCGGATGCGGTGTTACATATGAGCCGGTCAAGCCTGCTTTCCAGTATGGAAAGAACTTTTTGCCTATACTTGTCCCGCCTTCAATTGTGCTATATGTCCCGCCGTCGATAAAGTAACAAGGATCTTTCAACCCTCTGTAATTTTTACCAATAAAATTCCATTTGACAAGCCTTGTACCCAGCTCCTCAGCTTTGGCAACACCGGCAATATTGAACGCCTCTCTATTTGTTGTTGAACCGACTAAATCGGCGTAATTTTCAACATCAAAAGCCTTGAACTTACCCTCATATGGCTTGACATGGAGCATGAATTTAGCCCGCCCGTCAATACTAAATACATTCATTTTATCAACAACCTCTTTATGTAAGGCCATCGACTCTTTATTTAAACCACGTAATTGCTTTTCTAAACTGCTTGTAATAAGACCGCTCTTTTTAGCGCTCTTGATTGCTTTTACAACGTCCTTTTGTCTTTTTAATAATTCGTTAAATTTCTTATTATCGGCGGTTTTCACTTTCAAAATAAACCGTTTTATCCTGTCTCTCGCAAGCTCGCCCGGGTTGCCGCCTAAATATCCGCGCTCTAAAGTTCGCAAGCTGTACTCTCTCAAAATATCCTGACCCCGCCGCCCAATGGTAAGCATACCACTTGCCGATTGATCGACAATAAAGCGCTTGTACTGGTCAAGCAAAAAAGCTGTAATCCTGTTTCTCTCAAGTAAAAGCTGTTTCAATGGTTGCAAGTTTTTTAAATTCGCTTTTCTAAACATGCTCTTGCCTATCCGTAAATTATCTTTTGCCGCTTGTATATTCAATTTATTAATAATATCAGAAAGGAGCGCCAGATTTACCGGCGCCCCTGTTTTGAGTGACTTCAAAAAATGAAGCAATATTTTTTTAATTGCTGTTTCCCAAATTTCAGCCATTATACTTGTTTAGGTTCCTTCAATGTATACCATGCCGCTGTTACGTACAAGTTTTGCAACGTGGTTAACTGATACAGTTACGCCGTAAGCGCCGTTTGTGGCCTGTCGTGGCTCAACAAGTATACTGATTGAATAACCGCCGGGGGCTGTCATTGTGCTCTTGACCTGTCCCGCCGATGTGATTGGTTTCTGAGGGGCGAAAACTTGTCTCAAGTTGTCACGGCCCTGGAAAGCCAAATTGCGAATGTTACCGAGACCGCCTGTTGGATCTAAATAAATAGATTCTCTGACAGTAAAGCCCGCAAGCCTTGTAAGCATCTCATCACCCTTTCGACCGTCAAAGCCTAAAAGCTGAGTATACTCAGAAAAGTTCATAATCTCTTCCATTGTTTGAGGGCTGACATGATAAAACCTGTCCTCATCTGCCTGTTCAACATTGGTTAGCTCTCTTTTTGGCTGAATAAAAACCGGATAGGTTATTGCCGTCGCTGGTGTACCAATAGTCGTAACGCCTCCAACAGTGCTTATTGCCGTGTACGCCTCTGTAATGAGCTTCTTTGAGACTGCTATTACAGCCGCCTCAGTGTGTAAGTTCATACGCTGCTCATTCATTACGTCATCTGTCAATGAATCAACTACGAATGTACTTTCTGACTGTGTGTAGGTTGCTGTAACTGAGCTTACACTCAATGCTTGATCAACCACGTTATCAAGGGCCGCTCTAGTGTTGGCCGCCTGCGCTCCAACAATCGGGAAAGATACCGTTTGAGTTTTTTCGTTAATATCCGCAAGGTCAGTTGGTACAACCGGAATATCTTGAAATAATTCCAGCTTGCCGATGAGCTGAGAGAGCGCATTGGGCACGATTCTGTCTTGTAAATAACTGGCCAAATTGGCCGGTGAAGTTCCTGTAAATGCCATTTAATTTCTCCTGTGAAAAAATTTGCTGTTTTAAGTCTGCTGAGACTCTACTAAAAATATTAGTGCAATTGATTTTCTAATTTTGACCGGGTTTAAAACCGTGTTTATTTTTTGACCTGAAATATAACAGTCTGTCAGTTTTTTTATACAGGGTAAGAAACCTGTTGGCTATTCCCGGGTTAATATATGGGTTAAATAAAAACCCGGGTTTTGCCTGACAATATAATACTAAATCGCCATTATATTGTCAAGTTTTTTTACGAATTATCAACAGCTGTCATATCAATGGGTTTTCCACTCATTAAAGTATTCCATTGCCCTGACCTCTTAACAGCTTTCATAAATGTCTGGTTTATCCGCTGCTCTGGTGTTGGTATCTGCCAATTGCCCGGTTTACCGCTCTCAGTACCAGCCGCCGCTTGAGGGGCTTGTATACCGCCGCCCTGCTGAAACATAAAGCCTTTGTCGGCTGACTTCTGCCATTGGTCCATAACATCTGAAAAATTAAACTGCTTACCCGTCTCATTGTTGAGATATGGCATGTCTGAGCCTTTCATAAATGCTTTCAATTCGCCGTCAAGTGGCTTGAAATCATAAGCATTTTCAGACATCTGAATCAATACCTCTTTGTCTCTTGCGGTTTGAGGTATGCTGAGCAACATCTGAGAGCGCAACTTGATTGCTTCATTCTCAGCCCTCGCCTGTTCAATCTCTGACATTTTCTCCTGTATTGTACCCTGTAATTGAGTAATTTCAGGCGGGGCTTTACCGGCCCATTGATCCTTTATTTGCTCAAAATCAGACGTGCCAAAGATGCTTACCAGCTTCTCATTATATTCATTTGCTGTCTTCTCTGTAAATTTACGCCGGGCATCCGCATATATCTTGCCTAAATCAACTGTGACTTTCTCAGCAGGGGCCGGGGTTGCCGGTTGCTCTGTCTCAGGAGCGTTTACAGGCGGGACCTCTTGCCCGGGCATCGGTTGCGCCGCCAATGACTCAGCGGGCGGGTCCTCTGTTGTTACCGCTGCTGGCTGGCCTGTATCACTCATCTGTTGACACCTCTGTTTTCACCTTCGATTTAAATTTGGGCTTTTCAGGCTGGGCGCCGTTTGTGTAAAAGTGCTTTGCGCTCTCTGCAAGCTTACCCCGCTTGATACTGTCAATGGGTATGCCCTTGCCGCTTTTCAGCGGGGTTGCTCTGACAACAGGAAATGCCTCGAGGTCTTTATCTGCTATCACATCAATAACCCTGTCACGCTGCTCAATGGCCTGCTCATATGTCAAGCCGCCCTCAAGCACTGCTTGAGTCCTTTTCTTGTCACCAAACACAACACAGACCTCAAACCGGTCAAGGGCGTCATTTTGATCAACTGCTTGCGGCTTACCTACCTTTTTTTCAAGGCTGGTAATTTTAGCCATAAGCTCATTTAATGTACTCTTTTCAACTTCAATTGTTTCACTCATTTTTTATTGTCACTCCTCTGATTCATCTACCTGTTCAACTTTGACCTCAACAGGGTCATTCTCTATATCAGGAAAAGATAAATCCATACCATCTGGGCCAGTGCCCGGCGCGTCTGTCATATTAAAACCGCCGTCTCTGTCAATGATGTCTCTAAGTTCTGAGAGCTTGTCCTCTCCAACATCAAAAGCGGTTTCAGCCATTACTTTCTGAGCAACTTTTAAAAATTCGTCATGTTGTAGCCACGGCAAAACCTGAAATATTTTATTCAAGGTCTCTTGAGAGGCCCCGGCTTTCAGATATGGGTCAAGCGTAATTTGCCCGCCCTCTTGACCGTTGGCAATAGTATGATAATCAGCCGCCATATTGACACATCTGGACACATTAAAAGCAGCGCTGCTTATCACTGCATTTGTATCTAATAGCTTGACCTCAGCATGAAAGCCACTTTCGGCTGCTACTGTATCAGCTCCGAACTCCTCAGCAAGCCCCAACATAACACCGATTTCCATTTTTCTCATTTTGATCTGCTCTGCTAATTCCTTGACAGCTTCCATCGACGGGGTTGTAATTTGTACCCCTTTGTCGGGACCATCAACCGGGATATACTCATAAGGTAAGGGCGTTTTCTCCTGACCTAAAGACGGGCCGGCAATCCAATACAATAATGATCTGACTGTATGAGTGTCCAGTATCGAAGTAAAGTTGTATATCTCAACATTGATTGGCGCAACATCGGCAATTAATGACAGCGGTATATCAATATCGGACCAACGACATTTGACAAATTGGCCATCTTGTAAAGTCTGTTCTTGACCCCCCTGTGATATTGTACCCTTTGTAACATTGACAATTACCTCTGTTGGGCTGCCTTTATGTATAATGTAAATCTCCTCAGATGCCGAAAAAGTAATATTAGCGAAATTGTACAATCCCAGCAGGGCCTCAGTTTCATCCTGAAAACCGACCCTGTGAGTATTGAGGCGATTGTATACCCGGGGTTTGTCCGTTGTCAGTATGTAACTTTCACCCCCGATAAAGGCATGTAAGCTTGCTTGACGGGCCAATACCTCGAGGTCAATATCTGAGTTTTCAATCTTTGGTTTATTCTTATACATGTAAGATTGATAAATATCAATGCCCTTTCGGCAATAGTTAAAAAACGGCGTCCAAAGCGCCCTCTTTTCAAACTCCTCTGTTGTCTCAAGGGCTGGCTGTCTCAAATACCGGGCAATACTTGATCCGCCGCTTCCTGAATTCGTACCAATTACGGCGGGCGCTCCAATGTACAAACGATAGTAATCAACCTCTGAAAATAATAAACCTTGATTTGAATAAACGTCATTGTGTGGCATAATTTCACTCCTGTATAAATATATCTAAAAATATATTCTTAAATATCCCTTTTTTTAGAATTAAACTGTTTTTTAAAGTTAAATAAAAATCAGTATCAAAACTAAATGATATTGTAAAAACTTTAAAATTATTCCGGTTTAGTTTGTTGTAATAATCATAAAAATAATCCGTTGTATTTGTACCCATAATTTCACTCCTGTATAATTTCTAATACATAAAATATAATAAAGGCTGCAATGATGATTTCTATATTAGCCGTCAATTGCATACCTTATTGAAAACTTATCTGTTAATAATTCCTGTAAGCCCATAGCCAAAGAGTCAGGGGCGTCATCTGTCCCGCCCTCTCTGTATCCTAAAACCTGTGATATGTAAGCCGGTTGAATTGCGCTGTCAAATACTAAATTCTCCCAATAACGACCAACGGTAGTTGTTATCTTAATATGCTTATTGAGCTTTGTATTGATACCCTTACAAGCAGGCCAGTATTTACGCATTGAGTCAAGGCTGTATCCTTTATCAGCGTTTTTCTCAATGAATAATGTACCTGCGTTATGCTGATACAGCTTGAGCGTAATTTGTTCATATAGTGTTTTAATTGATTCAGGCCATACGTACCCCTGGACAAACACAGAAAAAGCCCGATGCCTCAACCAGTCCTTTACAGAGTGGTCACGCTTGAAAGTGAGTATTGAAAGGGCTGTTGTGTCTCCTCCATATCCGGGGTCCAGTACTGCAATCCTTTTGCAATCCCGCCATTCGTCCGGCTTAAAGTCTGCATTGTTGGGAGTGCCAAACATGCCTTCCAGCTTATCATCAGGGGCCTGTTGATGCATTGCCTGAAAGAAGCGCTCACCCAAAGCCGCTTTGCTCTCTAAAACTTCCTGTAAATCGTACCTCTCAGGCCATAATGGCAAACCCTGCTCATTGATAGCAGGCAAGCTCAATACATCAAACTTTTCGCCGCCTTTTTCCATGGCCGCTAATAGCTCGCCCGTCAAATCATTCTCAACCCAACGTGTCATAATAATTACCATCTTACCATCAGGATGTAAACGGGTGCGGGCGCTTGTACGGTACCAGTCAAAATGTTTTGACATAATAACAGGGCTTACAGCCTCCATGATGTTTTTTACAGGGTCATCAATCACATACAAATTGGCCCGGCGGCCTGTACTCTGTCCACCGATTCCAGCAGCAATAACATGCCCTCTTTTTTCTTTCTTGACTGTGATTCTCCAATTGCTCTTTGCTTTGGCATCAGCGGCAATCCTTACCCCCGGGAATAAGTTTTGATAATTCTCTGTCCTCATCATGTCTCTGATTGACGCTGAAAAATCCTCGGCAAGTAAAGCGCCGTAAGCTGATATTATGACATCATGATTAGGATTCTTTCCCAGATACCAGGCAGTAAACCGCTTAGTGACAAAATCACTCTTGCCATATCCGGGCGGTAAGTTAATAATCAGGCGCTTTATCTTACCTGTCATCAGTTCATGCAGTTTAGCATTGATCTGTTTGAAATGAGCAGCAAAACCGCTGTAATGGTCCGGTTGTAAATAAGCAGCAAATAGGAGCGGGTCAATAATGGCGCCCGCCCGCTTGCGGATCTCAGAGAAATCAAAGTTTTCCTCTTTAATCCGGCGGCGTAATTGAGCTTTCGTCAATCGTTTTTACCTCAACTGTCTTATACTCATTCATGGCCATATCAATAAGCTTGCTGTCATTACCGTCTGATATGATCCTGTCAATAAAGCTGTTGATTGCTTCATGCTTTGAGACTTCAATTTCATCTGCGTACATATCAAGGTATCTGTACATCTTATCCATTGCCGCTGATTTAGAGTGTAGCTTAATTGTAAAGCAACCGTCCTTATCCTGCTTTATTTCTTTGATGGCCGCTGTATTAATACCATTTAGATTTTTGACCTTGAGCTTACCATTATTGACTTCGACAAAATCCATTATATTACTAAATGCAATGTCACGGGTCTCTTTTATTATTCTGGCTGTGAGAGCTTCTTTGGTTGAAATATAATCAGCTAATTTTTCTTTTACGTAAAGCTTGATTTTAGGATTGTTAAGGAGCTGATGAGATTTTACCCATAAGCTCTTTTTTGTTTTACTGGTATATCCCGCCTTTTCATAGGCGTCATCCCGGTCAAAACATTTCAAATAATGATTAGCAAATAATAGCTGTTTCTGATTTAGATTAATGGATTCATCAATGGCGGCAAGTTGCATAATTAAAAGCTTGCCCGGGTCGAAAGGAAGTTAACCCGGGCAAGTAAACAAACAATGTTAAACTATGTACACAAAAATATACAAATTGACTGTATTTGTCAAGTTTTTTTTTAGCTGTTTACGTCATTTCTTTGTCGTAAAAAAACCGGCCCTTTTTACAGGCCGGTCAAATGTAAGGGAAATTCCAAAGGATGAGAACTTTTATTTTATGGCTGCAAGTATGGCCCGCTCATCTTGAGGAGACATAACCCCGCCCCGCTCAAGTTTTGCAATCCTGTTTTCGCTTCTTTCGATTTCATGCCATGTCTGTATTTTTTCAATACATCCACATGTCAAAATATATCCGGTTTGAGTCCAGTGTGTGACCTTTGTAAATCCATGCTCTGAGCAATAGAAGGGAAAGCCCGGATTAAGTTTGACAATCTCAGCGTCATCAGTTGGGAATAGTTTTTTTTCGTTCATTGTTTGTTTGTCCTTATATTCTGTTTTATTTTGACCATAGTATAAAACTTGAATTCTTTTGTCAATGGTTTGAATAAAAAAAGTGAGTCGCTTTTTTCGGGTTGTCACAATTGTCAGGTTTTTGGTGTTTTTGAGTGACTTCCTAATAATACAGAGTATTTATATTTCCAGCAAAGTGTTTGCTAATATTTCCAAAACTTGACAATATTATTACTCTTACTCTCTCTAGAGAAGAGAAGAGAGAATATAGAGGTAATACAGCCTAAAATTGGAGAAAAAAAAGTTGTCACTAGCCCCGAAAATATGACAATAACTTGACAATAAATGTGACAATTTGACCAAATGTGACAACATTTGACAGCCTAAAAAAAGCACTTTTTAGATTTAACCTTGACATTATTTTTCAGTTGCCACTTTTCAGGCCAAAAAGTGACAATAGTGACAACCCATAAATCGAATACAATCCGTTTAATTGTCAAGAAAAAAAAACATGACAATTTTAAAAACCGTCTTTTTTTTCAATCCTGCCAATTTACCGAATTATGTCACCAATGACAGAGAGCTGTCAGGCGGGGTTTTATATTGCTTTGGAGTATAAGCGACCTTCATGGATAGCAAAGCCGCTGTACATGGAGTTTTCTGTCAAGTATTTTACTGGCTGTAAATCTTAATTATATTTTCAATTTTCCTTTTTGAGGTATGCCGTTTTTTTGTAAATTGTTCAAATGACATATTTTTAAAAAACCCGGGCTGATTGCAGTAAGCTGAATAAGTATTGTAAAAGCTTTTCTTTGGAGACTTAAAACATGATAAATCTCTCATTACATAAGACAGGCATTTTTTACCCCGTAAGTACTCAACCCGCTCAACTGTTTCACTTATTTTCATATCAGGATGAACGTAAACGTAAAATTTAAATTGCCAGTCATTTCTCCAATCCAACAATGCAAGCTTTTTTTCAATAACTGATTTATATTTAATGTCATCAAATGCAAAGATATATTCTTTATGGTATCTTAACCGCCTGAGTAAATCAGCATTGACAGGCTCAATCATTCTAATGTCAAGCCCCTGATTAAAGTGGCAATTTATATTCTTGTCGATTAGTTCTCTGAGTATTTCATTGTGATTTTTAAGCTGTAAAATGTTATTATCCAGAAAATTCACTTTGTCATGTTTTACAATCTGATCAATTGTACTTTGCTGGTAAACCTTACCCTCTGTTAAAGGTACAACACAGAAATAACATTTTCGGTTGCAACCCCTTGAGATAAAACCGAAGCTTTCATTATTGTCTGGATATATTGAATAATCAGGATCAAGCCTATCAATCTCAGGCGGTAATTTAGTTGTCAAATCATGACCAGTACCGCCATATATTACAGAGCAACCAAAAAGTGTATTATCAATTATCATGTCTTTTGTACCTGTAAATATTACAGAGCAATAAACTTTATCATATCCGGGCAATATAGAATACTGTATGGTTTGTTTATCTGGATAGTATGGAATATTGAGCCGCTGCAATGTGACATTATGGCCCTTTGACTTGTACCATGTTGAGAGCTTCATTAATGCTAAATTCGGTATTTTGGAATCTGCGTCAATAAGCAGTATTTCAAGTATTTTCAATTACTTCTTACTCATTGGCCTGATACTTATTACCCGCTCGTCAATGGTCCCGTCATTCTCATAATTCGGGCATTTTAAAGAGAGTATCTTTTCAGACTGTTTGCATTCTTTCAGACAGGATTGACAGAGGCGGTGGATTGTCTCGGGTTGCTCTGGTGTACTCATGCAAATAATCTCCCCTGTGCTTTGTGCTTCTCAATCCTGTTCATTGCAGCGTCATAGTACTCTTTGTCGAGTTCACAAGCGGTCAATTGAAAATTAAGATTATGACAGGCAATAGCAATTGACCCGCTTCCTAAATGAGTGTCAAGTATGGATTGGCCGGGTTTGGCATAGTTGCGTAAAATCCATTCGTACAGCTTGACGGGTTTCTGTGTTGGGTGGATGTTTATTAATTCACTATTACGAGTTGATTTAGTAAATTTTTTTAATAATTTATCGAATGAAGTAAAAATCAACTCACCCGCCGAAAAATTGAAAGTGTTTTCTGTTATTTTATCCCAAAAAATCCATCCTCTTGAAATTGGTAAAAACTCTGTAAAATAATTTGCTCCGCAAATAATTTGATTTTTTGACACCCTGAAAAGTTCTGTAAAATATTCTTTTTCTGGTTTTTTATTCCATTCAATTTTTTTATGCTTGTTTTTTCCTTTTGGATATTTTTTTTTATTCCATGTGTCAATATTCAATTGACCTTGCAAACCATACGGCGGGTCAACTATCGCCAAATCAAAATGATTATCGTCATACCTTGACATCAGCTTCATGCAATCTTCATTGGTGATTTTCAAAAGTTATCCTCATCTGTAAGGCTGCTCTTATCTGGTCTGTCTGTATCATCCTGTAAAGCAGGGTCAGAGACTTTGACAATCCAGCCCCGAAAATACTTTTCATTTTCTTTCCATCTGTGGCGCTTGAATCCATGTTTATTGAGTATCTTGTTGAGAAGATTATTACTTGTCCTTATCCGCTTGCTAAACTTGTCCTCAAGCATGTTATGAATTTCTGTTGTAGTTCTAAAGAGGCGGCCCGGGTCGGTCTTTTCGCATGGCTCAAGGGCTCTCAGTATGTAAAAATCATCAGCCCGCTCAACCTGAAACCGCTGATTTTTCAGGCTTATCTCTTTGTTCTCTTCTTTAGTCAACCAGTACTGAAAGCCCGATTTATACAGGGCATATGCTTGCGCCCATATTTTGTCTATTGGTATCTTGAGTTGAGCCTCATAATCAATATCGTCAACCTTTACAACCAGCCAGCGGCGGCTCCCTGTTTGATCCTCCAAAAACTGAGAGTCATTGATTGAGCCACAAAATGAGGCCCGGCGTTTTATTGATTCGTTACGCTTGCCGTAATGTTGTCTTAAATCCATCATATCCTGAGACATGAGAGATTTAAGATAGCCTCTCTCTGTATAGCGCCCGATTATGTCCTCAAAATCGTCAAGGTTGATTATCAACTTATTGACAATGAAAAAGAGATGATCTTTATTTTTCGGGTCAATATGCCCGTCATGGATATACTTCTTGTCAAACATTAGATTTCTGAAAAAAGTAGTTTTCCCGATGCCTTGAGGCCCTGTGAGTACAAAGCATAAATGGTTTGAGCCTTTTTCGATGCCTTGAGCGACAACCCCGCAAAGCCATTTTTTGAGATACCAGTAAGCGTCTGCCTGAGACTGTGTGTCAGTCTTAAAGCACTTTGCAAGGTCCTTTATGTAATCATGCCCGTCATGCTCTGTCAGGCCGCTGTAATAATGCTTGAATGGATGATACAGCTCAACCTGATTTGAGTTAACATACACGTTGAAATGATCCCGGGTAAACCCCTTGACGCCTGAGTCAGTTGTAAGCATGTAATTGTAAATGTCAATATACAGGCTGTTTTCATCTCTCATCTGGAATTCAGACCAGCTCAATTCATGCGGCTGCTTGTACTCATGCTTTGCAAGTACTTCATTATATCGGATTTCAATAAGTGAGTCAAGGGCGTTTTCAATTCTCGTAAAAGGGCTGTTCTCAACCCCTGATTTATTGATAAGGTAGCCAACAGGTCCGGGTTGATTCCAAGCGTCTTTTGACTTATGGCGTAACTCCTCCTCTGTCCATGCGGGGTTGCATTTTTCATTATACTTGACCAGTATTCTGTATGTATTATCGATTGATTGATTAAATCCTTTCGCAATAGCGCAAGCAACAGAGAAGGTCTGGTCATGGCCCCCGGCCCCGGATACGCTCTCTGGTTGATACATGGCATATTGCAGGGCCTGTCTGAATGTCTCAGAGGGCGAATGGCCCGCCCCGCCGTCTGGTCTGACCCCGCCTTTTTTTACAGGCGGTTTGACTGATAATAGCTCTATTGATTGGATGGTAGCTATGCTCTCAAAATCGCCCTGTATGGTCTCATATGAGCGCCCTGATGAGTGGATTGACCCGGGGCCTACAACATACCCCCGGCCCGCCTTAACATCAATAGTTGACTTTTTGCCCTGGAATATGGCGCCGGTAATATTCTTTTCAGGAAGATCATCAACCTTGAAGTAAATATGATATCCGCCGCTCCCTGTCCTTACAATGAGTGTTTCTTGTAAGTGCTCAGAGTTGACCCGGTAGAATTCACTGTAAATTTCTTTGGCTGGCTTGATAATTACGTCTTTTTTGCTGGTCTCGTATTGGTTGTCAATGTCAATTACTACTAGGTTACCTGATACCGGGCCGCATATTACACCGTAATTTTTAGGCGATATGTCAAGGGAGTCAAAGCAGTAATCAAGAAAGCCCTGCTCTGGCAATGACTCTGTAAATGATTCCCATTTACCGGAGGGAAGGTCAGCAACCAGCGGGCGCTTGTCCTTATACTTGACCGGGAAAACTGACAGGCCGCAATTGTGCGCGGCCTGTATCACTTCAAAAAGATTAGTCTGCAACATAGTAAAACCTCTTAGTTTGTTTATTTTAGGGTAAACAGTCTAAGCTGTTTTAGAGACACTGTCAAGAGAATTTAAGCAGTATACAACCCGGCCCCGCCGCCGGTTGAGTTCCTGCTGTACGTACAACCGCTTGAGGCGGTCCGCTTTGGTGCTTTGGTATATCCTTTGATCGGCGGCCCGGTTTATCTCTTTGGTCTCAAGTACATGGAGGGCTAGATGAAGCCCCTGAGTTGACTGGTCTTTTACTTTTTGCTTGATGTTGTCGGTTTCGTATTTGGTCATTTTACTTTACTCCAATTTGTGAGACGGGGCCGGTATTGATTCAACTTTTGAGAATCTCTCATACTTACCGCACCAATCATTTTTTAATACAACCGGGAAAACAGCCAGCTCGCACATTATTTCTCTTATCATTACCGGCGGTTTATATCTGCAATATAATTTTCCCTTTTCTTTTGTATGTGAAAATCTGCAATTTATACACTCTCTTTTCACTTTATCCCGCCGTAATGCAGTGCCATTTCAATTAATTTCCTGACAACGTGCGCTGTTTTCCACTCTTTTTTTTCTGCCATCTGGTTGACATAATCGGCCTGACTTTCTGTCAGTGTGACATGAAAGCTTTTTGACTGCTTGTCTATTCGGGGGCGGCCTTGAGTCAGCGGCAAGCCTGTTTTCGTTTTTTTAATCATTTGTTTTGTCCTTTTTGCATCCTGCCGGGTTAGTGGCAGGATGTCTATTAATGGTTTTGACATTAGGGCTTGATCCTAATGTCAATATATTGTTTTGCCTGATACAGGCGATTGAAATTACTTTTAATTCCAGTAATTTCGTATTTGGTTGAAAAAGATGATTTTCCACCTTTTTTTAGTTGTCTTTCATAGACAGCTGTTATGATTGTGAATGTTTTGTATGTGATTGTGTTTTTTATTTCCCGTCTTTTCATAATAACATAATACTATATTATTTGTAATTCGACCACAAAAAGTATCATTTTTTGTGTTTTTTTTACACTTTTTTTTCTGTGATTATGTCTCATCCCTCTTTTATCATCTTAATATTAATCTTTCTTATATCGGCCTGTATGTTGTTTATACGCTGCTCAATGGTTATCAATGACCCGGCCCGGCGCTGTATCTCTTCAATCTGCTCTCTGTACTCAGCGGCAAGCCCTGAGAGTTGCCGGGCGTATATCTCAAGATTATTCAAGCGCTCTGTCAGTTTGTTTCTGAGTTTGCGGGTTTTTTTCTTCCTGTGATTATTGCCCCGCTGAAAGTGCTTTTCTTTGAGCCGCCGGGCTTTGGATAGTCTCAAGAGTTGCCCTTCTCAGCCTGTTCAATTCTTTCAATGGCCTGAATTTTACAGACATGATCATTTGAAATATAGTTTTTCGCATATTCCAAAGCGGCCCGCAATTGTACAATTTCTTTTCTTAAAATTATGACCTCAACATCTGGTTTCATAATCCTTTAATCTTCTCAAGTACAGCCGCGGTGTCTTTCCAGCTATACATTCTATACAGGTCAAAGAGATACTTTTTAGCCTCAGACAATGCAGCATTTAACTTTTCCCGCTCATCTTTCAGCAGGTCTATAGTCACTAAAAGCCGGGTTGCTTCATTGTCTTTTAAATCGATCAACCCGCCCAGCCTGTCAACCTCTGACTCATACTCGTCAATCCGGCTGTATTCCTTTTCAGGTATTGCAAGTATCTTTCCGGATTTGTACCCCGCAATTTCATTTTCAAGTGCTTTGATCTTGTCGTCTTTTGTGCTCATTCTTTCCCCTTTTCTATTGCTTCGATTTCTTTCAGATCGTCATATTTCCATTGATTCATATTTGACATTACTTTTTCTTTCGCAAACTCTAAAGCTTCTTTCAGTCTTTCGTTTTCTGCTAATAATTTATTGTATTTATCCTCTGTCATTTTCAGCCATTCTCCATATTCACTCTTATCGGCTTGAATCTTCTCTGCTATACTGTCTACATGAGAATCAGAGAATTCAACCCGTTCTGGTGTCAAGTGTGCCTTTACCTCTGCCAACTTTTTCTTGTCAATCCACTTTTTCAGTGCGGTCAATCGCTCATTCACATTGATTGATAATGTATTAAGCTGTTTAAGTATTGCTTTCTTTTTCATTCTTTACCTTCCTTGACTGTAGCTATACAGAGATATGTATCATTATCTTTTGGCCTGAATTTCCTGTTAAATTCTACTGGTTCAATCAATGGCAAATTTACTTTTATTTTCCTCACCTGTTTCAAACTTATCGTATCAATAGTATAATTGCTTTCTCCTGTGCCTTTGCAGGGTTCGCACGTATGTTTTAATTCTTCAAGCATTACATACCATCCGTCGCCCTTGCATATATTACACTCAACCGGGATAATATCGCCTGATTTGTAAGGGCTGTTGTACACAATAAACGCCTTTAAATTTAATTGATAACTCCCGCCATCTTCTTTCTGTAGTAAAATCACTGGTGGGTCAATCTGTATAATTGGCAGGTGCAAAGGATTTAGTTTCCACGCTAAAAGCACAGGGCTTGATTGTATTATGTGTAATTTCACAATCGACCCCTTATATTATTTACAAGTTCATTGATACTCGTCTCTTTATGCCGGATGGCATCGAGTATTATATTGTCAATCGTCTCTTTACCCCCGGGAAGCGTTGCCAACAGGTCGTAATAATTGACCGGCAAGCTCTGCCCTTTTCGGTGCAGTCTGTCTTCACATTGTATACGCTGTTCATATGAGTAATTGCAATTGTAAAAGACCATATCTGAACAGCCCGCCTGCAAGCCATCAATACCCAGCCCGCCGCTCTGTTGATTCATTACCAGTACATTGTAGAAACCATTAATAAACTGCTCTCTGTTGTATATCAAGTCAGCCTGTTTCGCCCCGCCGGTTGCTCCAACGGCAACGGTCAAGCCTGCCTTTTTAATTGCATGTATCAACTTTGGAATCTCAGCCCGGTAGTTGACAATTACAATGGCAGGGCGCTTAATGGCCTCCAGTAGCTCGCAGAGTAAATCAGCCTTATCATTGCCTATATTGTAAGCGTCGCCCGACTCAGGGCTTTTCATGGTCCCGCCGGTTATCTGTCTGAGGCGCATAATCTCAGCTATCTTTACCGGGGCTGTAATGGTCTCATCATTGATAATTGTAAGGGCCTCATCTCTTATTTCTTTGTACACTCTCAGAGTCTCGCCTGACAGCTCACAGGTGAGAGTCTGCCAGTTCTTATCTGGAAGGTCTAAGACATCTTTTTTAAGTACTCTGAAAGAAACCTTATCCATTGCAAGGCGTAAATTACCCCGCTTTGACTGGACAAACTCCCACTTCTTGACGGTGTTTGTGACATGTACCTGCCTGCAAAAGCGATTCCTGAACACGTACACAGACGGGCCGAATATAAGCCCTCTGTCAAGCAATGAAACCTGACTGTAAATATCCTCTTCTTTGTTGGTAATTGGAGTTCCAGTCATACAAAACCGCATTTCAATGCTTGCGGCAAGGTCGTTTATCTTAATCGTTCTCTTTGCTGTTGGGTTTTTTATCTTATGTGACTCGTCAAGTATAAGCCATGTAAAACGCTTCTCTTGTATTGCCTTGTATAGCTTTGGAGACAATACAGCCTCATAATTGACAAGGTAGAAATGAGCGGATTTATTTAGTATCTTGACCCGCTTGTCAACTGTTCCCTGTAAGACCTCAACAGAGGCCATAGGCAGCCACTCATTGAAGGTCTTGAGCCATGAGTCAATCACAGACAAAGGGCATACAATGAGAGCCTTATCAGTTGCGCCCTGCCATCTTGCCCGCATGAGGTTAAGCATTGCAAGGGTTTTTCCTGTTCCCATCTCAGCAAAGAGGCCATAATACTGCTTGTCCTTACAAAGGGTTGCAAAATCAAGTTGCCACTTGAGCGGGATAAATGGAGCGGGCAGGCCGTTTTTCTGGTCGAAAACCCGGCGGGGCTTGCGCTGTGCGTTCTTAACCCGGCCCGCCGCTGTAATGACTGATATAAACTCCTCTGGCTTGCGGCCAGCAGCCCGGGCCATTGAGCCCGCCTGCTTTGCTGAGAGGTCATAAATATATTTTCCTTCATGAGTACCAAAGCAGATCGGCTGTAAAAGCTCTTGCCCGGTTGCCTGTAATATGTCGAATACTGTGTTTAGCATAATTAAAAACCTGTCTTGTAAAAACTATGATAATTTAAATCTAATTTCTGTAAGATTAAATCTTCAAAAAATTTGTCATTTATTAAGTCAACCCCGCCATGATAATTACTCTCTGACTTTTTATTGTAAAATTCAATTTCGAGTTTTTCTTTTTTAGTATAGAAATGAAAACAACAACCATTTGCCGATCGAGTCAACCAGTCTTTTTGCAACTTACTTAACTTGTCATCGTCAATTTTTATTTCAATCCAGAAATCAACCGGACCAAAGAAGCAATACAAATCAGGTATGCCCCGCCGTTGACAGTTCATTTTTATTACATTGTTTTTGCCTAATACCTTTTCAAAGGCGGATTTTATTTTTTGCTCAGTTAATTTCATTTTAGTGACCCCTTGCATTTGCAATCGTAAAATTTTCTTTGACAAAACATACATTTTTCAGGATGCATCAAATTATCATTTATTATTTTCAAGTGCATTTTTTCAAGTGTCAATGCTAAATCATTTATTATTTCTTTCAATTGGTCTTTTTTGCAAGTGTCAATCCTTATTCCTTTCCAGTATAAAAGCTTTGGTTTTCCTTTCACATCAACCCCCAAAACCCCGCAATTGACAGGATGACAAACACAATACCAATATACAGGGCCGTTTTTCTAAAATTCATTTGTACGTAATGACCCGGGGCAACCTTAATCCATTTTGGATTATATGAGCGGTATACAAGTATAATGCCGGTTGTCATTAGTAGTAGTAGTATAATTTCCATTGTTTATTATATGCGCCCGCTGTACGGGCGCAAGTTGTTTTATCTAAAACGGTATCTCGTCATCTTTACCGATTTTACTTTCAATGCTGTTGTTGGTTCCGCTGGAAGTGTCAACAACCTTATCATCAGACATATTCATATTTTCGATGGCTTTGGCCTCATCCTGATAAGCTGCTTTCACAGTATCAATTATCGGTTGCATATGCTTCTTATACGCCGCCGGGGTTGAGCCTGCTGTTTGAATCTGTCCCGCCTTTTTGTAAAACTCAAAGGTTGGTTTCTGATAGGCTTTGTTGTCAGGGTTTTTAGCATCATCAAGATGTAAGGTTGCCGCGCAATATGCAACGGGCGCGCCCATAGCCTTGCAACTATTGCTAAAAGCCTCAAATGTCTCATTGCTTGACGCTCCAAAGGTTGCAACAATGATTTCATCTGGCAACAAGTCAGGAGCAAGCAGATAATAAAAGCAGCGCTTTGTCACATCTTTTCGTCTCTCTTTATCATCCAGCCATTCTCCATGGCCCATCAGGTCAAAGTTGCCCCGGCTTTTTGGGTTTTGGTGAGTTGAGCCATAAGATTTAGCAACTTGTTTTTGCATCTCATCGGGCCATTCTTTGTAATCGCCCTTCATGCCCTCAACTGTTCCCGCCATAAGTCTGTAAACCCAATGACGCCAAACAATAAAAAAGCCGCTGAGCTTCTTTCCTTTGGCAATCCTCTTGAATTCATTACCGGCTTTGTCATATATTACAAGGTCGGTTCCGTCTGATCTCATCTTGTAAAAGTTATTCAGATAAGAAGAGAACGACTCAATTTCGTTTATTTCCTCATCTGAAAAACCGTCTGTTGATCCGGCAAGCGTCATTGCCTTTCCGTTTTGTTTCTTTGTTACTGCTGTACTCATAATTTTTTTTCCTTTTTTTCCTTTATTCTAATTTTGTGTATAATTAATATTATACTATCTTGTTTTCTCCCATGTTACCAGAAAAGTAATTATTCTCTCATGGTTATTTTTTAGCCATCTGAAAACCGCCGCCGGTTCGACCTGATACCCCTCATAATCATTAAAATCATTACCGGGTTTGTGGTTGTACCACTTCTCAAAATCAATCAACAACTGATGTTTCTCAGCCTCTTTTTTGTCTTTAAAAATTGCGCCGTCTGTTGTGCTAAAAGCGTTTACAACTTTTATTTCTTCTTTCATTTTATCGTCACCCGGGGCTGATTCCAGATTGACAAGCACTTTTCAGCTAATAGCTCCTGCAACCGGTCGGGGCTGTTGGCTGCCAGCTTACCTAGTGCACCGTTTAACCGGGTCCCGTGTACATTCTCAAATACTTCAATATCCTCTGTATCAAGCAGACCGCAACTGACAAGCGTCTCAAGTACTGTTTGACGTTGCGGGGTTTGATGATTGCCGCCCTGAATAGTGTACTTGCTTACCCATTTGGCGGTAATCTTTTCACCTGACTCCATAGTAATTGATTTATGGAAGTTCTCTGCAAAGTGCTCTGTAATCATGGTCTCAAGCTCTTCTATTTTGTGCTTAGTCTCTTTTCGGATTAGCTCTATTTTTTCAAGCTGCTCTCTCTGTTCTTTGAGACTCTCAACCGCTGCTGACAGATTGAATTCAATGTTGTTTGTTTCACTCATTTTGTTACCTCACAAATTATCTTTTTATTTTTTATTGTATCATTTATTTTGCCTAAATCATAAGATATAAAGGCAAGCCAAAATCCAATTAAAAGTAAGAGTATGTCGCTCATTTACAATACTCCTGTACTTTTCTGATATATCTTAAGCCCTTTAATTGACCTCTTGCCCGTTCTAATAGCTTTGTTGATTTCTACTGTATCAGGTGTCATATATTGGCGGGGTATCTTTGAGCTGTCAACTATGTCAAACGTCCACGTTTTACGCTCCTGTATAATGGGCGCTTGCTCTGGCTTCATTTCTTCTTTAATCTCAAGCTTTGACTTACTTAACAGGTCGCTTATGTCTGCGAGCTTTGGCTTTGGTTGTAATGACTTTTGCCAGGCAAGCAGCAAGCCGTTTATTTTACGCCGGGCCTGCTCAATTGGGCCTGTCACTCTTTTACAGAAATCGTTGATTTTCTTTGTCTGTTCTCTGTATGGGTTAAGCAGATCATTTCTGATATTCTCAGCTTCTTTCCCTCTCTCTGCTAATACCTGAGAAATGTTTTTTAAATTCTCAGCGTCATCTTGAGAATTTATCTCTATTGTCTCAAGCTCTTTTATTGTTGGTTTTAAATCCTGTTCATAAATGTCAACCATTGTATGCAATTGCTTGTCAATATTTTCAATCTCTTCCTTTCTAATTAAATTCATAGTTTTTTCACTCCTCTGAAACAGTAATAATAAAGCAGGCCCGTAACGATAGCAAAAACTAAACTAACAAGCCATACAATTATTAATAGTTTCATAGAGATAAGAGTAAGCAATTATTTTACAATCGGCAATAAAAAGTAGTCAAAAGTAAGAAAAAGTATTATATTCTGTATTATGAAAATGAAAAGATCAATTTCTATTGACAGCGAAATTTTGACAAAAGTCATTAAAAAGAGTGTAAATGATGAGCGCTCAATTTCAAAAACAATAGAGTTGATACTAAAAGACTATTTTAAGAGAGGTAAAAAATGATCTTATTATTAAAAAAATACTGGTTTGTAATTGTACAAGTTTTCTTTTGGGCGGGGGCTTACTTCTTTATGGTGTCAGCAACC